>Ga0065711_1037257_pt1 | contig 20008 bp, 13 predicted proteins | sample Hoacrofraction12_FD_59098 | JGI IMG/M metagenome (GOLD analysis project Ga0065711, IMG submission 59098) | Hoatzin crop microbial communities from Cojedes, Venezuela - Epithelial fraction 12 v2 (version 2) | ecosystem: Host-associated > Birds > Digestive system > Esophagus > Crop | place... | reverse complement strand
CTGCCATTCAGCCAGTTCTCAATCCACCTCACTGACCACTCATCCAGCCCACACTTCCTGAGCTTCCCTAGGAAGATGTTATGGGAGACAGTGTCGAAAGCCTTGCTGAAGTCAAGATAGACAACATCCATGGCTCCCCCCTCATCTACACAGCCAGTCATGCCATCATAGGAAGCTATCAGATTTCCCCTTGGTGAATCCATTTTGGCTACTCCTGAGAGCCTTCTTTTCCTCCACTTGCTTGACAATGACATCTAGAATGAGCTGCTCCATCATCTTTCCCAGAATGGAGGTGAAGCTGACCAGCCTGTAGTTCCCTAACATAATTATTAAATACATCTCAAAGTTAAAAAATAAGCCAAGACAACTTCCACTTAACCGTTTTCCTCCTTTTAGCAACAGAATTCAGTGTGCATTGATTTTAGCTAGAATGACTACACCATTGGAGGGAGTGAGGGGAGCAGCCACCACTAAAAACATCTGCTACCTATCAGTCCAGTAAGCTACCAGTGACTATTGCCTTCCACGTTATTTTTTCACGGACAAAATATTTCTTCCACTGCCTCCTGACACCATCCCTCACAGGTCTAGCTCCCCCCTCCCCACTACTCACTTGCTCACATACTGTACGCCAAGACGTGCTCCACCATGTTTTCATGACCACAGACCCTCTTGTTCCTTTAGGAACTCAACCTTGCCCTCAGTCTCAGGCTACTCCCATTCTCCTCTCCTCAAACCAAGCACACTGACTTATCAAAGACTGACTGTCCTTCCCTACCAAGGACTCAGCCTTGTCTTAATCCCCCTCTTATGGTTAAAATCCTGTTACACGGAAACAAAAACATGTGTCCATCTGGTGGTTCCCACACCTACCACTGGCCAAAAGCCATCTACCCTGACCACTATCAGACAGCAGGCTTACCAGGCCCAATGCTTCGACATCCATCTACAACCCATGCCCACCAACCGTTCCTGAGCCCTTTCACATGCTCTCGGCCCCTCTAGTCAAGAACCCTTTCAAAGTTCACCATTCACCGTCCTACACACATCAGACGCTCTCTACTCTCTTTTTTTTGTTGTTCATGTAATCCACAGCCCTTTGGAGCTCCCCAAGAAGCTGTCGCGGACACCCACCCAAAGCCCACAGGCACGGCGTACAGCTCCGCATCGCGCACCAGAGAGTCCTCTCCCCACTCCCAGCCGCCGCCGGCTCCCCAGGCACACCCAGGGAGCCGCTTCCCCGACGCCCACCGACACCCGGGGACGCGCTCCCATCCCCCACCGCCCGGCGCGGACCCCCACCTCCCCGCCACTGACCCCACGCACACCGGGGGGCCTCCCGCACCGCCGGGCACTGAGCCTACCCTCCCCTCGGCCCGCTCGTTCCTCCGCGGGGGTACAGCGCCTCCGATACCCCCATCTCTCCCGCACCCCCACCTCCCGACCCGGCCGCCTCACAGACCCCGTACAGGCCTCACTCACTGGTGGTGGTGCTGCTGCTGCCGCCGCCGCCGCCGCCGCCGCCGCCACCTTTCTCCGGCCCACCGGAAGTCGCCGCCGCCGGCCCAATCCCGTGCGTGGCTGAGCGGACGTCACGCAGCACCGCCCCTCTGCCGGCGCCCGCCCCTTTCCGGCCGCCATTTCGCCCTCACCCGTCATGGACGCCGCTGGCCATGCCGCTTGCCCTCGCTCGACATGGCCGCCGTTGCCATGGTGCCGCGGGGGCCCCTGCCGCCGGCGCACTTACCCGCGCCAGACATGGCTGCTCCGGGTCCCGGGAGGGCGCCTGGGGCTGCGCCCGGAGGGGTGTCCCCCGCTGACAGCCCCCTGCCCGTCTGCGCGCGCCGGGCTGCGTGGGCTGACAGCAAGTGTACGTGAACTTGTGTAACGCAGGTCACGTTTACACACATGAAACGCACGAACACACCGCGCAGGCCTCGCTCCAACCGAGGCTGAAGTAGTATTTTAGATACCGCAATTCAAAATATAATTTTAATGTTAACATCTTCATCTCTGCCCGCCTTCGTAGAAAAACATGAGAACGCCTACAACATCAGCAGACGGACAGGGTTCCCGCCTTGCTGATCAGTTTAAAGCAGATCCGGATCTCCTCAGCAGCGGCAGGCTTTCCCTCTCCCCCAGCTCCACCGCTGCTGTCTCCGCTGGGAAATGCCGGAATAGGTACAGTCCCCACGCTACAAATCGCCGTACGACGGGCTGCTGTGCCCAGGAGCTGGAGACCAGCCTGGTCAAACACCACAAGACTTCGGGCTGAATGAACATCTGAGCGCCTGAAGGAAAAACAAAGCTTCCCCTACGATTTTTTGTCACACACACACACCATCCCCCGCAGCTACCAGGAGGAGCTTGCCAAGCCAGCGAGCTGCTGCAGCTTGCAAGAAAGCGTGAGAGCAGCTGGGATGGGGATGGTGACCAGCTTGGTTGAAGGCTGTATCTACACAGTACTGTGGCGTAAAATAAACGTCACATAAGAGATCTGGAAAGGTGAGTACCTCGGGGGATTTTTTAAAAAGTTGCATTCAAACCTCTCCTCGTTAAAAAAAACCTGTAATATTTGCTAATGCTTTTTCTGCCCACAGCGTTTCCTTGCAGCTGGAGAGCCCTTAGCTGAGTAAGAAACTGACAGTAACTCATCGATTCTGACTGCAGCCAGTCTTTGACCAAACAGTTTGAAACCAAAAGGAGCTTTTGTTGTTTAATCAAATGTACTCCAAATCAGGTCTTCAAGTCAGCGTAGCTTTCAGTCCTTGTGTTTTCCCTCCCTTTGCTTTATACTTAGTTTTTCTCTACATATTATTGTTCAGGTGTTGATCCCACACAGACTAGCTTTACATCATCACAGCAAAACTGTAACTGAAATGGCGACAGATATAATCTTTTATTTAATTTCATATTTGTGTCTTTTATCGCTAGGTACCTTCGCATTTCCTCCACAAGGAAAGGAAAAACACGTTTCCTGCAAAGCACACCCTCCTGCTCTGTTCATTGTTTTCCACATCCGTGTTAATTACCATGCATTAGAAAAGCATTCAAACTGATCTTTGAGCTGCTCTTTTACAGACTGCGTACCACATAGTGTTTGGGCCTGCCCTAAATCAGGGTTTAAAAATCAAAGTTCTTGCAGCAAGCCAGATTGTGGCACTAAAAAAGAGATGGCTGTGCTTCAGGAAACCTGAGTAGCTTTCCACACAGCCTGAAAACTCTAGACATAAAGTCTGCCCTCCTCCTCCCCTCCATTACCACTCTGATTTTGCATAACTCCCAACAGTCATTTCTTCTGAGCACAGCGACACTTGCTCCTCTACAGTAGAAGGAATGTGCCATTCCCCTTACTGGTGTTTATAGATTAACTGTCATGTCCTTGTGAATTGTTATGGACAGACAATACAGTAGATGTACAAATACAAGCATAAATATGAGCACTAAGGAGAGAAAGAGAGTATTAATACTTGTGTTAATACTTCAGATACTTTTATGAAGAAACTGGGAGAGCTGAGCAATCTAATGTCACTGAAGAGGAACTGCAGACGATGTCCTGCAGCAATTTGCAATTTATCTAGAGTCTACTAGGAATGCGACAGGTAAGGCTGCTTTTTCTTGAAACTGGCAGGTTCAACCACAGTCCTTCACATTCAAGGGCTGTAAGAGAGAGTTAAGCACATACTTCATTCAAAACTACAGCTGCTTAAGAATCTGAATGACTGACGCAGAGAGTTTCTTGAAAAGGATGTGCACTTGTTCTAGTATGAGTAGAGGGGAGACATAATAAAAAACACACCAAACACCCAGAGATGAACTGAGTAAATAAGGTTGTGTAAGGAACCGCCTACAGAGGAGACAATTTTGAGCTCATAGTGTTAGTGTCCTAAGGCTGTGACCACTAAAGGACACTCAGATTGACTGATTCTCCTTGTGTAAACAAGACTTGCACAGCCTTGTGACCAGGGTTGTGCTGAGTGTCACCCATTACCAGTTAATCTCTATTCCAAATCAAAAGGGCGTACAAAAAGTCCAGTATTGGCTCTCCCTCAAGTTGTAAGAGTAGCAGCATATACCAAAGTTTATTATGAAAGGCAAACATGCTGGTAAGGCAGGATATTGAGACACAGTGTGGGGAACTGTTCACACATTACCCAAATGCATCTGGACAGGCAGCATGCAGATATGTGGTTAAATTTGGAAGTCTGGCACACCCAGGATGATTCCTAAAGTGATCTTTCAACCAGCAGAACTGGGCTGCTTCCAAGAGGAAAGGCCATATCGGAAATGGTATGATAGCTGATCTGGCTAAAACCTGTTAGTGAAACTCACTCTTAGACCATGGCTAACAGAAGGCTCAGCCCTGCAGGCCAGAGAGAAATCCTCTCTTTTTCCATAAAGGTTATTTGCCCTGGAGTCTGCCAAGGAAATACCAGAACACAGAATTATCCCAAAGGCAGGAACAAAGAGCTTCGGCCAGTCAGCTCCTGATGCTGTCAGTGGCAGATGGAAAAGGGAATTGCAAGTTGCATAAATAAGGAACGAGGTCACATAAATGGGCCTGGGGAGTTGGGCCATCACAAGAAGCAGCTAATGTAAAATAATAATCTAGAAAAATGCCATCTTCAGGCAACCATTGTGAATGGGCCAAGCAAAATAGTATCCACAACACTCACAGCAGACTAACTGCCCTAAAAGAGCTAACCAGACCCCAAAATTAAATGGAGGAAAACCTTTGTCGCAGATCATTCTGTGGAAAAAGTATCTTTTCGTGTCAGCACACAAGCCAGCCTTTCATTTGCTAGGTTGTAAACTGGAACCACAGCAGTTACTTCATGATAATCCAGTGCCAGTTACCAAAGAAGAAGAGGTATGAAACACAGCCCTTAGTGTGTCCCATGGTAGCTTGCACGTGTGCTCACAGCCTACTAGATCAGATCACATATTGAAAGGAAAGGTAGGGAAAGTCTCAAAATGGAAAGGAAAAAAAAAAGGAAAATGCATGTTAGTGAAAATGGCCAGATCCTGTCCTGTCACGTGTGTGTGCAGGTCTTTGGCTTCAAAGGAAATGCAGCTCTTTCCTTGGAAAAACAACTACAATAAATAAATAAATAGGATGAAGGACTTCAACTGAACTTCCTAACCCCCTTAATTTCCTCACATACTGGTTACAGATTTCAAGATTATTCTATCTTATTCTACTATTTTGATCATTAGTGCTTTGAAGCAATAATAGAAACACTAGTGTCTGAAGAGACATCCTTTTCTTGTTGGCTGATTTGTGTAAGAGGCACTTGCATGTTACTAAAGTGTTATAAGCAATAAGAAAATTAATTTTTAAATCTGACCTTTGAAGCACAAAGCTTCAGTCCTTGCTCAAAATTTGGTTCTTTAGGGTTTGTTCTAATATCCCATCCTCTTGGCATTACTTTGTCTTTACCTCATTGTGGCTACGGATGTGCTGGAAAAATAGGATCATTTTTGGTTTTAGCCTGGTTTAGTCTGGCTGGACACCAGGTGCCCCCCAAAGGTGCTCTATCACTCCCCTGCCTCAACTGGACAGAGGAGAAAAAATAAGATGAAAGGCTCGTGGGCTGAGATAAGGACAGGGAGATCACTCAGCAATTACCATCATGGGCAAAACAGACTTGACTTGGGGAAATTTATTTATTACCAGCCAAATCAGAGTAGGATAATGAGAAATAAAACCAAATCTAAAAAACACCTTCTCCCCACCCCTCTCTTCTTCTCAGGCCAGCTTCACTCCTGATTTTGTACCTACTCACCCCAAGCAGCGCAGGGGGACAGGGACTGGGGGTTGTGGTCAGTTCATCACACCTTGTCTCTGCCACTCCTTCCTCCTCAGGGTAGGACGCCTCACACTCTGTCCCTGCTCCAGCGTGGGGTCCCTCCTACGGGAGACAGTTCTCCATGACCTTCCCCAATGTGAACTGCCCCAGCGTGGGTCCATTCCACAGGTTGCAGTCCTTCAGGAACAAGCTGCTCCAGCCTGGTTCCCCCACTGGGTCACAAGCCCTGCCAGCAAACCTGCTACAGCATGGGCTCCTTTCTCCATGGGTCCACTGGTCCTGCCAGGAGCCTGCTCTGGCATGGGCTCTCCGCAGGGTCACAGCCTCCTTCAGACATGCACTTGCTCCAGCATGGGGTCCTGCCCGGGCTGCAGGTGGAGATACACTCCATGGTGGACCTCCATAGGCTGCAGGGACACAGCCTGCCCCACCGTGGTCTGCTCCACAGGCTGCAGGGGAATCTCTGCTCCTGCACCTGGAGCACCTCCTCCCCTCCATCTTCACTGACCTTGGTGTCTGCAGGGTTGTTCCTGTCACCCCTCTCTCACTCCTCTATCTGGCTGCAATTGCTGTTACACAGGGGTTTTTTTCTTCTTAACCATGTTATCACAGAGATGCCACCACCATTGCTACTGGGCTTGGCCTTGCCCAACAGCGGGTCCATCTTGGAGCTGGCTGGCATTGGCTCTGTTGGACATGGGGGAAGCTTCTGGCACCTTCTCACAGCACCCACCCCTATAGCCCCTCTGCCACCAAAACCTTGCCGTGCAAACCCAATACTCTCACACATGTTGTGAAGTAGCTGATGTTGTTGCTGTGGGCATGAAATGGAACGAAAAGGCAATGCTGCAGTGTGCTGTGCTAGGTACACATTTATTAGGGATACCAGTGGAACTATATTTAATAACATCGGGGTCCTGAACCTAATAATATCCACCAAATGCAGTGTGTACACCTGATGACACAGAAATATACCACTCTATGGAATCCTTGATCTATCCAACAATTGCTGGTTTTATTATTTAAAATGATACAATGTTCTTGGCAGGCCAGCCGACTAAAGAAAATCAATACACATACAATTGCGGCTGATGCACTTGGACTAAGTGGGTTCTTGCTTTACTGTAAAAAAAATTGTACTACTTTTTAATTTTTTTTAACTAAAGTTAATTAATTGTTGCTCATCTAAGTTCATCCTACAGCATACTAAAATACTTACAACACACATCTGGGAATGGAGACACAAATTATATTTTGCCCAGGTGTATGAATGAAACTCCATTGTCATCTGACCAGAACTGGCTTGAAGAGAAATGTTTGAGTGGCTTTTACATTCTGCACAGAAATTCTCACTTTTATCCTGTTACTTCCCTAATCATCTTCCTCTTCTACATAACAATTGATGCTATAAGCTAAATGGCAAACATAGGTGTGAAGGCAAAAGATGATGAAGTGGTTTTATTTTATGGAAATTATGAGGTCTGTAAAATGTGCTTTACCTAATTCCCCTTCCTGTCTGGTACCTTACAAGAATGGCCCTCCATACTTATTGAAATACAAGCCTTCCATGTGATTTAACCGTACAGTTACAGTAGTAGCTTTCGCACAGCTCAGTAAGTCGTAAATATGATCTTCTGTAGTAAGCCAAAGGTTGTTTGCCCACACCACTCACACTGGAAGTGCCTGAAGAACCAGACAGCCCTGGAGATACAAAAAGGTAAATGCTGGAAGCAGCTCAGTTAAAAGTGAAGACTACAAAGAAAAGAAGTGCTCTCTCACTCTCTTGCTTGCTCTCTTGACACACAGAACATCCTGGCAGGTGATCTAAAGAAAGAAGGAATGAAAGAGTGCAGTCAGTAAGTGACCCAGACTGAGATGTCTCAACAGAGATTACTAGTTACTGCCTTGCTGCCTCATGGCCCAGTTGCAGTAACAATCATGAGAAATAAAAAGTCCAGCAAAGGGAGCAGGAGCTTGAGTGTTTTTTTCCTATTTTTGTTGCTGAGCAGCATACCCCCTTAATTTCTTGTCTATGCACACAGGGTTCCTGTGTGCAAATGGTTCTGGGAAGAGTGCTATGAAGAGTTTCCTGAAAATGAGCCTATGCCCACTATCCATACTAGTAGGTGCACTTAGATTTTGAAGAGTTACTGTTCAGAAATTGCTTTGTGTCTTGGTAAGCTCTATACTGTTGCACTGTGAGACAGGAAAAGGAGAATGACATTTATCTGAAAATATTCATTACACATCAGCAATGAAAATTACAGAATTTACAAAGTAAGCTCTAGAAAAATCACTTGCACCTTTATACTAGCCGATCATAGAATCATTCAGGTTGGAAAAGACCTTTAAGATCATCGAGTCCAACCATTAACCTAACACTGCCAAGTCCACCACTAAACCATGTCCCTAAGTGCCACATCTATGTGTCTTTTAGATATCTCCAGGGATTTAATTACCTCCAGTGACTCAACCACTTCCCTGGGCAGCCTGTTCCAGTGCTTGATCACCCTTCTGGTGAAGAAATTTTTCCTAATATCCAACGTACCTCTAGCAATTGTAGTAGGCTATCCTTCTAGATCATGGAATAGTCACAGACTTTTGTGTCCTTCAAGTAATAGTGGTGCCCCTAGCTGGCCTCTCAGGACTTGTCTAAACTTAAACATTAAAGAAATTAATCTGAATAAATTAAAAATATGAACTAAAAGTGAACTATTTTAGTCTCTGTGTTACATCCTGTACAGACGCTATTATGTAGAATGAAAAAAGGTTAACAGTGCTTTTGCTGCTTTCACTTCCAAAGACCATTCAGCTGAACTAAACTGAAACCTCTGAAATTTCAAGTAGTGCTGTCCCTTAGATTTGAAGCAGGTTTAAAATAGTCATAATTTGACCGAGTTTTCTGGAGAGTTGTTGTGTGATTAAAACCTTGTATGAGTGGTACCCAAACCTTCCAGCTGGACAGGCCATTTCTCTCATGCCAGTAGCAGACCTTTAGTTCCAGAAGTGCACACCTAAAATTTGCAGTGCAAGAGAGCAGAGAAATTACTAATACTCTGTGCTTCTCACACAGGCACAGAATTTATTAGGGAAACATGCCCAGCAACCATGGAAAATAACTTTTCTTCATTCGGCAAGGGAAAATTAAAAGTTGCCCAGCAGTTCCTAGGGGATGACTCCTGTCTGACCCTCAGTTTGGAAATCTTCTGTTTTGCCTCTTTACCCCATTCTCTTTTTTAGCATCTGCAAAAAGTACACTGTTCCGGACTACTCTTCTATGTTGCAACACTGAGCAAGTAACTGAGAGCCAATGTATTTTAACAGACAGTTTGGAGACTCTATTTCTCAATTAAAATGTTTGTTCCTCTCTTTGAAATACTCGTTTTGTGGTCTGCAAGAGTCGGAACGTTGAAAAAAGACAGGTAGGAGCTGGATAAGCAGAGCATATACAGCTAAACTGATCAGGATACAGCTATTTCTCTGAATGCGATCACACTTGCTGTCCTTCTGAAATTCTGCCTGCATTTAACATGTTGCCATGTTGGCTCACACTGGCATTTTTTTTGCTATGAACAGCCCTACCTGATGATTTGATCAGAGAAGCAAAGGAAGCATAGAAAAGCTTTGTGTGTGTGTGCCTGTATGCAATGCTCTCTGAAAGAACCAGACTACAATTATCAGTAAGTGTGTTTCTGTCATCTTGAGATGTGAGCAGCTCAGGTAGGAGAGATTACAGGAGCAGTATTTAATAATGGATCTACAAGACGAATTAGTAATTGGTATAAGCCTGAAAAGACTAGAATGCAGTTGTTTGTAGGAGGCTGTATAGAGGGAAGGCCTGGGAAATACACAGAGTGCTTAGTCCTGAATAGATACCCAAATGCACAGACCAGGATGAAAAGAAGATCAAAATATTTCAGCCTGTTCAGATAGCATTAATGTACCCTAGACAGCTAAGCCAGCATGAATTCATCCCCTTTGGAGCTGTATTTCATCTCACTACTGTTGTCTAAAGTAAAACACAATAGTCCTGACATATGAGCTCATCATGTCTCAGGTAAATAACAAAGGACTCTGAACGCTTTTTGTCTCCAGTGATCAATACAAAGTCTAACAGAAAAACAGAGGAAGCCTCTGTATGTAATTTGGTTCCCATCAATATTGTATGCCTCTTCAAAACAGCTATCAGAGATGTCTGCTGACAGAGGTATCTTAAAAAGCAGAATGTAAGCAGGAAATAGTTATTGATTTACTCTGTGGATTTTTCCTATAAATACCTGGCAAGGGAAGAAAAATATTTTAAACATTAGCTTTTGAAGTGAGCAGCAGACACCTACAAGGAGAAGATACCTATTGTGCAGCTGGCAGTATAGGAGTAACCAGATAATTATGATCATCTGGTAGCTGAACATGAAGGAATAATACCGTCACTGCACTGGAGAACTTCCCAAAGTGTTTGTGGAAGGGGCACAACCTTTACAACTGACCAGGTTATATACACATACTGGTACAACATGTTGTGCTAAACATACTATTCATTCCTCCTCCTAGAATGCAGTCACTGTGGATTTTTTCCTAAGGGCACCAAGCTTACAGAATCTTTTTAATCTTTGTCCTTTATATTTGTTTTTTCCTTTTTATTTTTTCTGGCTTTTCATAGCTTCCTCTCAGTCCCTAACAAATTTTGTCAGATCGTCAGGTTTCATTGCAATTGGCTGAAAAAGGTGCGCCTCAAATACATTTGCTGCTGCATAGTTCATGCAGTCTCTTGTGGAGTAGAGACCCACACCTCCATCCCACTGAGTGAACGCCTTTAGCACACACTGAGCCGGAACCTGTATGTTTGGTTTGGTGGCTGGATAATCGGCACAGGTAGCTCAAAATCAGCTAGAGCGTGCACACCCTTATGCCCTTGCCTTCTGGTAAAAACATGAAGCAGTAGGACTACAGTGTGGGAGGAGAGCTAAGGAATCGAGGGGGCAAGGAACGTGAGAGAGGAGCTAAGGGTATTTTGACAGTGATGCACAGGGAACAAATGACACAACTCTGTAAGAAACCAGGCTTCTCAGTTCTGCAGCACCATGAATTTCTGCTCTGCTGCTTTCCACATTATACAGGCATCTAAACATCACCTGCCTAGCTTGTCCTACTTCTAACACTCGTGTTTATGAAAAGCAGGAGTTGTACCTGATCCCAAGCAAAGCAAAAGAAAATATTAGCTCTGTTCTCTTGCACAAATGCTCGGTGCCCTGAGAGCTGTTATAGTGGATGGCAGAGGGAAAAGCTGCTTTGGCAACAGAAAATACCTGGATATGAACAGCTGGGCTGAATCTCGCCTACTTGGGTACAATTCTCACCACATGATGTTTTTATGATTATGATTTTAAAGTATTGTCCTGTTATTGTACAGGGTGAATAATTTCAGAAGTAATTATTACTTCTGAGCATTTCAGGTTGCAGTTACTGCATGAGCGATCATATCCCCAAATGTTCATCTCTGCCCTCCAGACCCCTCCCTCCTGTGCTGACATTGTCATTTGGTGTGGGGAACTGAAGAGGTGAAGTGATCTGGACAAGAAATAATCCATCATAAAAAAAAGGTTTATTTTTCAGCCAGATCAGTCTCCCTTATGCTAGCACACGGCAGGAGACAGCACTGTGACAAGAATGAGTAGTCAGGGAAGACAGCTTGTTGTTTAAACTGTGCCACTGCCCCAAAATCACTTGTCACTTTTCTCCCTCAGTCTTTTGGGTCTAACAGAAGCTGTTTAAAAGAAATAAGCATTTAAGGATGAAAGTCAAGTGTTCCCTGAAAAGCAGCCAAGTGAACAAAGTAGGAGCAAAGAAAACTATAAAAAAGGCCTCCTCATAAAATTACCATTACCTAAACATTTATTCCTGAAGAAAAGGCCCTCTGGCCTGTTCTTTTTCATTTATTGGCAACCAATTGTTCTGCTGGCTGAAATCTCGTCTGAAATGTAATACTGGGTGCAGTGTGATGCATTTCGGATGATGTCACCCAATAGTCACTCTGCTACACACATACTGACACAGAAGCGCAAAAAATAAATATTTTGTGTTTCTCACAAATTCTGCAACTCTAATCCTGGCAAGAACATGCTAATGGACCTCACAGGAATGTATAATCTCTTCTCGACCTTCAGTGCTCTCATATACCCCTTTGCCTCTGCTCTATTCCAAGATCTGTTGTGTTTCCAGTGCATCAATGTTTGCAAGCATGAGAACATGTAAGTGGAAGGTAGCATATGAATCACTGTCACTAAAAACTGGTAGAAAAAGAGGGAGAGGTGGTCAGCAAAGAAGGACTTTGGAAAGCAAATCACCTGAGAAACTGTGCTTTCTTCTACTGTCTTTCCTTATTATTTTCAGAGTAACATGTATCTAGGTGAACCTGTGGACTTTCCAGCTTGCCTCACCTTTTCCTAGGAGACCAAGTCACTATAGAAAACCCACAGTGATGCTTGATTGTGTTGATGTTATTATGAGCATTACTGTTCCTCTGGCTCTTCCCCTCTTCATCCACCTTGTCTCTGCAACAACAAGCCTTAGCTGAGGAACGGCTCTTGCCAGTTGCAAGAAGTAAGGATCGCAGGCATACTGATTTGAAGATCCAGTAATAATCTAACAGTACAATGTATTCTGTTAAGCAGGTATTCTTTCTTTATAACAGCGCCGGGCACACGGGGGATCTCTCCTCCAAACGTGTGCACCAAACACCCCGTCATTTCAGGTTAAATACAACTACAATATGCATATTAATGATTTTCCAAGAAGGGGTATACATATTCATCATATTTCCAGGAGCTCATGAATATATTCAAATTGTCCTTTACGCAGGCGTATTACAGCTTCTGGTTGGTCTCTGGTGGTCTTTTGTCGTTACTTCATGTCTTTCAGTAGTCTTCCTCATTTGCCCTTTAGCTACCTTCGGAGTGCTGTGCATACTCATTCATTCTATTTCACTGCAAAACTGCAAAGCTGGTTTTTGCTGGTTCTTGGTCTCAGCTCCTGCTCTTATCACTGTCTTGTCCTTGCTAAGTTTGCTAATCTATAAGGACAGCTTGCAAGTTCCACACAGCTGTTTTGTTAAAACTAAAACTAGAAAATACCACTGAAGCTACTTTGTTAAAGTTTCATGTTTCTTATTATTCCTTCTATCAGTTCCCCCTTTTTCTTTAGACTTCTGCTCCTTTCAGGTGAGTAGTCTTAATAATCATTAGATCGTTCCCTCATACTTACACCTCCAGTAAAATTACAGAATCACAGAAGGCCAGGGCTTGGAAGGTACCTCTGGATCATCTGGTCCCCTACCAAATCAGGGTCACCTAGAGCAGGCCACACAAGACCTCGTCCAGGTGGGTTTTGAGTATCTCCAGAGAAGAATCCACAACCTTTGTGACTGATTACAGCAATTGCAGCATTGAATCATTATACAAGCTAGGACGCATACACATGTTATCACAAAAACAAAGAAAAACAGACCCTTTAACCAGGATAAATTTGGTAGCCATGAAGTAAGCTTATTCCATACTTCTTCCAATCCCCTGGAACTGTTGTCTTTGGTTACTTCGTGTAATATTTTGGTTTGTTTCCAAATTTCCTCTAGGTCCATGGATATTCTACCACTTTAGTCTACATATACACAACAACTTGTGTTTATGATTGTGCAGACACCACCCTGTGAGGTCAGTAATAAATCAAGGGCCATCTTATTTTGGATCACTACCTTTGATAGGCTGTATACTTCAGTTTGCAGAGCATGTGTAGCATCTGTGGTTTTATTTTTGATGTTTTGTATTACTGCTGATATGTTTACAATGATCTTTTCTAATTCACTCACTCCAAGCCATGGAAGGAACCCCCTAGCGAAGCCGTGAAAACTGGTAGGTCTTTCTGCAACGGCATTGCGGGTCCTTTCAGTTCGCCTAATGAAAGTTTTAACCCATCCTACCTGTTGATGTACCTTGTCAGTTATTGTGAGACTGGGGACTAAAGCTCCTGTAACCCTTTCCACCCAAAAGGTAGTACTTTCCAAGCTCAATTTCCACATAGCCAATACCATCCTGTTTTCTCAGGGCTTTTAGGCACCAGCCACCCAACTGTGGGTTTAGTTTTAATTGTCTTAAAACCTGCCAGTAAGTCTTCGTCGAAACTACCTTCCCCAAATAAATCTTTATACCTACTACACCCTTTTGTTTCACCTACGTTTATGGTAGTATTACTCTTGCAGAATGGGGTAGTATCTTCTCCCTGTCTGTAGCATCGCTGTATACAGGTATAGTTGTACCACGCTTTGGTTCCTCTGTTTGAATTTCTTGTTGGGTGGTCATGTTGCCTGATTCCTATTTCTGGTCTACACTTAAATGTAAGCTGCCGGGGATTGGTATCCCTGTAAGAGTTACCTTGCTTTCTCCTGAAGTTGGTGTTTGAGTACAAATCCAGCAATCATTTTTGTGTAGTATCTGAGTGATGTTTTGGATTAGGATTAGATGTAAATTCCCGTCCCACTGCTTTGTCCAAATACCTGGACTCATGGCTACCATCATTACCAACAGAATTAAACTAATCACGGTCATCTTGTTATTTTTGAGAGGTGATTGTTGTTCTACAGTCCAGGGAACAGATGCTCTCTTGATCCTTGAATAATGAATCCAAGATGGTTGTTCTCGAATCTTGATTGCAGTAAAAGTAGTTAGCAGCACTTGATAAGGTCCGATCCGCTTCTCTCCAAGGGGATCACCTGAAAAAGTCTTAACAAAAACCCAGTCTCTGAGTCTGATCATGTGTATTGGTTGGTCTAGACCCCTAACCCTTGTTCCTAAAACTGATTTTTGAATATTACTTATCTGTTTTCCTAAGGCTATCAAATATTCGTGTAAGTACCCCTCCCCCATTTGCACCATGTCCTCCTCTTGATATGACAAAATTTCAAATGGACTGACCCCCTTTTTGTTCCTGGCTTTGTTCTGTTTCTTAGTAAAGCCAAGGGTAAGGCTTTGTCTCAAGACAAGTTTGCCTCCTGACTGATCTTCACTTGGCCACTTGCCTGTGGTCTGTAGGGGGTGTGTAGCTGCCAATCAATACCCAAAATTCTGCTGATATGTTACACTACTTGTGTGCAAAAATGTGACCCTCTATCCAAGGATATGATTGCCAGCACCCCAAATTGTGGTATGATTTCATTTAACAGAATTTGTACTACTTCCTGAGCCTTTTTTGTTCTACAGGGAAACGCTTCAGGCCATCCGGAAAATGTGTCCATTATGACTAATAAATATCAGTACCCCCCTTTTCTTGGGATTTCCCAAAAAATCTATTTGCCAATGTTGTCCTGGTATGTTTCACTTTCCAATTTTCCCAAAGTATACTTTGCATGTTGTATTCGGATTATTCCTCAGACAAATTTCGCATTTGAGTTGTCTGTTTCACAGTAGTGTACAGATTTCTGCTTACTATCCTCTTGTTCAAATCCTTATATAGTGCATCGGCTCCCCAATGAGTTTTATAGTGTTCCTTTCTGATTACTTCCCATAATAAATTTGAAGGTATAACTATATGATTATCTGGCGTTAAATACATCTTTTCTTGTTCACTTGCTTCCAAATCCTCTATCAATTTCATATCCTTGTGTGAGTTTTTAAATTCCATTTCTGTATCCACCAGTTTACCATCTGGAACTAGTGCCAGAATTTCTTTCTGCTGCCCTTTTAGCCTCTTGATCTGCCAGCTTATTTCCCAATTCATATTCAGTGTTACCTTTTTGATGCCCTCTGCAACGCATTATTGCCACTTGCTCTGGTAAATTTACAGCTTCCAAAAGCTGTAAGATTTCTTTTGCATTCTTAATCTGTTCACCTTGAGCTGTAAGACATCCTCGTTCTTTCCACAGTGCTCCATGAGCATGGACAACCCCAAAGGCATATTTGGAGTCTGTCCAAAAATTGATTTTCTTTGCTTTCGCCAATTCTAAGGCTCTGGTCAGAGCAATTATCTTCGCCTTTTGAGTAGACGTATCTGCAGGTAAAGGTTCTGCCTCAATTACCTTGTGTACGGTGGTTACTGCATACCCTGCTTGATGAGCCCCGTCTTTTATGAAGCTACTTCCATCGATGAACCAGGATTCCTCCGTGCTTTCCAGAAGTTCCTCCATTAAATTGGGTCTGCTGGAATACACTGTTTCAATAGTCTCCAAGCACTTGTGCATTAGTGGTTCCATAGTGGCAGAGTCTTTACTGAGAAAGGATGCTACAATGTTAGCTGTCACAATATTAACATCATCTTGTTCCACCAAAATAGCCTGATACTTTAGGAATCAGGATGGCGAGAGCCAATGGCCCCCCTTTTGTTCCAATACTGCAGAAGCTGTGTGTGATACTATGACTGTCATTTTCTGGCTTGAATGTTAAGGACAACTGCTGCAACTGCTCACAGACATCCGCGCCATCCTCTGCTTACCTCATCCAACTGCTTGGAGAAATATCCAACTGCTTTCTTGTATGGCCCCAGTTGCTGAGCCAGCATTCCCAGGGCAATGCCTCGTCTCTCATGGGAAAATGGGGGTTTAGAACATTTGGAAGTCCAAGAGCCAGGGCTCTCATAAGTTCCCTTTTTAATTGTTCAAAAGCCCTTTTTGCCTCTCCAGTCCAAATCAGCTGCCTGGCATTGTCTTTCAACAGTTCTTACAAGGGTTTCACCATGAAACTATAATTATATATCCATAGTCTACACCATCCTGTCATTCCTAAAAAGGCTCTAAGTTCTTTTACCATTTGTGGTTTTCAAGTCCAGCAGATGGCTTCTTTCCTCTCTCTCACCAGTTCTCATCATCCTCTTGAGATTTCGAGTCCAAGATAAGTCACTTGGTGTTGAGTCATCTGGGTTTTCTGCTGAGAGACTCGATAATCATTAAGTCTCAGAAAATTGAGAGGACTCACTGTCCACTTACTGCAGTCCCCTTCTGTTTCTGCAGCAATGGGGAGGGCATCCACATACTGTAACAGCATCGGAGGATTCCATTTTTCAAGGTCCCGGGCTAGTTAATTTCCAAAGATGGTAGGGCTATTTTTAAAACCTTACTTGGGTTTTTCGTCCAGAATCTGGATTTTTCCCATTCAAAAGCGAATAGGTTCTGACTGTTTGCAGCCAGAGGTAAGCAGAAAAAGGTGTCTTTTAGATCTGTAACTGTATCATGGTTAATAAAGTGTATGGGTTTGCAATTACTGAATGAATATCTTGAACAATTCCATTAATAGCTCTTAAATTCTGGACCAGTCTATAACTTTTCTCATCTGCCTTTTTAACTGGCAAGATTGGGGTATTGTATTTTGATTCACATTTTCTTAATAAACAATATTTTACAAATTTTTAAATAATTGGCATGAACCCAATTCCAGCTTTTAGTTTTAAAGGATATTGGTTTTGCCTTACCGGCCCGGCTCCTGCTTTGAGTTTAATTTTCACTGGTTCAGCGTTCTTAGCTTTTCCAGGGACTTCTTTGGCCCATATGAGGGCATTATTGTATTTTCCACTTCTGTTGGAATGCTAGTTCCTAGCATTTTTATCTTCCTGCAATAGGAGCACAATTGCGTGTACAAATTTAGATTCAGGAATTAACACATTGACTTCCCTGTTTGAAATCAGATCTCTGCTTTCAATTTTTCTAACAAATCTCACACTAGCAAGAGCTGTGGAGTCCCCGCTAAATACAAGAATTAATAAGAGTTGATGTGTTACCCATTGTTTTCCAATTTTAAATGTTAAAGGCTTGAAGAATGGCCTAGTTTCACCATTACCAGTCGCACCAACAACTTTGATTCTTTTGTTGCTCATTTCAAAATGTTTTTCATTCAAACATGAATAAGCAGCCTCAGTGTTCACTAAGAATTCTATTTCAGTTTGATCTTTCCCCAGCTGCATTTTAACCAGAGGTTCTGCTGGGGAAGTTTCCTCCCGTCCCCTTCATTCCTCAGTGTTAACTGCATTTATTGTTGTAGAAGCGAAGCTGTTGTAGAAGCGAAGCTGGCCTTTTCTATTCCCTGTTGGGATGGGCAGTGTGCTTTCTGGTGTCCCTTCTTTTTACAATAAGCGCATTGATTTCTCCCCACTATAGGATTAGGAAGACCTCTACTTTGTCCTCTTCCTCAGAGTCCATTTCTACCTCCTCGAAATCCTCTTCTACTTACTTGCCTTTCTTTGCTGTGGAAGACTACTCTCTTCCCCCCCTTTCATTCTTGTTTTTCTCTTGACTTCCATGCACTCCTCTGCTTTTTCCATGCAAAGCAGCAGCTAGCAAAGCAGCCTGTAACTTGGTAACTACCTGTCCTAGTCACTTTACACAACCCTTCATAAACTCCAGAGGGATTTTCCTCTGGCTCCTCTCATGCTTACACATTCCCATTCTCTCTGTTTTTCCCAATACTAAAACTAAACTTCTTTGGGCTAAACTTCTGTGCTCCAAGCTCACTTCTTCTTCACCAATAATCGCACCTCCTCTGCACCCGCGTTAGCACATTCTTTTCCCTTCAGACAGCCATTACAACAACCATCCTTTGTTTTTCCTTTTCTTTTTGTCACTTAACTTGTAACTCCACAAATACATACCAACTTGTAAGTATTCTAAAGCCAATTCCCAAATTCCCAGTTCAGTTCCTGAATCGTGCCAATTTCCCTTTACACAAATTAAATCCCACACACTATTGAGCTGTTTTCGAGTGAGGGGGTCCCCCCTGCTTTCGCAATGTTTCAGTATACATCCTAGGGGAGACTTTCTTAAAATTCCCCCCCACGGGAAGATCCTGCACCCACAGTTAAGAGATTATAAACCTCAGCCCCCATAAATCAGAGCCTAAACACAACAGTCTAAAGTCAAAAACCATAAATAATCAGTATCTGCAGAACATACCAAACCGAAAAGTGCAAAAGCAGTCACTTAAACCAGATAAATCCGTCAGATCACAGAAACCAGATCACACAATTACAAACATTATGACAACAAACACACGAAGCACATGATTATAGTCACGACAGCACGCACACAGGCACACCGAGTTTTCAACATAAATCCAAATATTACAGAGACTTAGAAACAGACAGGGACTTATCACTGTTAACAGCAATACACAATGATAACATGTTTACAACACTTACGACAAGTACAGCTTACTGTTATAATTATCACCAACAGTGTTCCACAAATAACAACAACGTGATAATTATTTAAAGTCAGCATTCACTCCGTTCTTACGCTCTGTTCGTCTCCGGCTGCTTCCCTGGCTGGAGAGCAGAGCCGCGGAGCAGAACTCTGCACTCGCTTCGTGCTTGTTTGCACGTCTCGTTCACACAGAGGCCTCACACGCAGTCACACAATGTTAACTTGGAGTTACCGCACTCCGAATCGTTTACCAGACTCATAGTCAATTTCCAGAATGATGGTATATATATATATATCATATATCAGCTAAGACCGCGTCCAGGGGGGACTCTGACCCCGTGTATACCTTTAGGGCCCTAGCAGCGCGGTATATACTCTTCTCCGCATAATCACATCATGATTTATGGGAGTCCCTGGTGGGGACTCAGACCCCGTTAGTAGTAAGAGAAGTAGCAAAAGAATACCTTTACTCACCGAGTTCCTTTGTTCATAATGCTTATTAAAGGGAATAATATAAATTGATACATTAAAATTAAAAAACAAAAGCATGCATCATGCTAGAAGATTCTGATCGCAGGACTAGGCTCTAGCAAGATTCTAGCTGTGCTTACCAGAACACAGTGTTTTACTGAAACGGCGTGAGGGATTTTTTTCTTGTTGTTTTTTGGGTGTTTTTTTTTCAGATTTTTCCTAGCAGTAATATAGGTCAGAGCCTGAAAATAATTTAGCCTAAATATATGCGTTCACTTTTTCTGGAGCTGCAGGCACGAAACCGAGGAATTCTTATAATTTGTTACAGCGAAAAGACAGAAAACTTCCTCTGAGGCGTCTTTCAGATGAGTAGTTAGAGACAATTTGTATAATTAGTGACAGGGCTGAAAGGTGTGTGTTTGGAAGCCCAGGGAAACGGAACACAGAGAGAAGGGGGACGGGAAACGGGTAGGTCAGAGGCACTCCTGCGCCAGTCTGATGCGATTTTTGGATTCCGATACAAATTTCGGCGTGGAGCGATGAGCCCCCCCCCCCC
>Ga0065711_1037256_pt1 | contig 20011 bp, 15 predicted proteins | sample Hoacrofraction12_FD_59098 | JGI IMG/M metagenome (GOLD analysis project Ga0065711, IMG submission 59098) | Hoatzin crop microbial communities from Cojedes, Venezuela - Epithelial fraction 12 v2 (version 2) | ecosystem: Host-associated > Birds > Digestive system > Esophagus > Crop | place... | reverse complement strand
CCGCCTGGACAAGGTCCTGTGCAGCCTGCTGTAGGTGACCCTGCTTCGGCAGGGGGGTTGGACTAGATGACCCACAGAGGTCCCTTCCAACCCCGAACATTCTGTGATTCTGTGGGCTCGATCACAGCGGTTCTTGGGCCCAGGCCCAGCACTTAGCAGCAACAGCGCAGGAATTGACGTCAGCAGAAGCAGACAATTCCCTAAATTATTAATGTTAATAGTGGACAAACCAGAGGACACAGGCAAAAATATACAGAAGAAAGAGCTGAAGTAAAGCAAGAGGGTGGCAGCTGGAACCATCAGGGTGACGAGAGGCAGGACTGGGATAGAGAGAGATGTCCCAGGTCCCTGGGACCAAGACAGAGCACAAGCAGCGAAGGTTTGGGGCAAACCCAAAAGCAAAGCAGCGCACCCCTTGGAGATGTCCCCAAAGGCTATGGGGGCACGCGCTGTTACCTATCAGGGTTTTATGACCAGCATCCAGCAGCTCACACGCAGAAATTCCCACATGGCAGAAGACGCGTGCCCCACGCCTCTACTGAACACCTGCTGGGGGGGCAGGGGACATCGCTGTGCTGTCCCCATGCCCTGCGTGGAGGCGGCCCTCGAGGTCTCCCGGCCCGTACAACGCTGGGAGGCTCGTTGGCAGCCTGCCTGGTGCGTCCTAGTTGTGTTTCTCAGAACCCCTCTGTGTTTTCAGCTGATTTGCTTTGACATCAGCAGCCGGCAAGAAGTTCTCCGTGTCGGGGTGCGTGGGAGTGCTATGTGACACCTTAATCATGCTAAACAGGAACACACATTCAGATTTCCTCGGTGTTTCAAAGAAATGTGATTTCCTTTGTGCTGCAAAGAAAGAGTTGACTTGATTGCGACTTTTTGTGGAGATCAGCTCCGGTGTCTGTGAATTAGGGTGTCAGGATCTCATTTCGGGAAAAAAAAGGGAAACAAAATGTACCTTTTGTGCTGCCACCATCAGGGTTAAGTTTCTTGCTGGTAATTGGGGGTAGTTTTGAGGCGAGCTGCTTAATTTAATTGGCAAATGTATCAAGAAATCAGATTTTGTTCAAAAATAAATACAAAAATCTATATAGAGTCAAAGCATCAGCAAATATCAAACTAAACCCCAACTTCTGAAACAGCTGTTAGTCATTTAGCACAGGCATTAGAAACGAATTTAAAGTTCAAAAGAGCAATCAGCTTGTGGATTTATTTCTCCTCCCTGTATGGGTGACAAACATTGAAAATCCCAGTGACACCTCCACTAGCGATGGTTCAGCGCAGATTTAGCTGAGCATTCGCTGGCCCGGATGAGCCACAATGACGGAAGGGAAGCGTCGTGAGAGACCTGCTAGCCCAGGGCCAGGCCAGGAGCGATACGTGACGTAGGGTGGGATCTTACAGTTGGGGTGGTTTGTGATGTGTGGTGAGGCCTCTGGAAAAGCCGGCGTTCCCGCTGTGCTCATCCTGCTGACGGCCTCACCCGCTCAGCTTTGCGTGTCCGGAGGCACAGGGCTGCTCGGGGCTCAGAGTGGAAATGCCTTTTTTTTTTTGTGATTTATGAGATAACATTAAAAACTCTACATCTGGTAGGTTACCGTGCACAGTAAGAAGGAAAACTCCTGTTGGATCAGATACATGAATTTGAGTGATTGTGCTCCCTTTAGCAAACGGCTGTGTTCCTGCTAGAGATGTCCCCAACCCACAGGTGTGGAATGGGGCATTGCCCAGTAACCACTGTCGTGGGGCAGTAAGGTTTTCCACGGGGTTCACCAGACGTGTGATAACTGTTGCTGCCCAACAGTTTTAGTTTTCAGCACCTAATGAACTACTGCCTAAATTTTTTCACACAGCGTGCAAAGTAGCTGACGGAGAGCTCAGCTCGGAAATCTGCTCCTGCAGGCTTGCAGTCTGGCGGCTCCTTGGGAGGAAGGATCCCCTCCATCGCCACCACGCTCCGACCCGAGCCGCCTCTTCAGAGGAGCAGCGGCCCGCCTTCTGCTCCCTGATGCAAGGTGAGGGTGCTTCTCCTTTTCCAAGCAGACTGCTCTGAGACAGGGAATGTCCCCTTCCATCTTTGGTGGCAATGATCTTCCTATTTTAATTAAGAGCTAACGACAAGCTCACCTTGGTGTCTGAACCGGGCTCCGGGCTTCCAGTCTCAGAGCGGGAAGTGACGTCTCTGCTGCAAGGGGAAGCTGAACAGAGGATGAGTTTCTCCTCCCATGCCTTGGTCTGTGGTTCCTCTGCGATGCCACAAAAGCCAGGTGCTGCCCAGGGTGTGCCCTGCTGCCCGCAGCTGCCCAGGGCCATCGGGCCACAGGAGGTGTCCAGGGCTGGGGACAACGGGCTAGCCCCCACGGAGATGGCCTGGGAGCTGGCTGCTGGTAGAGCAGCAGTGCCCTGGAAAGCAGGGCAGCACGCACCGGCACAAGCAGGGTGGACTTCTCCTGCGAGCCTCTCGAGAGGAGCTCAGCATTAGATTGATGATGTTGGATGTTTGTCCATGGCGAGCAGCGCTTTCCCACGGTGCTCAGGCGTTCTCCTTTGCCTTGCTCGGGGGGATTAAGGCACTTCACGTGATCAGCTCTTGGCACCCAACCTGCCGAAGAGTTTGTGCTCTGAATCCTGCCTGCTGGGCCGGGATTAACTCGCCTGGCTGTCTGAAGGAAAGCAGACCCAGGCAGGAGCTTTCCACAGCTCCCTCGCAGCTGCGTTGCCACCAGGTCCCACACCCAAATGGGCTTTCTGTCACCTCCTGCTCTCGCCTTATTTGAGCTCCCCACGCTGCGTGCCCGGCTGCTGGCCTGTGCGGCCGACGGCAGGCCCGCGGTGGCACGCTTCCGTGCAACTGCAGCCGGCGACGGGGTTTTACTCCATCAGCTAAAATACGTCTCCTTGCATCTTTACAGGGGTGGAAGAGCAGCGCTGGCATCAGGCCAGCGTCCACCACTGCTCCTGCTCGCTGGGTAGAGCAAGATGCTCTCCTGCCATACGTTTATCAGAGCCTGGGGATCGATGTCATTTTGGAGCTGTGGTTAAGCAGCCCACAAAAGTCACCTATGCAAAAATACAGTGCAGGGAATGTTCGCTAAGCTTCGCTTAGATCACTGCAGATGTGTTATTTTGGGAGAGCATTCGTACTGTGCAGTCCTTATTCAGACAGAACTGCAACTGACGTAATTTTTTCCATAATGTTGCTTTTATTTGAAATCATATCTATACATCTTGTACAAATCAAACTAATAATAAGCATTTCCATGACAGACTCTACTTATGGATTAATTTTGGAGTTCAGTTTATAGACATGATTTGACTTCAGTGGGATTTATGACCCTAAAAGGACCGCAGCAACAGGGGACAAATGCTAGAAAGTGGCTTTCTGTCTATAATTCAACATATTTGTTTGTGGAACCCTGAACAATGTCTAATCTTCCATCTGAAAACTGCCTTGTCACCTCTTCATTTACAGCATTTTCCTTTGCCTTTCCTCTCTACGACTCAGCTGGTATTTCTTACAAGGAAGGTATTGTCAAATCTCTTTCTTCAAACATATAATAACCACCTTTTGTATTGAACAGGCATATAAATTACTCAGCTTATATGACAGAATAGAAAATAAAGAGTTGAGTATCTGGCAGAGATGCCAAAGAGTGATGTTATTATAACCTTACTGTGAAAGATTTGCCAACAGAAAGTTACATATCAGCGATCAACCGACGGCAAAAGTTCCTTTATTACACCAAATATTAGAAAACATTATTGTATGAAGTATTCCCAGAGAAATGGCACCTCTGTGATCAGGATGCTCAGTTGCTGTCCTTGTGCACAACAGATGGGATTTACAGCTGACACAGACCCCAGGCACCGAAAGACGTACATTCGCTGGGTTTACGCCTGTCAGATTACAGCCTTATTATTCAGACCTTCTTACGATTTTTTCCAAAATGTTTGTTTTTCAGTGGAAAACAGTGTTCCTGCAGAATTAAAATCTTGCAGGGTTTCAATTTTCCTTCGTGAAAATTTTACTAGGAATAGAATTTCAAGGTGGAGCAATCCAACTGAAAGCAAATCAGAGTGCTTGGCTTGGGGCAGTTTCAAACATCCACCCATCCTTGCCTGTGCTGCCATCAGACGTACGGGGTTTCTGTTCGGATGCCTTGTCCCACGGGTTTCTGTGAACAGGCTTGGCTTCCCAAGGCACCTGCCGTCACCTTCGGGGTGGAGCAGTGCAACCCACCCTGGCAGCCAGCGAGCACAGCGTCGCTTGAGCACAGGGTTAAAAGGAAACACAGTGTAGCCTTGTAGGAAAAGCTGAAGATTGCAGTTTATAGGGGATAAGATGATGGCAGGGCTGAGAGGCAGCTTAGAGCGAAGCACCTGGAGCTGCCTCTCCATGCTGCGGTTTACCCACCCAAACTGGTGCAGCCCTCTCTGAGCCTCAGAATCAAGCGGCCTTTCCAAGGGCAAGCGGGACAGCACAACGCAGCCACTGAAACAGGAACCCAGAGCATCGTCTCCTCAGCTCCATTCTCGGTGGCGGACTGCACCCCGAGTCAACCCTGTCACCTAGTGACTGGTGGGAACGGCTAGCCCTCCCCTCCATCTCACCTAGAGCACCCGATCAATAGCGAGCAGCATTCTCATCAGCGCTTTCTGCTTGGTTTACGAGTGCTTGTCAGCAATCAGCTGACCTTGGATGGAGGCTTAGGCTCAACCTGGCTGAAGCGGAAAAAAAAAAAAGAGCTAAAAGCTCTCGGCGGTTGGGATTTGGTGCATGGCTCCACCTCATGGCAACTGCACAAATGCACAAGGGAAGAATTGGCGCTGCGGTTTGGCCTCGTGGGGTGATGGATGGCAGTGTTCCCTTCTTCGTGAAATCATCGCCGAGCATCACCGAGCCAAGCGGACTCCACCGAGACCCTGGAAACCCGGCGCAGGTGCAGCCGAAATCTCGGCGTTGAGCTGCTTCTACTCAAGGCACTGAAGTCACACGCAGACTTCGGCTGCTCCTTGTTTCCCCTCCGCGTTGTAGGCGGGGTGAGTAGTGCTGCCCACTGTAAAGGCCGCCCAGTGCTTCCCATTATCCTACTCTGTGTTCAGGTATTTATAAATATTTGTCTGCAAGTTTTTGGGAGGCTGAAAGTTTGCAGGCCCGGTGTCTGCTTTGGAGAAACTTGCTTCTAAAGTAAACCAGTTGTTTGCGGGCACAGCATGAGAGGATGCAACCGCGTGTCTGTTCTGGAGCCGGCTTCCCAGCTTTGTTATTTTCCTTTTCAACCACTTTTGTGCTAATGTTTCAGCTCGGGAAGGTGACATTTGCCGGCTTGGGGAATTAAACCAAAACCATTATAAATTTAAAACGTTGTGGCCTCAGGAGACACTGACTCATCGCCTGATGCTCCGGGCGCTGGCTCCGGCTCCTCACGGCTCCGCGTGCCGTGGGGTGGCCGGCACAGATGGCGGGAGGCCCCGCAGCCCCTTGGCCCCGCACGGCAGCTCCCGAACCGCGATCTCTGCTGCCCTCGCACGGCATTTCACGTCTCGGAAGGAAAACGAGCCTGGCTCGAGCAACCCCAAAGGCATGGTTTGAACACAGACTTCTTGCATTTGGGAATGCTGACAGAGGCTGGCCGGCAGATTAGCAAGCGCTGAGGTATCCCTTTCTGCAGCAATAATACTGAAAATTGATCATCGCTGAACTTTGGCACAGTCAAAGCCGTATTCAGTTACAAATCCGAGCTTCCGTAAGAAAGCTCTTGAAACACATACCTGACAAACCAGCCTATCCATCTGCACTTGTCCAGGCAGCGATTCCTTGCCTGCTCTTTGCTAAGCTTTTTTTTTTTTTCTTTAATAATGTCATTTTCTCTTTGCCCAAGGTTATCAGGAAGCTCATCAGCTGGACCTGCCAAGAGCAAACCGTTGCCTAGGAAAATATTGCCATCTGAAAACCAAACACAGCCTCGAGCCCTGCTTTGAATCAATAGAAGAGAAGAATGTTCCAAACTGGTGGTAACAGTAAAAATTTTGTTTGCATTAGGGTCTTCCTCCTGCTGTAAACGTTATATTTTATAAACATGTCAAATTATAGATCTAACTATGAGAAGCTCTGGTATTCTGAATGTGGTCAGTACAGTATCCCACATCCACTTCTAGTTATAACTTAGCAGACCTTTGCTTTCATTCTATTTAAGTTTAATTTTGGCACAAGGTTGTTCTCAGTGTTCAACTCCATGTTGTTAAACCCCAAGGTAACAGTTGCAATACGATGCACAACTGTGTGTGCGCTCTTGTAGCAATTACTAAAACCAAAGCAAGCTCGTTGTGCAACGACTGCTCACATACAGCATGCAAAGGACGAAAACCAACATAACATGGGATATGTGCCATATTCAAATACAGGTCACGTGTGCAAGAGCAGATTTGAGAAGACAAGCTGCTAAACCAGCCTGCCTCTGGGAGAAAGTCAAGCTGGCAGGCTAAACCAGCTGAGCTAACAGCTAACTTGATCTTTAATCCATATTTGTTGTAAACTATCTAGAAAGCGATCACTAGGCACTAACTAGCCTGTGTGGATGAGTTCAATGGTAAAACCTGAGAAAAATCACTGAGAAAGTGAGAAAGTCAAGATTCTGAAGCCTAAAAACTACAGTAATGTTGTATGAAGTGCAAGGCAGAAGAAAGGCAGCCCTCTCTTCTTGGTGCCAGGCAAGCAAAACACGGCTGGTGTTACTCTGGATTAGTTCCTTGATCCAGTTTGCCACGTGTCCCTGCAAACGCAGCGCTCCTGGGAAGAGCAGATGTCGCTGGTGAGGGTGGGATGGAAGCCTCTGGTCCTGTTGCACAGTTTCATTTCGACGGATGGATGAAGGGCTGCGGCACAGACAGAAAGGGACTGTCTTTTCTGGTTGTTGCAAGGCTTTATAACTATCAGAGGGCTGGAGCTGACCTTGTGCTTCTGGCCACTGGGGTGTCTGGAGGTGACTTTGCTGGTGCAGTTAGATTTAGCTGCTCAATTATATTTCCCCTTTGAAAGAGACCAGTTAGAAAGATCCAGTGGGTGCGCAGCGTGAAGCAGGGCGCTTAGGAGCCAGGCCAGAAACTTGTATGCTGCTGCTGAGGTAGCAACATTTCCACAAAATGAATCCCGAGCAGAAAGTCTGCTAATACTGGATGTAGGCAGTGAGTGGCATCGTGGTACCACAGAAGAAGCAGCAGAGCAAAAACCCGAGATGATCAGACACAGCGGCGAGACAGCGGGGAGGCTGAGGAGGGGTCAGTCTCCAGGTGGGGATCCTACCTGTGTTTCAGTGTCTCGTGAGTATGCCGAAGCACGATAAGCTGTGTACACTGCAGCTTATGGAGATGAAGCCAGTGAAACTTGTGTTGCACCTTCCTCTCTGCCCCGCAGCCCGCAGCGACGAGCAAAGCAGTGATGCCTCTGCTCTCCCCCCGCGACCTGATGCACCTGCTTCACGGCTCGTAGCGATGCATCACATAAATAACAGCGCTTGATGGTGGAAACACCTGGTATGTTTGGACTCGTTGGGCCATTACTAGTTTATCGTTAAAAGGGAGGATGGCTTAGATGGTACTAGAAGAAAGGGCATGAATCCTGGTACATGTAACAAAACAAGGGTCAGAGCGCTCACAAACAGCATAGATGATATTTTAACCTCCTGGGAGAGGAGAACTTTCAGGGTCTGGATAACACAGAGATGCTCACTGGTGTTTCTGGGTAACTGGCTTAAAACCACGGCAGCCAGGAGCTCGTGTAAGATTGCTGATTTACCGTAACCGAGAGCTCTAGGCAGGAGGAGCGGAACTGGCGCAGGAGCTCGTTTGCTGACTGAGGCTCACAGTCCACACATCGTAGCCTTCCAGCTCAAGGAAATGCAGCAGAAGGGATGTATAAATGTAATGTGGCATATATGAATAGGAATATTACTTTGGCAGACTCCTCCTGTGTTATATTCTCAGTGGCAGTACCTATAAATCATCTGCTCTCTTGTGTTTTACTATCTGTAGGTACATGATAGGGCCAGTATTGTTTTAAAATCCAATTTGTCACGCTAATTTCAAACCTCAGTGCTGTGGAATTGACTTATATTTGTTACATAACCCTTGGCCTTCAGGAAACCAGTACAGAAGGTGCCAAAGTTGCCACAAACAACTGATTTATTTAAATGTATTTCTTTTTTTGCCAACACAATTCTATCATACGATGGCTGAGAATACAGAAATACAGAGAAGTACTGTTGGCATATTAGCCTCAGAATTACAGTTTGGTTTTTCAGTGCTACACTCATGCAGATTTGGTTTCTAAATACAGCAATGTAATTTTTGTTAGTGTAGATTCCAACCCAGTAGTAAAATAATACCAATGTTAATTGTAATGATAATGGTAGCATTAGTGGCGTTGTCTTGCTGATAAATACTGTATTCTCAAATCCTGCCTCCTGCACTCCCGAAGCCAGAAGATCTCAGCAAAGGGCAGTATCCTCCTCTCCATTTCACCGTTGGGGAAACGGAGGGAGAGAATGGCTCGCCCAGAGTCACCGAGGAGCAGTCGCAGAGCTGGGGAGAGAAGAGCGCAGCTGCGGCGGCGATCCCAGGAGGAAGCGTGCCCAGCCGTGCAACCCCCGTGCTGTGCAGACCGTCTGCCTCTGGCCAGGGGACTGGGCAGACCACGTTGCCATGAGATGTTTGGAGTCCCTTCAAAAAGGGTCACAGTCCTTTTGAGTGCTGCTGTTGTCTCAGGGTGCCTGTGCAGCGCTTTCTGCAGATACCTGTCCCTGTCCTCTTCACCATACTCACCTCCATATTTGCTGTCCCAACAATTTGAGGTCAAATGAGGAAAGAAAATGAACGGCTGGCTGCTTTCCATAGAGCTCCCGGCTTTCTCCTGGATGCTTTGCAAGAGTTTTGCTTAGCCCTACTCTGCCTTCCGCCCGCAGCGGAGTGAACAAGCAAATGAGCCACTGCTGTTCTCATGTGCATATAAGTGGCCCAACAGCGGTCACGCAATGGCAGCACATCAGATGGCGGTGTCTGAAATGTGACCTGATGCTACCAAGCCACAGCACAGCCTCAGTGCTGTCCTCTGCTGTATTATCGTGCTCTTTGTTCTCCAGGGCCTGTAACCAACCCTACAAAAAGAAAGATTGCCTCTGTTTGGGATTTTAGGGTATTTTTTTGAACGAATTGTTGCAAATCAGCTGCTAAAAATGTGTCTGTAATTTCTTAGAAAAAGCATTTCCTGTAAAACCGGCTAGGATTGTACCCTGTCTGGCTTTCTTCTCCTGCTGCAGTAACCCAGCACTGCTGTACAAGTACAGCCATTTTTTCCTTGTCTTTACTCAACTAAAACATATCCATAAAGACTGTTGGTCTTCTTCACTTCGAGGGAACACTAATTAAAAAACACCTTCATTATTCTGGCAGAACCAGCGTATCTCCAAAACATTTATCTTTCCTTTGAGCGGTAAAAACGAAAAGCAGGCACGGTTAAACCCACGTGATGCAGGAGCTCTGCGCACTCTGAGGAGCAATCACAGCTTGGTTTAACTTCAGCTGATCCAGATTTTTCTGCAGAGCCTGATTTTTGATAGAATGATTAAACACCATTTTTGAACAGGCCTGGGGAGGCAGCAAATTTGTTCTCAGCACAAACATATAAATAAAGCCATGATGTTTGAAGGTCTAAAAAAATTTATAAAAGGTATGTCAGGAAGAAACAGCATTTCCAAGGCAGCTCTGCTCTCAGCTTTTCTGCTGGAATATTTCAAAAGATAACATTACAGTGGGGTTTTTTTTTTTAATAATTCTTGAGGTTTTCACAAAACTTGGTCATTGTTTTTCTGTTTGCAAAATGCTCTTTTTTTACTCTATGACTGACAAATTGCTTACTGTATTTTCTTTGCTTTTGCAATTCAACTGTGATATGTCTTCATGTATTTTAAAGTATTCATAGATGTCTCAGCACAACAGATTTTTCCTTTTCTCTTTGTCATCACAAGAATCAGTCCTTCGCTGGCAGGGTGGATTTTTCATTCACAAATTTCAAAACACACAATGCTTTGCTTAATTACAGAGTCTCTTATTTCAGCTTCCTCTTCAGAAGAGAGATGTAACTAACTGTGTTAATTCAACACAGGTCGAATTCCAGGTATTTCAGCCAACTATGCTGCTTGAGGACTACTGTTGTGAGCTTCTGAGTGGTTTTATTGCATTAATTTTTCATGAACCTTTACGGCAGTAAAGATTATCAGCTAGTCTACTGCTAATAAGTAACGATCATGAAAGTACAAATTAAAAGCTGTTTTGTAATTTAAAGAGACATACCTCCAGCCGATTCTCTCTTTTCCTGTACTTACACTATTCACATTGTCAGTTTTGGATTTGTGTTTTCACACGCCTTAGCTCTCTTCTTATCTACATGGGCCAACCCTAAATGGCTTCCTTTTTTTGTTTCTTGCTTTTGTTTTGGCAGATCAATAGGGGTTCATTCTCTGATGGAGCTCACGGGGTAGCTGCACGAACACATGTGCCAGCACCAGGGACCAGCCTTGGTAGAGACAGCAAGAGGCAGACAAGGAGCGCAGAAGCAGGGACTATCTTTGTCAAGTGCTGGATGAAGATGTACATGCAACTTCGCCTTTAAACCAATTCTACCTCAGCTCTTCACCTGTGGGAACAGAGTTAATGATCTCCAACTGTTTTCCTGTCCTGTCTTCTGCTATCATCTGTGCATTGTTCCAAAGGAGCGCTGGTTTGAGCTACAAGAATGGCATTTCTATAAGAATTGCAGCCGCAGATGCAAAGTAATCCACCTGAAGTGGCATTCTTCACTGCAAAGTCCATTGATAGCTAACTGTAGGTGAAATCTAACTTTGCATTTTTTAGCAAAAAAAAATAAATTTCAAGTACACCTTTCTTCTCTGAGAGAAACAAGAAACAAAAATATCTGTCTTTTAAATACCCAACCCCACACTTCCTGACTGACCCAGTATGAGCCATTGCTGCTCTGCACACAGTATTTCCTCTCTTTCAAAAAAAAAAAGAAAAAAATTAGCCACAGTCTGGCAATACCTTGCTTTCCCATTGACCTTGTCTTTCATCTTCTTGGGGTAGCAAGCTGCTTTTCCGAGAATGTAAGCTAAAGACAGAGCAGAGCATACGCGTGTTGCTTGGTGAGAAGGGTTTGAGACATTCGCCTCTCCAACCCCGGTCTTTTCTGCTTCTGCTGACTGGTCTCTGACATCAAAGTGCCTCGCTGATGTCCACTGCAGGAGGAGGCTGAAAACCTTTTGTTTTTCTTTTTCTGTGTTAGCAAGGATTTTCTTTTGCTGTTTTTTTAGTTTGGCTATTTTCTCAGCAAAGTATGTCAAATATATACAAACCACTGCCAAGTGCTGAACTCTGGCTATTGTTAGATTACAGAAACCATCAAAAAGCAACTTCAGCTCTTGTCTTTGCTTTGTAGCCGAGGCTTTCCTTCCATGGGAGTAGCCAAGGTCTCCTCGTGCTGCTGAAGATTTCTGTCAGTGAGTCAGCAGCTCTGCACGTCACCTCCATCTGTGCTGCCAGACCAGTGGAAGCTGGTGCCTGTCAGGCACAGGGAGCAGGCTTTTCTTACTTGTCTTTAGAGGTCCTATAAGGAACCACTTCTTCAGTTACATTTCTGCATGATTTGAGGTTTTTTTGAGTTCTGTATGTTCTCTTTTTGGTCAAATGGTGTCATGTTTTATTTTGTTTTCATAAAATACCTGGAAAAAAACCTCTGTTTTGCCATATTTGAACACTGTTTTGATATAAATATTGTTTTAATCTGTTAAGAAGTGCATTTATTTATAAATAGATCTATCTATAGATCTATCTATAAATTATGACCGTTATTTGAGTACAAATCAATAGAAAACTGGTATTAGTCAGCTTCAACTTTTTCATTATTTTTAAAATACAAATAAAATCGGTGCAAAGTATCAGTTGTTGACAAAGGGAACTTCTTTTAATTCATTTCCCTTGGGTAATAAACCAGGAGTTGTCTTCTGGTCTAACTTCTAAAGCCTCAGTTCCACGTGTAAGCCATTTTTGTCCTGACAGCACGTGGCTGAACACAGGCTGCACATATATACATATTGTAAATGCATATCTTGAAACAGAGATGAGTGCTTTCAATTCTCATGGTTTTTTTTTTTTCTAAGAATTAAAGATGCTAGATGTTTTCCTTAAAGCCCGGCTGCTGGAATCAGCAGAGTCCTTAAGACTCTGAGTGCTTGTTAAAAAAGTAAATTATGAGCTCCCTTGGTTACAGAGAAAACTTAAAAACAGGAGGAGAGGGCATCCCAATGGTCTAGAAACCGGAAAGCAAAGAATTCAGAATTTGCCTAAGACAAATCAGAAACTATAACAATTGTTTCGTTGATCTCAGGTGGGGGCATTATTAATGCATTACTGCGTTATTTATGCATGATGCAAGTGACACAGTATGAAAAGAGCTCTGCCCGTGAAGACGGTAGAAAAGGAGAGAGTCTTGCTGGCTGGAAGTGACATATTTCAGGATTAACGTTCCACTTTCTTTCTTATGACTTACTTTTTTTTTATTTTTGATTTTTTTTTTCCCCTGCTAGCAACAGCCGTAACAAAACCTGTCCTTGTGAAGGAGACGAGAGCGTCATCAAAGGTGACAGCTTTTTTGAATTTTAAATTAACTTAAAGGCCCATGCTGCTGAAAACTTGACTAGAGATTTTGTATGCTTAAGGGGTGTTAACAGCGTGCTTTTACCCAGGTGGCATCAGAGTACAAAGAGGAAGAAACCTCCATTTGACACCACCTCGCTAATCTCAGCAGTGTATTGTTCATTATTCTGCACAGGATTAAAGGTAAGCCCTGTACTGCTGCCTTTGAGACTCCGCAGGGCAGCTGTCCTTTGCAGAAATGGGGTTAAGTAATTCCTGATGTGTGGCAGCAAGGTTCTTGGAGAGAAGACAGTTGGGTTTAAATTACCTGGCAGAGCCTTCTGTGTTCTAGCTTTTGTCTTCTCTCCTGTAAAACCAAGTATTCTGTAGCTTAGCTCCAGAGTAAAAGGACCTTCCTAACCATAAAGGAAATCTAAAAAGTGTTTTCTTTGAAAGAGGGAATGTTATCTTTAAATTGCTAGTCCAGTCTAAGAAAAAAAGTGGAGGAAACAATTTTTGCGTTTGTGTGTGAAATTTCTAATGTCGTTACAAACACACACAAATAAGTCCTGGATGCTCAGCTGCAGATAACCGAGCTGTTTGTAATTCATTCCAATTTGGAGATCAGGCTAAATAAGCATGTATAAATTCACATTGCTACGTTCATTATTCTAGACGTTGTCTCCTGTTAAACGAGAGACCTGTTAGAAATTTTCCATTGAAAATAGGTTGGTTGTTTTTTCATGGGTTTCTCTCTGTTGGAAAAGTTCAGATCTAGTGTTTGTTTCTAAAACAGCTCATGCAGTATCTAAGTCCAGATTTTCAGTCAAATGTTACTGATGGAGAAGGTGTTGGTAGCTGGTACTTATAAAGATATTGTGAAGTTTCTGAATTTTTCAGCACAAATAAAATTGGTTGGGAGACGCGAAAGGCTTCTTGTATGTGGTTTATAATATGAGAAGTGAGAGAATACCTATAGGTGAACACATGTATTTGAGAAATAGAGGTCAGGTAGTGGTTGATAACTGGCCGAATTTCTGAAAAATTGTCCTTTGCCAGCAGAGGCTCTTCTGAAGCTGCAAAGTTAAATTTGCTCCACACGCTTCTCAGAAGTCTGTTGTTACAGACCGCAGGCCTCAGCGAATTTGCACAGGCTGCAGTATCACGTCTTCTCCACCCACCAGCCCTGGGGCAAAGTACACAGAAACCCCTAACACGGTTACTCTGGTTTGTTCTGCAAGTTAGAAGGCAGTTTGAGAGACTAGCAAACGTAAGCAGCCTATCCCAAATATCTGATTTATTCAGGACTTTAGTCATTAGTAGATATAATATCTCAATTTTCTCCCCCTTCACTTATTCCCTCTTGTAAAATGTTAACAAGTATGTTAATAAGACTGGGCCCATACGCCAGGGTCTGCCGTACCTCACGCAATACCAACTCCTACCTCGATCTGTTGACGTGCAGGGTGTCTAACACTGTATGTTAAAAAGATGCTTATCATAAAAAGTAGAACAGAAGGTTTTGACCCTTTAATGTGACTCATTCAGTTATGACTACAGTGCATAAAGATAACAGCAGTTGCAACAGCGATTTGCATTATATACAAATATGCTGATCCTAGAGATACACCAGATGGACGCTCTTCCAAGGCACAGGCATCTGCAGTGCGTATCCCAGAAGAGTATCTCTTGTTCTCTCCCTATTCAGAAATTATCACTCAAGTACATCTTTCATTTTTCAATCGTATTTTGATTTTAGTAAGATTTTGGACATGTTTTTACGTGATGACACACTTCTCTGTATTAGGACCAGTGTGCTCTCTCCATCCCCAGCTGTCTTGTGCTTTGATCAGCTAGAAGGCTTTTCTAAACTTTTCTGATGCAGCATGTGATGGATCAGAGCTGATCTTTGCATGAGTGAGCACAGATGCAAGCAACTTCTCCTCCCTTCCTGTGTGCCCTGAGGGAAGGCCTTCGACAATAATAAATCCCTGCAACCAGCCATGTATAAAGTAGAGAAAGACCTGGGCTGTGTCTGTTTAATGGACCCAGAAGATCTTCCACCAGCAGCAGCAAAACCAACGTTAAGAAGACGTCAGCCAAACGGGAGGAAAATGGGCAATGGCGCGGGAGAGGGCAGGTTGCAGCAGTGCCCGGTGTGTTCAGCACACCATCAGCTCCCACCACAGCTCGCCATGGCGAGTTCAGAGCAGCAGCTGAACGCCCTTGGTCAGCCTTGCTCATCGCTGTGCCCAGCCAGCCTTAGGTTACCCTCTTCACGCCTCGCAGAGCTGACAGGGATAACAAGTGAGCGCAGGAGGCTAAAGCAGAAGATGAGAGAGAGCTTTTCTCTCCTAAACCCACCTGTGGTGCTGCTCTGTAGTGGGAAAAACAAAAGGCTGAAGGGTAACTAGGGGGAAGATCCGGACTTTTTCTTGCTGAGCGGCAACTCCATTCAAAACTACTGTCAAATGCTAGTTTTTTTCAGTGCATTTGCAATCACATTGTTTTTATGAAAGATTTTCATTTTATTGGCTTAAAAAGCACATGAGAAAAAGTCGTCTTGGTTCCCTGCAGAGCCTCCTGCAGTTTTCCTGTTCTGCTGAGGCCTTGGTAGCATTGCATTTCACGCTGCTGACAGCACTGGTAACGAACCGCTGGCATTTTACCACTGTGGATGCAGTGGCTGTAGTATTTTACAGTTCGTTTGAAAGTTGATTGCAGGCCCTTTAAATATACTGCTATTTTGTGCAACCAGAAAAATTGGCTCAAGGCACTGAGTAAATAGCTAGTTAGTAGGTGTATAAAAAACCACACGGTTCAAATGTTCTCGCATGTATTTTTAGGTTTTTATTGATTATCCTAACTCACACAGCAAAGTTTCTGTTGAATTGAAACTTCAAAAAAAAAAAAATTCTGGCAACTGAAAAGTTTTTTTCTGATATAGGTAGCTTTGCTATGAGGAAATACCATTCCTAAGTCAGGACAGTAGTACGAAACCTGGTAGACATGTCCTGCCCAAGGCGCTGCTGTGAGATCTCTAGCAAACCTCCTCAATCTCTGGGCCTGACATCTTTGAAAATGTGAAATAATGATTTCCATTCTTTGTTAAAATTGTTTTGACATCTAAAAATGAAAATTATTATAGAAATTGAAATGGGTAGTACTGTATTTTGTGTACGAGGGCAGAGGGCAATAACTCCTCAGAAGATTTTTTAAACGCAGTGCTTGCAAGGAGCAAGAGAGAGGGTGACTGAACTGAGGAGCAGCTGAACGTCTCAGGACTCAGACAAGCGCTGCAGCAGGCAGCTGGCCAGCCACTTCAAAGTACAGCCTCCCTTCCTTCATGTCAGCTTTTCCGCTAGCGACTTAAGTAGTTTACTTTAAATCAATATTTACTTTAAATATTATGATTAAGTGACAACAATTTACCAAGATTAAAATGAAACTCTGATAAGAATGGTGCCAAGTGTACCAGAATACTTTTTACAAGAAATGCACTTTGCAAGGAGCCTGAACTCCGTTATGCTGGGATGTGCTGAGGGTGCTGGACCTGTCGCACGGTATGCTCGTGTTTGAAGGTGGGTCCCCTGTAAAGTTCGTTATTTGAGTTGTGCTTCTTCAGCTGGACAATATTCTCAAATGTCAGCTTCCTGCTATGGATGCCCTTTGAGACACTGAAGGTGAGCATTAAAACGCGATCAGTCTTCCCAGAGTAGCTGAAGCTACTGCCATGGTACATGTTGGTACAGGAACGCTCTGCCAGTGACAACAGTCACAGGAAGGGACGTCCTGCCCCTCCTCCTCCAGACTGCAGCAGTGCTGCCATCTCAACCCTGCAACAGGGCAGATGGGCAATGGCTGCTGGGCCACCGCAGGCAGCCTCTGCTCTAGGACTGGTCTTGATTACTACGTCCTGTACATAAGCAGTTTCATTTGCGTTGCCAAGGCAAAAACCTTGACAAAACAAATGAGTTTTTGAATAAAAGCTTTAAACCAGGAACACGTCCTTTGCATTCCCCAAGAATTCCAGTAGCCCAACAGTTTTTGCGGATGTGTGTGTGAGTGCCTGCTCACAAATACATCCACAAAGCAGTAAACAGTTCTGCAGAGGTAATACCACTCCACTTACAGCAGCTGTCTTCAGCTAGTCCCGAATGATCACAGACTTCTCCCTCACAAATTGGCACTTGCTTTCTGGTGGCAAACTGGGTTGACACCTAACCCTGAGATGGTGGTATGCAAGTTCACTGGACGGTGAGTGTAAAATCTGCTACAGATCAGAAGATTGTAAAAGAAAAGCTTGAAAACGAAGTTTTCTCTACAAAACTTCTGCTGTAGGTTGAGCTAACACACATCTAAGGCTAGATAGCCTGTCAGTGACAGTCTCTAAAATACATGTTCCTCCTACCTAATGACTCTCTAACATTTCTTACAATTGTTGGGATAAAGCTAATCCACTGCTACCTGCTGCACAAAAGCTGTACTTTCTCTGTAGCTCCTGTGAGGAAATGGCACCAGTTTTGCGACTGTGATTTCTTATATCCATGAGGCTGCCTAGCCAGTCCTGTGGTTCTCTTCCAGGCCTTGCTTCATTAACAACTACGACAATAAGACAGGGTTGAAGTTTCTATGCTGTAATTAAGAAAGTATCAGTGTCAACACTATAAATTCCCTTTTTGAGGGATTTATGACTGAAATGTAAAAATGTACTCCCAGCTGAACAACTCTCTTTTCAGATCTTATTGTATGAATTGTGATTATATTTTTTAGCAATTCAAAGAGCCTTTTAGAATTATAAGAAGAAAGTTAAGCTGAAAAAGAAAAAGAAAAAAAAAAGGAAGGAAGATTTTATTCCAGTGGCTAACCTTCTCCTCCTCTTTAAACACACAGGCTTTGCTGGGGCCAGATTCTTCAACTCAGAGAATTAATTCTCCCAGACACCTCTCCTCAGCACACGCATACAGGGGTTTTCGCTAGAAAACCAGAAGAACTGAACATGTTACCTGATAATTATCCGTGACTGTGAGGTCCATGCTCTTACAGGAAATTCTGTTTTCTGTGTGGGTCCCGCTTTCAAGGTTTGAAAGTTGGATGGCAGGAGCTGCTGATGCTGGCAGTAACTTTGAATCTTCTGTTGTGATTGCGAGGGTGTCTGAGTACTCTTACTCCTGGTGTACTGGATGTGCTGAGCAACAGCTGCTGTTTCTAAAAGTTACCTTTTTATTGGTTTGGTTTTAAGGATTGCTTACTCCATCTATATGGCTGAGATATTGTGACCTTCAGCATTTTACCGAATTCTATGTTAGGATCCCCACTGCAGCTAGAATTTCCTTCCACGTACATATTTGCTTTGAACATATAACGACTCTGCAGCTTTAAGAGAGAGAGTTTTATCAGGGAAGTCTAAGGTTGTGCAAGAAATGCTGGGAGTTGGTAGGTTTTATTCTTCCTTCCAGGACGCCACTGAGGCAGAAGCACACTGCAGTATCTCTAGACCAAAGTCTGGTACACTTTGCAGCAGCGCTTAACTTCCGCGGCACGATCTCCAAGTATCATCAAGAAGGTCAGCGCCGCGCCTGTGCGGCTTGCAGGTTGTTCAGGGGTGGTTCCTGCGCTGACGCTGTGCCGTATGACTGGTGAGGAGACTGTTGGTACCTGGCCTAGTGAAGCAGAACCAGGAGGGGCTGCTGAGGCTGGTATTTGCTGGGACTTGGATTCACTGTCCACATACCCAGATGAATCCTGGATCTGGCAGCTGGGATTCAGAGAATACTCTGATCTCCTGCTTGTGAAATGTTCGGGATCTGCACCTGCATCTTTCTGTGGTGTGTACCTTTGACCACACAAATGTTTTGGTGTTAGCTTTTGCAGCTGGTGATGTTGGCCACTTGATGCTAGCATTCTGTCACTGTTCATGTAATTTCAAAGGCAGCTTCAGCACGAAGTTTTGAAGGCTTTAGAGACAAAGAGCTAAAAATAAATTGTGGGAGAGACACCTTGGTGGGATTGATACATATTCTGCTATTCTTGTTCTTTTACTATCATGTCTCCTGTAAGATGTTGTTCTGTAACTGCATCACATGTTATAAAGAGGAGAATTTTCCCAGGTTTGGCATCCGGAAAAAATGTGAAGAGTCTTTAGCAAGATGGTTCATGAAATAGTGAACAATGATGAGATTGTAGTGGTCATCTTTTTATTTTGCATTTAAAATGATCCACGCCTTCCACAGATATTGGGCTTTAGGCTTTTTTCCTTTTGTGGTGGTGTATTTTGAATCCACTCTTCAGTTCTGATAAATCATGCTCATTTGAAACCCTGTGGTGCTTTTAACTGTGATAAAGGCTTGTTTGTTTTTGGGAAGAGTTTCCTGAATTGCTCCTACAGCTTTTGTTAGATACAATGGTTGTTTTCTTCTCTTTCTGACCTAAGCATCCAGGTAGTGTTGCTGCTGGTGTCTGTTGCAGACCTTTTCACTACGCTGTTCCAGGTACCATTTTGTTCCAGTGCTTTCTAGACTGTAGGGTGAAGGTATTAATCAAAAATAATGTTTGACTACACTTCAGTTATAAAGCTGACTGAAATGATGGAAAACTTTTCCTCTCAATAGATCAGACTAGATTCTAGTCTGTTAAAAGACACGTCGTTTTCAGTCCCTTGTGCCAGCGAGCAGTGTTGGAAGAGGAGGAGATGAAGAGCTACCTCTGCCAGACTTGACCTCTGTGTTTGGGAATCAGCGCCTGGAGCGCGGGTTCTGCTGCCGTACCACGGAGAGGCCCTGGCACAAACGGCCGAGAGCTTCCTTGGCGCAGGGACGTCCGCTCCCTGCAGACACGGGGCCATCCCCAGCTCTCGTTTCTAGGCGTCCGTTTCGCAGTCTGCGCTGGCACGACTCGCTCCCCGGGGCGACTTCGGTATTCTGCCTACGGACGTGGGAGTTTTCCCCAGCTTTACCCCACAGGTCTGGGACAAGACCGATACCTCGGATCTCACGGGCTTTGCCCGACAGCAGCGTGTCGTGTCCGGTCACCCCTCTTCTGAATCCCAAGCAGGGAAATGTTTTCAGTCTCGCCAGCCGTAAGCTGACGTGGTTGTGATCTCACGCACCTTGCAGTGGATCCCCTCAAGCGAGCCGATTTTAGCCTGAAAACGTAGCTCCAGTGGCAGGAAAGCTCTAAAGCCTTTTCCTAACCTCTCTCTCTCGGTACGGTGCAACCACTCGGCGATGCTCAGCCGAACGAGCAGGATCTCCCCCTCAGAGGAGCCGCAGGGCACGCCGAGCCCCAGCGGACCCGGCCGCCGGACCGCCCGCCGCCGCGCCGCTCCTCC
>Ga0065711_1037250_pt1 | contig 20013 bp, 13 predicted proteins | sample Hoacrofraction12_FD_59098 | JGI IMG/M metagenome (GOLD analysis project Ga0065711, IMG submission 59098) | Hoatzin crop microbial communities from Cojedes, Venezuela - Epithelial fraction 12 v2 (version 2) | ecosystem: Host-associated > Birds > Digestive system > Esophagus > Crop | place... | reverse complement strand
GCAACGCTCGAGGAGCGGGGCTGTGGGGGGTTCGGGGTCGGTCGTTGAATAGCGAGGAGGGCGGGGTGAGGTTGGGGACTTTTGACCCGCTGGCACTTAAAAGATGCGCTGTTTTAAATACCGCAGTCAGCGTGAGGTGGTATTAAACCCGGACCCTTTCTCTCGTGCTCCCTCTTAAGTGAGTTTTCGTCTTGTTTAACTGGAGGATTTATCTGGTTGTTAAACTGAGTGTTACGGAGTACTACGGTTTTGAAACCTTGTCCGCACAGGAGTTTTAGGGAAGCGGTGCTTCCCTCTCAGTGCTGGTGACAGAAATGTCCTGAAGTTAATCTTCAGCATGTGCCTCGTGGGTTTTCTGTCCGTGCTGTTTACAGAGAAGTGGTAAAATCTGGAGGGAAAGGCAAGCTTCTGAGTCACCCACCTTGCAACACCTTTTCCACAGGTTTCAACAGAAGTGCTAGCGATCATCCGCGTCAGACCCGTTTCAGATAATGTTTATTATCATGGTTGGATTCACTGTCTTCGAAATACCAGCGCTAGCAATATGCCTCACGGTGCCACACTCCCCATGCTTTGCGCTGTTGAAATGTGCCCCATGCCGTTTCACTGCATCGTAAAGAGCTTTCTTTGTTAAGGCTGTGTGCTGGGAGACATCTCTGCCTCCCCTGGCCTTTTGTCTCCCAGCTTTGCACTTGCTCTGTGGAGCTGAAGCAGGGGCTGGTTCTGCTGCCTTTGTGTTGCTGGGGAACTGAGCGGTTCTTTAAGGTGTCCTTACATACTGCCTTGAAGAAAAGTGCATGTTCATAACATCCTAAATAGAAAACAAGGCTGCAAATCTCTACAAAGCACATGTCAGAAAATGAAGAAAGAGCTATCGCTTAAGTCTGTCTGAGTAACCTTCCTTACCTGTAGACTTGCTGGCTACTCCTGACAAGAAGATGACCGGGAACTCTTTTCCATGTATACTGTTAGGCTGTATTTTTTTGGAGGGAGGCTGGCTGGACAGAGAATGCCTGTAGGAGCAGTGACGGATAATGCCAGTCATGATGTACATTGTTTTTATAACCAGTCTCCTTTGAAGCCTTCTGGACAGATTTAAACCTTTCATCTGGAAACTTGTGCCCTTTCCCCCCGACCCTGTCAGGAAATGCTCTGGTCATTCTTTGTGAAGAAAAACAAGCAAAGTAATGTCAGCTTGTATGGTACCAAGTGTTGTTCAGCAAGTTAGAATCTCCCCCTCCCCCAATTAGTGTACTTAGCAAAAAGACAGTCTTTTACTGGACCTTATTTTACGTCAGTGTATGTGTTAATAAGCACTTAAGTTCATAAATATGACTGTGCTACTGTGATTTAATATTTTGTGTTAATCGGTAATGGTGTGCGCCATTTTATGAAATCTGCTCTGCGTTAGGTGGTTGTGCAAGTGGCTGGAGTTCTTAATTTAAAAAATCAGGAGACCTCAAAGATCTTTACACGTATTGGTTTAAGATGACCACTGATTACAGGTGAAGCTTTATCGTAGGGATATGTAGGTGCAGCACTTCCTTCTGTGAGAATTCAGCTCCTCTCTTTTTTTCTCTTTTTTTTTTAGTTTTATGTATAGTTTCACAAGACAGCCTGAGCCAAATGAACAGCTTGCTGCTCTTTACTCCCACAAGTTATTTTGAGTTGATTCTGGTGTTTGTTTGATCACATGAGAAGCCAAATTCCACTGAGTAAAATAGCAACAAAGAAAAAAAAAACACCTGGCAAGATGTTAACATTTTTTTTGGCTGGTTGAGGGTGTTGAATTGGTTTATGTTAAAGCAGATGAGCACCAGAGCTGGTATGAGGAAGGGATGGCCTCTGCTGGGATCCTGAGATTATGGAAGGAGGGAACTGGGAGCAAGACCTCCTTGCCTGTTTGGTAGTGGAAGCTAGTAATTTGCTTATCCTTAATATGAAATTGCAGGCCTACTGGGTTTGTGCTAGGAATTAATTTAGTGGGGTCTGTATTAGTCTATGCAGTAGCAATTGCTGAAGCCTTAAAGCTGTCCTGAGTCCGCTGATGTGACAGAAGAAACTAGACTGGCTGTAGTGTGACTGCTTGCCATTAATTTGGCACCTGCATTGTTTTTCTCTGTAGAATAAGTCCTTATGCCTGCAAATGCTGAAGAAAAAACAGAACGCTGATGCTCCTGCCTATTTTTTTCCTCTCCTTTCTGAGCTAGGATTCTACAGTGTGTGGCGGTGCTATGGGAAGGCCTCTGTTCCTGCTGTCTGTAGTTTGCAGATAGCAATTAATCTCGTGAGGCTATCATCCTTTCCTTCAGGCTCTGCAGGGTTGAAAAGCAGAGCATTACAATTGCTTACCACTAGCCAAGATTACAGCCACACATACAGTAAGATTATTTTTGTGGTTTTAGGAGCAAGCATTTTTTTGTAATCAAGACCTGCTGAAATGTCTTTAAATCGCATAATGGATAAATGAGGCAGCTGTGAGCAGAGGTAGCAAAAGTGATGTCTGAAAGCTACTTTGCTGACTCTGCAACTCACAGGCAATCTTCCCTTCTGCAGGAAGGAGAGGGAACCTTTTGGACACTTTTTTGATTACTCTTTTCCTGGCACAGTGGGATCTTGTTGCTAAGAAGCACCTGACATCAATCATTTCTCTCTCTCGCAAGAATTTCAACGTGTCTTCTAGTCAGTGACTAATAAACGCACATCCTACAAGATATCTCCATTATGTTATTAAAAAGCTAGCATAACTGTAATTTTAACTATGTTAGCTGAAGGATGTTTCATTTTGTCTCTACAGGTTGCAGTGTTGTTATTGCCTCTCGTAAATTTGACCGATTAAAAGCTGCTGCAGAAGAACTGAATAATAAATTTTCTTCCATGAGTCCTGCCAAAGTGACTCCCATACAGTGCAATATCCGCAAAGAAGATGAGGTAAAGACTAGTGGTCTTGTTCTGGGGCTGAACGTGTCGAAGGCAGATTGTGTATATAGATTCTCAGATCTCCAAAAGTCTTCTCTGGCCCTCTCAAAAGTGACTTAGATCAGAGGACAGGTGCAGTAAAGCACTGTTAAATTGATCTAGATAAAGATGTGCTTTCCAAGGGAAGACCGTTTGTTAGCCACCTAAGCAAGAAAGCATTTGTAATTGCAAATATTTTTCTAACCATGCATACGTATTTCAGATATGTCTGTGAGAAGCAGGCTTTGGAAGTGGCATGTTCTATAGATGAGTTGGAGCCCACTTAGGATGGTTCTGTGTCACATTTCTGTGACAGCAGTGAGGGGGTGTTAACTTGTGGAAATGGAGACCTCAGAATAGTTCCTTCAAACAGGAAGTCATAGCATGGAATCACAGTGCTTGTGACTTGACACAAGTGCCCTGCATTGTCAGTTTGCTTGTATTAAAGCAAAAATATGCCACATATTTTGTTATTTTTAAACATGTTTCAAATTTTGGTTACAATTTGAGGTGCACCTCATTACAAACTCTATTGCTATCCTGATTGAGTATTATTTTTTCCTTCATATTACAAAAAATGGAAGATCAAGAGCAAAAGTATTTAATGCAGGTTCTTCAGAAGTCTGTGTTCACCTCCAAATTTTTCAATCTGTGTAATTAAACATATAAAAGTCCAGCATCAGGCTGAACTTTTAACTTAATGAAGACAGCTAGAAAATATTCCAGTAACCCCTGATTGCTACATTTTTCTTAACGTTGCAAAGCCCGTGTTAAATTCTGGCTTAACTTAAAGAAGTATTAGTGACCTTCAGTAGCTATGTAGATTCTAGAAATATCCTACTATACAACCATAAAGCAGATAAAAAATAAAATTTTTCACTCATGGAACAGTTCATGCCATAAAATATTCATAGTGATATACTTAGACTTTCTCTCCAGAAGGAGAGGAACCCTGCGGCTGTGCAGTCTATCACTTCACCTACCAGTGAATTTTAGGTTTGTATTTACTAGCATGAGCACTGTGATATAATAGGTTATGACAGATGTCAGAGGGCAACTTACATGATTAAAGCTACAGGAAAGAAAAGAGGTAAAGAAGGAGAAAAGGCTTAAGCCTTCTTTTATGTCACTGTTCTTGCAGAAAATACTCTGGTATTCTTAACCTTCTGCAGGTGAATCTTATTTCTGCATCAGTTTAAAAGTGATCTAGTGGGACTGTGAGATAGTAGAGGGCTTAGATAGTGAAATGAGGTAATCTCCACTAAACAAACTTCCATTTCTTCTTTGTTCCCTGTTTATTAAGTACGGGTAAATACATATTTGACAAAACAATCTTAGATAGCTTTGGAAACTTTTTTGAAGGTGCTTTTAAAGCCTTTTTTATAGTGCTGTGTAAAGTGTTTAGGCATTATTGTGTATTACTGGTAACCATGCTGGTACTTGCAGAAACTTCTGCCTTTGCTGTTACCCTGCAGTTTCATCGTAGAATTGTCTTATTTTCAGTTTAGTTTTAAGCTATATTCATTTATGGACACACCAGAACTTTCTTAGAACTTTTCATATGATATTGGAGAAACCTCTATCAGGTGTCTCTGGCCAGTGGAAATTCTCATAAACGACTAGGATTTCATAACTGTTTCTATTGAAGAGAGAGTTCAGAGGAAAAAGGTAAACACCAGGGTTGAACTTTCAGTCATTGACTCAGTCTTATAGTTTGACTCACTTCAGTTCTCCGACTGCTCTTACTTCTTTCTGTTGAAGTCCTATTTGGAAAAAAATCACCATGAAAATTTCCTTTTTGTGGAAGTTTTGAATAAGGAATGCAATTTCTGTTGCATGTTAACACAAGAACTTAAGTGTACCAGCTAAACAAATATTTATCCATTCCAGATGCCTATCTCCAAGACCAGATATTTCTACTAGTTAGAGACATACTGTGATTTTTGTTCTTTAGCTCTTGTTTTTCTTGCTCTGTCCTCCTCCATTAGTTCTTTAATGCTGAGATTCTCAAAGATTGCTAATTCCTAGCCACTTGTTAATTAGTTTCTAAAATTACTATTGGACCAGAAATGTGTGGATCACATTTTCAGCTTTTAAATTTGTAGTGAGGATAGCACTTCCTTACTCTCACGTGCTGAGTGTTTGTAAGTTGAAGCTAGATAAACTCAAACTAACAATTGGTAACTTACACTGCTAGAAACTGTCAGAACATAGAACTGAGGGATGTGGCAGATTTTCCACAACACACTGCTAAATATTGCTGATTTATTATACTTGCCAGGAGCAGCAATGGTGAACACTTTTTCTAATTTGCACTTGATTGCGTTGCGGAGTCTGGAGGAAAAGTACCTTTGGACTTTTATTCAAAGATCATCGTACATGTGCTTTCAAAACCTATTCCATTTTTAACCTACAATTTAGTGCCTAGGACTTAGAGTCTTAGGAACAGGGATCTGTAAAAACTGTAGTGAAGGAGTTTTCTAGCCTAGAAGGTAATCTTCAGTAGAGGCAGAACAGCAGTATAACTCACTTCAGCATTTTCACAAATACAGGAGTAGCTTCCTGTTTATAGTGTTGGTGGGGTGAGAGGGCATTTGGACTTTTGGCTTCCCTTACGAAAGAAGCAAGACTTGTACAACTGTGTTGGCTCTGTATCCTACTCCTTAATAGCTTTACAACTCATTGTCTGGTTTCAGCTTAGTGTGAGTGAAGAGTATTTATCACAGTAATTCACGGAAGCACATTGGTGGGTAGAGAGGACAGCCTCTTTAAGTGTTCCCTGTGCATCCTCTTTGTCAGCTCTTGTACCAGGTATCAAAGAGGGTGTGAAGGAGAAAGACCGCATAAATGTTTCCACAAGGGAGAAAACTTAGGAGTTCAGGCCTGCTTAGGTGTCAGAACTGATCCATCACAAGCTACAAAGCCCAGGCAGCTTCCTGAAGAACTACATCATTCATTTAATGTGTCTTTCTCTTTGACAACTCACTGAAACCTTTCTAAGAGTAAATCTTTCTTGTAAGGGAAGCCACCCTGGTCACCTGTAGGAACAAACCATCTGTTCTTACTGTAGCATGCCCTTTTTTTTTTTTTTAATCCCTCCATCTCCATCAGTTGTTCTTCATTTCTCTAATAACTCGTATGAATTTTGTCCTGATTTTAATTTTACCGTCAGGCAAACTGGAGGGATGGACTTTTAATAGAGGAGATATAAGAAAGATGAAAGTGCTTTCAAAATTGCCATATGTTTTTTTTTTTTTCCTCCTATTGCAAATCTTAAAGTAACTGAGCTGCTCTGAAGATGACACAGCTCTTGTGTGCCTTAGTTTGGATCTGTGAAATTCGAGCATTAGAGGATTCATCCCTCAGCATATAGTGCAATATGTCTGTTAGAGCTCTTTCTGGCCAAGGAAGAGTCAAAGAAGGTGCAGTGAAATTAACTGCTGCAGAAGGTTGATGGCAGATATCGTGGGAATAGCTTAATGAATTCACATTTTTAAGTCTCTTAATCTTCATCCTCAGAGGCCCTCTTGCTTTCTAGCAAAGCTTACTTTTTGTTTAATATGCAAGAAATAATCTTGCTTGATGGAGGATTTTCAACCACTGCATAACCTGTCAGGCTTATTTCTGTCACGAGTTTGCTGCTGCTGCTTTTGGCTAGTTTTCCATTGAGTGTTTTGTAAAGGATAACAAACCTGTTTTGTTTTTAAAGATGGAAGAGTAGAGGGTTCTGGAATGCTGGTAAGAGCACCTGAGGTTTCTGTATTCTGCCTTCATGGGGCCTTATCCTGAAGCAGTGATTGTGCACCCGTCCCTTATCCTGTAGTCTGGAGTGTATGTAGTGATCAATGTTGGTTCTTAGTGATTATGAAGCTGAAGTGATTTTAATTATTTGGATATTTTCTAGCACTGTCCACATTACGTGTTGCATATAACAAGAGCAGGTCAGTTTGCTTTTGCTGAGATGCAGGCCAGAGAGCTCTGTGTGTGTGTGTGTGTCTTTTCAAACCAAGCTCTTTTTCCGAAATCAAAGGACCTAATTAATTAATTCCAGTGCTTCAGTGTAATGATGGCCAAAGAGGAGGAGAGAGACCCCATCCTTTTTCCATTATTGAAAGAGCCTTCTGTTTATCTTTGTAGGTGTTGGGAAGGGACAGCATGTGGTTTTGTGTCTTAAATGTTGAGCTACAGCAGCTGTCTCTTCTCTTCTCTCCAACCTGAACAGCCTTAGTCTGTTCAAACATTCCTTTTACTAGAAACCATTTCTCTTCCATAAATGAGCTCATATGTCAGTGACTTATAGAGAACAATATTCAAAGCAAGATCCTCGGGCTGACAGGGAGAGGAGTTTGATATTGCTGAGCAAAGCATAACTTTTGCTGCCTAGCGAGGCATAACTTATTTTTCTGTGGTTGTGAGCAAACCTGTAAGTCTTTGTGACATGGTGGTTCTCACAAGTCATCAGTTTGGGACTGCTGTCACAGATGTTTTGTGGTTTTGGTGTTTCTTCTTTCCTCAGATCCCACAAGCTGTAGTGAATGAAGTGAGGAAGAAGATGACATTCAAAACTTGAAGATGGTGATTTAGGTACAAAATTATTTTCTTCAGGCATTTTTTTCTCAGCAGGCATTAGTTTTTCAATCAGGCTTCAGTCACTGTATGTTTAGGTTTTCTTCTTCAGAGAGGTGCATCCTTAGAAGATCCATACTCTCCTGTTAAACCATCCTGAACTGTTAGCAGCTATTTATGAGACTGAGTTGGTGATGCTCTTGGTGAGGTACAGATCATGCATTGCTTGTTCTTTTATTTCTGTTGTATTCTACTGCTAACTCAATACAGAGGAAGGCTGATTGATACCCTTCCCGTAGTCAAATCTGTTTCAGCAGCAGCATCGCTCCTGACGTTTGTTTTTTGGGTTTTTTTGGTCTGTGTTTTCTTTGACCGCAGATGGTAGATTAGTGTTTAAAATATGGTTGAGTAGGAATACCTGATGCATGGTATCGAGTTGTGATAGGTAATGTAAGCAGGAAACAGTAATTTTGTCCCATTTCCCCTGTTTCTTGAGATAAAGGTTAAATTATTAAGCAGTTGCTATAGAATTCTTATTACTATCTTGTAATAAGAAAAATACGTCAGCTTTGGTATCTGTAAAATCTTTGAACGCTTTTCAATATATTCCCCTCCAGAAGTTCTCCTGTGGTTGGTGTGAGTGTGTGGCGAAGCCGCTGTACTTCCAAAACAGAGGACAATGCAGAAAGCTTAGCTTACAGCCTGTAGCTCAGATTAGGTCAGTGTTGGAGTTGGGTTTAGATTCTCAAAGTCTCTTTTCTTCCGTATGAACTTAGGCCACTCCTTGTCTGTACTGACAGCTCTTTGAGTGAGTGAATAAAATGGTTGTTGCTATTTGCTGTTAATACCTTCTCAGAGTACCCAAAGGTAAATAGTATCATAAGTATTCATCCTGCTTATAGGAAGAACGTATTTGCTCAGTCAAATATTCGCCTTTCTTTTGCTAAAGAAGACAACTTGCAGTATTTGCAGCACTCTTTAGAGTTTATGTTTTGCAGGGTAACAAGCTAACCTTCTTGGTCTGTGTAAGAAGATAACACTTCACAAGATGACTTATGTTTTCTGTTTAAAATATTCAGGTGTATGGGTCAGAGGGAAAAAGCAGTAGCTACCTTATATGGAACTCTTCCAGCATCTGATATGAACACTCCCACCCTTGTGAAAAATGTCAGAAGATTCTTAGTAGGTTTTAAGTAGCAGGCATTTGTGTGTGTTTGTTTTTACAAACCTTCAGTGGCTTAAATACCCTTCGTCTTTCAGTGGTGATATTTTATGTAGCACCTGCATTATACCAGGAAGACTTCCTAAGTAAACATGGACTCAGCCCTATCCTTCTTGGCTGACTAAACCTGTCATACCAATCTTCCAGCCTCTCTGATGGCTGGTACCTCCTTTTTATGTGTGAAAAGCATATGAGAGGGAAAATAACTGTCTGAGAATGAAATTGGGTCCATAGTTTAATCAGGATATCACACTAACAAATACGGTTTCAGGTAGAAGCTTTGGTGAAGTCTACGCTGAGTCTGCATGGGAAAATTGACTTCCTGGTGAATAATGGAGGGGGCCAATTTGCAAGTCCTGCTGAAGCCATCCGTGCAAAAGGCTGGAATGCTGTGATAGACACAAATCTGACAGGGACCTTCTACTGCTGCAAAGCAGGTAAGGAATGAACATTAAGCTTTTTTTGTTTATTTATTTAGTTTTTTACAGCAGTATCACAGTATCACAGAATGGTAGGGGTTGGAAGAGACCTCTGTGAATCATCTAGTCCAACCACCCTGCCGAAGCAGGGTGACCTAGAGCAGGCTGCACAGGACAAGTACAAGCCCTGCAGCAATACCAGAAGGCAAGAAATACAAAGTTTCCTTACGTTCTTTTCTCACGCACTTATCTGACAGTGGATATTTGTTTTCGTTAATCTCATCCAAAGTGTTACAGTAAACTGTACATTACATTTTTTCATATATACAAACATACATTTAGGCAAGTATGATCATCTCATTAAGGCCAGGTTTGCGGAGTCAATTGGCTTGGATACTCAAAAAGTATGTAAAACACTGTAAGTGTATAAAAAGTATATTAAAAGTCTATGGGAAAACGACTGAACTTCTGTGGCCTGTATTCACTGTGTGTAAGACAGAAAAGATTTCTCTCCCATCAGGGATGTAAATTTAAAGTTAAATTGAAGGATGATACATGATTCTCAGATAGCGTTGGGAATGTGGAAATGAAGGTAATTTACATAGAAGCATGAAATCTTGATTTCCACCAAAAGGCTTCTTGACAAACATTGAGCCTTACCTGGACCACACCTGTTATCTCACCAAGCCGTGGTGAGGCTGTGGTACAAAGAGCAGATTTTCTTATCTAAATCTGCACAGGAAATGCGTGGTGTAAGTGGAGTTAAGACTCCAAATTTGGCTTCCAGTTGACAAGTTCATTTGTATGCATTTCTTCTGATATTTATAGTTATCTTCCTCCTTCATACAGTGTACAATGCCTGGATGCAGGAACATGGAGGAGTCATTGTCAACATTACTGCTGCTGTGAGAAATGGGTTTCCTGGAATGTCGTAATATATATCTTATTTTTATGTTTTCCTATATTTTTTCCTGTAGAAGTACTAATTGCTTATAAATATTTCATTTTAGAAAGGTGTGCACTAGGCAGCAGCAGAGTATAGAAATACAGTAGTTAGGTCAAGAGAGCACAGTGGTATCACTTGGCTGTATGTGTGGGGATCTGTTATTAATTCACTAGAGACTACAGGAGTAAATGACGTCCCTGGTCTCTCAAATTGTTTGCAAGAAACTGAAGCAAGACTTGCTGGTGAAGCTTACACTGGAAGTGGAATGCTAGTGGGACTAGTTGCAGTGAACTGTAGCCTTTTCTTGCTCTCTCTCCACATTTCTGGAAGATTTGCAAGAATGTGGCACCTGTCATTTTCCTCTTCTACCATCAGTTTACAGGTCTTGGTGTAATGAGTTATGGGAGTTGGGCTGGGAGTGGGGGAGTAGGAGGAACATTTCTAGTACGTTACCAGGTCTTGGCTTTGTCCTTCAGGTCACATAATGCCTGCCTTTGCCATTTTTCTTTTTACTCTCACTTTGTAGCCATCTGCCTTGGAGAAGGTCTCCAGTGCAGAGAGTCAGTTCTATTTGCTCTGCTTCTGTCTTGACTTGGAGAAGGCTCATGGGTACCAACATGTTACCTTGTTTGTAGTTCTTCTATACTGACACAAATGGTAACAGCTGTCTACATGAAAATGCAGCACCCTCTCCATATCAGTATGTGTACCATATTTGTTCAAATTACCCTCAAAATGGAGGTGAGCAGGAGTCTTCCAGTTAGAAACTTTTCTACCAAAAATGTTCAAATTTGTTGAAAGAGAAATAATGCTCAGAAAATGAATTGTTTCAGTTATTTTATTTTCGAAGGAAATTTTGAAGTTGTCAAAATGCTGCATTTTGACAGTTTCTTACTTGAAGAAAAATTTTGAATTTCTTCTTTGAAACTATTTTTCTTTTTTCTTCTTAAACTTTGAAATTACATTTCTATTGAAGAAAATACAAAACTATAATTTGAGCAAATGTTACATTACCTCTCTTTGTCCTAATTCAGGGTTCAAAGTTTTTAAAATTTAAAATTGTTCAGAAATAGCAGAATATTTTCTCCCTAACTTGTTCTTGGCAGTACAAAATATTTTTAGAGATCCACAGGGTGGTGCTGAAGCTACAGTTATTTAAATTTCTCCACTCTCGTTAACTCTGGTTGAATTGTCACAGCAAATAGGCTGAAGCTGTATTTGAGAGTTGAACCAAGAGATAAAAAACATAATTCTGAATAACAGTGGAAAAAAATTTCCCAAATAACTGTTGGATGTGGATGTAGATGGATAGACAAAACTACTTTCAAATTAAATTCCTGTTGAATTGATACTTGTTTTAGAAATATACTGTTGAAAAAGACTTGCCTTTACAAGTCCAGCTACCATTCATGCCAAAAATCACCTGATGCAGTTTTTCATGTATTAATTCTGAACATAAAACTAGTCAAGTTTGTTTGCTTATAGTGTGCCTGGACCTTATTTATTTCTGGCCTAAACATATGAACAAATTTGGTTTTCTTATGTTTTTCTTAAGTTTTTCTTATTCCTTTCCTGGTATTCGATAAACTATTGTATCTATCTCCTCTAAGTCTGTTTTGCTAGGCTAAAGGAACTAAACTCTGTTACGAGTCCCACTGTCGGCTGTTCATCACTGCAGTAATTTTGTCTGCATTTGTTCAAGCTTGTAATCATTTCAGACTAGTTTCCTACAGCAGCAAGGTGTATGAGATCACTCTGCCTATGGTCATCTCTCCACCTATAGTATTTTTTGAACAGTGGCATATTTTAATCGTATTTGTCAGAAATTCTAAACTATTTTTCAGACCACTGTACTTCCAAGTGTTGCTTTACCTGTGCAGCTTACCTTTTGTAGTTTTACACAGTTGGAATTTTGCCTCCAGTTGTATTTCATTTTATAAGCCTGCTTCCGCAGTAGAATGTAGCTGACCTCATGTCACGCTGTGGAAGAGATGATAAGTATTTCCAGCATAGCTTGTTTAAACTGTGAAGCTATGGTCAAACTTACAAACTAGAAAATCTCTCTCTCTCTCAGATGGTTGGTCCAGCCGTAGAAACCTACTTGGACTACCCTAGCGAGGCTGCGGTAGAATTAACGTTGAGCACTGTTAGCTGAAGGAAGAGATGCTTCTTTTGCTTTCTTATTTCAATAGGCATACAGGAGCTGCAAGAGCTGCAGTGAATAATCTAACCAAGACTTTAGCTTTAGAATGGGCCCACAGTGGAGTAAGAATCAACAGCGTTGCTCCTGTAAGTAATGGCAAATGATCTGATTAAACTTACCCATCATACATGAGCATGGTTAAAACTTTCAGACCAAAATGGATTTTAAAATCTATAGCCTGTAACTGTTTTTGGATTATTTATGTATTTATTTATTTATAATTCCCTCACCAACGTTCTTCAGGTCATTTGAGAGTGTTCTGTACTGTTTGGATGATGAGCCGGAGATGTGAGATAAAATTGCTTCTGCTTTGACTTGGGACTTTAGGGTTTTTTTTCTAGCTTGATGAAATGATAACCTGGGAGGAGTTGGTGACCTGTCTTACAAACCCTTGACATAAAATTACTGACTGCTTTGTGTTTCAGTAATAGTTACATTATTCTTAGTTCACAAAACTTTTTATACTTGAGATTCCGATATGCTGATGGTTTCCACCTGTGTTTACAGTGCTATTTTGAAAATCTCTGAAAGTGTCACGTAATATCTTCTGTTTTGTCTTCTACATGTTAAGTTAGATTAGTTTTGGGCATACAAAGACTGTATTTGGAGTGGACCTTCTCTCAAAGAAATTACCTGTAAAAATGCGAGTTCTGATTTTTTTTTTCTTATCAAATATATGCAGACAGGAAACCACTATACAGGTCAGCTAAAATATGCCTGCCACATTTCTGAGGAAGTAAGTAGTGTGTAGCAGTTGTTTTAAATAACTGTATGGAAAGAGCAGCTAAATTTTCTAGTTAGTACAAGATGGTGCAGATATAGAGGTTATATAGAAGCCGTAGATTTGACATTTGAGATTGTATGATCTGTTGTGATCTGTGTAATCTTCACTCTTAACCACAATTTATTTTGCACATTTACTCCCTGGAAAACAAAAGAGGAAAGGTAAACGTTGTCCAACTACTTCTACATTCAGAATTTATCTTATCTCATAGCATAGTTATCAGATTTATTTAACTGGTCCCTAGAAAGATCTTTCTACTGTCTTTGTAGATCCCTGTATATCCTGTTGAGCCTCTTGTCCTAAAACATCTGGCTCTCTTTCTTTGGCATAGCGCAGAATGCTGAATGGCAGATGTGTGATGATCATTCAGGTAGTGGCTCTTATGTAGTCTCTGCAAGGCCCAATTCATCTGGAGACTTGTTAAATATTAAGATCTACTGGCTTGTTTTTCCTGTTTATTTGTTTTTTTTCTGATTTATCAAGTCTTGACGAAGTAAGTAATTAAGACAATATTATTATGTGAATATATTTTTCAGGCATGCTAATTACCTAATGAATCATACTAATTATAGTTTATAGCACATATCAGAAGAAGTTTGTGACAAGCAAACACTTCAGTGGTTTGGCTCTTTCAGAAGTATTTGCTGGCTTTGTTACTGTGCTGGTAACAAAAATCCATGTTGTAGTTACAGTAATACTTTATATCCTTCTGTCACCCTTATGGACACACTAGCTCTGTGGTAGCCATACGGAATGGTTACTGCTTCATAGGAGCCGAGTAACATGTAGGGAATGGGTACATAGAGAGAGAAACACGCATTCTAAAAAAAGTAGTTTCACATATGAGTTACTTCCCTAGCTCCCAAAATATAGTCACATTTCACAGCTATCTTAGAAGACAAATCTTAGCATGTACTCCATGGATGAACTAAAATTTTGTTAGCTTAGTTAAACTTGAGTCCCAAAGGTTCTGTCATAACTAATCTGTCTAACCCTGTGTTCCCATTCTGTAGCCTTCATCTTCCCTCTCAAGTCTAAACTGGACTGTATAATCATCAGAGCAAAGCCAGTCACCTTTTTCTACTTCTGTAGCAGCTAAGTAGGGAGAGTCTGAATTCTGAGCATGAAATCTGTCTGCTTCCATAATTCACAATAAAATCAGTCTAGTGTTCTTACAGATTACAACAAACAGTTGAGAAATTGTTCTTGGGGCTTTGTAGTTTTCTGCTGTAAGCTTATATGAAATGCTTGTAATTTCAAAACCACTTTATAGTTACTGAAGTGACTGAATTGGAATAATGTGAATTACTGCGCTTGAATAGAGATGTGGCTAGCAGCCAAATTACTTTCTTGTATGAATTATACTATTCCATTAAATGTAAAAACTTGCATTAAAGTGCTGTTTAGATAGTTTAATCCCACAGAAAATCCCAGTAATGACAACTTCAGAAATTTACAATGATCACAGTTTAAACATATGCAAGAGAACTTGATTTTTGACTATGCTGTTTTCAAACAGGGAACAGTATTTTCAGAAACTGCTGTTGCAAACTATGGAGAACAAGGTATAATGATGTGGTTAAAGAGCATACCAAAGATTCCTGCCAAGAGGTCAGCGGTTCCTGAGGAGGTAATGTATTTCAAACATTTGTGATATTTCTACTTCTGTGTCTCTATTTTGAAGCCACTTTACTGTATGTAGGTCAAAAAAGACTTAATTTTGAACTGTGATGGAATATTAAAAAAGAAAAACGCTTGTAATAATGTGTAGTAGTGCCAAGTGGGAGACTTAAGCGGTGTCACTGTTACACTGAAAATTTAATTTAGAAGCCTCTTACAGCTGAAGTGTTTCATAGTAGACATTACTTCCTCAAAAGGTTGACTTCCAACAGGGAGGACTGAAAGAATGAATATTAATGTGAAAAAGTGTAGCTTACAAGAACTTAGCTCTCTTCCACCAAGAATGTGCATCTTTGATAAACTGATCAATTTTTTGTTTGATTTTCAGCATCTGATGCTGATCTTTGAGAGCATACTGGTTTTCATCTGTTATGTACTTGATGTTTGTGGCTGGAAAGATGGCTTTAAGACTGTTACGGTTTTCATTACTAAGTTAGAAAACATTGCTATGTCTTGCCTATAAAAGTTTTTACAAGCTTCTTTGACATTAACACTTCCCAACAGTTTAAGAAAGATTAAAATTGTCATTCTTTTGTTAGATCTCTCCTGCAGTGTGTTTCCTACTGTCTCCAGCTGCTTCTTACATAACTGGGACAACCATGGTCGTGGATGGTGGCCAAAGTTTATATAGCCATACCCTAGAAATACCTGGTAAGAAAAGGGCTACAAAATAATGCCCTTCAGGTGACTGAAGTTGGGCAATGGTAGAACACAAAAGTAAAATGTCTAGTTTCTCAGTCAGCTAAGTATGTTGTTTTTTTTGTTTTCCTCAGATCATGACAGATGGCCCTCACCACCGGAAGGAGAAAATGCTGAAATGCTTAAAAAGCTTATTTCTGGCAAGTTCAAGCCAAAGCTGTAAAATAATTGGATTTCATCTTATTCCCAGCTACACAATTGCTGATAATCTCGCTTTGTGATTTGGGGTTGTTATTCTCAACAGTATAATTTTTTTGCTCATACGTAACTACATTGAGTGCCTTGATTTTGACTGGTTTATATTTAAAGCTTGAAGGGCTGTACATAGTAAATTTCTTCTCTGAAAACACTCACTGCCCTGAAAACATTCCCTCTCTTGGGAAGGGAAGGTATAAAAGACATTCTCCATTTGCACAGGCATTAAGTAGTGAAGAATCTCGGTCAGAAGTAAATAAAAAAATACTTATTTTGAAGTGAAGGGGGCAGAGAGCGAATGTTTTGAAATCGTTCTATTCTGTATGAATTTGAGGAGATGGTGATTTAAACCTCTGTTATTATTCGTTGCATCAGTAACCCTTGAGGCAGCTGTTAGCTCTGCGCTATTTCTGTTCAGCCACACACCGAGTGTTCAACAATGATTTTAAAGACTAAGTGGAGTAGGTATTTCTCTGAAAAGAATTAAAAATAAGGCAGAATACTGTTACTAATGTGTCAAACTAATATGACATATCATATTGGGAATATTTTGATTTGTTTGCAGGTATAATGACATAATGAAGTTAAGCTGGCTGCGACTTAAATTTGATGGGAGAATAAACAGATAATAAACTTAACCTTTAACATACAGTGATCAAAACCAGTATAGATTCAACAACTTAACATGCAAAAGCTCAAAGCAAAAGCTGTGGTGTGTACTGCAGTGCTTTCTGCAGTATGCTGTAGTGTTAAAGGAGAAACTTGGAATCCTTCATTTACGGGATAAAACGCTTTCTGTCCAAATGTTAACACAATTTGGTTCATCAGTGTCTCTAAAATAGGTGTGATTTTTGTGATCAATGCAAAGATTCCATTTAAAAGACAGAAATCTTGCAATATATTGCTTGAAGAGGCTGTATTTGGTCATTACTTTTTTTTTTAATTCACTTTAAGGCAAGTGTTCCCATTGTCTGGTAACTTTAGTCAAACCATAAAAAGTAAATGATGACTGTGTTTGCTGTAACAACTGAAATTTGTGGAACCAAATCGCTGCTATAGACACGACCTCATTAATACTTCATTTCAGACTGAATGGAAGAGTCTCTGGCAGTTGTTTGTTCTCTGCAAAGATGTTTGACTTTTCTGTCTTTCATTAAAATATGGGAACTTACATAGGTGCATGTAGATTGCTTTTTCCTAAAAATCTGAATGCCAGTTTTATGGAGGAGGAGGGGTTTGAGCCAAGGTGTTTTCTCCTTCTGATACATCCTCTTTCCTTAGTAGTGGGTGATCATTTAAGTGGTTGTGAGAAACTTGTTCAGAGATAAAATAAAATCAGCTTTTTTCAAACCTCTTGTGCAAGGTATATCTTGATTATTGCAAATACTAGTTCAGGGTACACAGCAAGAGAATTCCTGGGAAAAAAATGCACCTATTAGATAACTAACTCTAGAGACCTAGCCCATTGCATTTAAGTGAAATTATGTATCTTGTTGAGAGATTATTTCTACATTCTTAACATCTTTCTGTAAAAGACAGTTAAATGTAAACAGACTTGAGACTTGTGGAATTTACTTTCTCTTCATGTTTGACTGTGAGCTTCTATGATATGTGTGGACTGGAGATTTGATGGGAAATGGAAGTGATTTGATAAAACGAAATTACTTTTGTTCTATCCCAGAACTGTTCTCTATAGGGTTTGACCATAAACTTTGAAATAATTATTTTATACTGTTGCAAATTTCCTCTTTAACATTACTGGAGTCTGAATATTCATGAAGAGGGGAAGTTTGTACATGATGATGGTGAAATTCATCATTCATCTCAGTGAAATGGAACATTAGAAAGGTAAGTGTTCTCCTGTGTAGGAGACCTGTTCAGTCTGCAATTAATAAACTCCTCCACAAGTAAGCACTATAACAAACCTTTCTGCTTGCACTATATGCGAGGAACTTCTATTTGACCTTGCCTTCTTCAACTTCCAGCAAAGCAATGGATGTATTAAGAAGATCTAAGCTAGTTCTTTAGAAGACGCTTGTTCCTGTGTGTGCTTTTTTCCTGGCATGAAGTTGAAAGAGCCAGCATTTGTGGAGCCATAATGCACTGCAACTTAGTGCAACAGGAGAATACGCTCGAAATACTCTAGGGGTAAGTACAGTGTAAGAATACAGAAAACACATTCTCAAAAAGAGAAGGTGAAACATCACTGTTCTCTGCTTTTTTTGCTTTTTCTTTTTTTGCAGTAATAATACTAATGTCCTCCATGTGTTGAGGCTTACTGTGCACAATATTAAAATGCTCATCACATTATATTAAATTGGGATAGTAACTTCTTTGCTGTAATGGTTTTGCGATGATCACAGCCTCTCCTTTTTTTTATTTCTTCTTTTATTTTGCATTTTTTCTTCTTGCACCAGGGAGAACATGAAATGTTTAATTCTCAGAACAGAGGTTTTATTTTGGTCTTTATCTCTTTGATTCATTTTTATGCAGATTAAAATTATTTTAACAGTTTTGCAGTGCCTTGCGGAAACCCGGTGTTGTGTCAGCTGGCAGCACGAATGTTTCAGGCTTCTGCTGTCAGTGATGCAGATAATATCAGCTGTAGCAAAGCTCTTCCTACACTGTTGTAACAACAGCCCTTGATCAAAGAGTATTAAGAAGTTTAAAAAAATGGGTGTGGTAACAAAAACATCCTTGACCTGTAAAAGATTTGGGTATCTGAAGTTCGGAGAACAGGGCTTGATTTTATTTTATTTATTTATTTTACAAGGGAGGTGAATGCAGCTGTGGGAAAATGGCTAAGGAAGCTTAGGAGGAATCAAGGAGATTTATTGACCAAACACTGAAACTTAAGTGTTTCCTGCACTGCACAATTGTAATACGCAAAGAGAAAAATGTTAGAATGGCAGTTACATTTACCATTCTGTTAGAAATCTCTTTTTAGTTGCTTTAATATTTACCTCTAGCTAAACCTGCTGACCCCTTATTAGATATTCATTTGACTGATAAATAGGTGCTTATCAGCTGCTACTTTGCTCCATTGTTTGGTGTTATATCTGAATATGTGTCGTAGAACTTTACATTTATGAAAGCAGTGTGGTTCCATGAAGGTGAACTTTTATCAACTGTACTTGCCTTATGTTTTACAGATCAGAATATTGATTATTCAGGGTATTGATTTAATTTAATTTATTTATTTATTCATTTTATTTAGCTTAAAATGAAGTTTGATTATTCAGGGATTTTACTTAGTGTAAAATGAAGTCCGTGTTGTAAAAATCTTAATTCTTTAACGATGAACAGCTGTCGTGTTTGCTAAAGGGAATATAGTCTTTGCAGTGTCATTCTGCAGTAAGGTCCATTGTCTGCCTTAAGATGTAAATGAACAAATACGAGGCAACAGTTGCTTGTTACAAGCTTTTGTGGCTATGTTTAGTCTTCTGAATAGTTGTATAGAATGTCCTGTATAATCTTTAAGAAAGCATGCTATTTGCCAGGTAGTGTAATTTCATATACTTCTAATCAGCGTCTCCTGGTTTACTCTTGCCATCTCGAATAGCAGGCTGGTGTTAAATGGCTGAGTAATGTAGTTATTAGGGGAATAATCTTATTAGTAAAGTCAACAGTGCTTCTGTTCTGGATTACTGAATATGGCTGAGTCCTAAAGGTAAATGAGAAGCAACTCCATACCTGAATGACTAGTGTATTTTTCCCGTACGTTGGTTTGTTTCAAGCATTATACACAAGTCAGTATCTGGCTGCTCTTTATTTATTTTGTTCTGGAGCTAAACTTAAATGTCTTAGGCAGTGGGAATGCATCCTGACATGCAAAATACTAAGTATGATGGGAGATTCCAGTCTGGGTAAGAAATACCGTTGCTAGGGGGGAAGATGAAGCCTCTTCTGAATCTTCCAGCAGTGGTTTAGGACTGCCCTCCCCAAGCTGTGTGCTCTTCCTGTCTTTAGGCATCAGCCTCACAGTGATGGTGCATTTGTGTTGGGAGGAACTGGACCTACTGAGATGCAGGCACGTTTTCAGGAAGTGTGGGCTGGATGAGTGGTCAGTGAGGTGGACTGAGAACTGGCTGAATGGCAGAACTTAGAGGGTTGTCATCAGCGGCGCTGAGTCTAGTTGGAGGCTGGTAACTAGTGGTGTCCCCCAAGGGTCAGTACTGGGCCCAGTCTTGTTTAACTTCTTCATCCATGACCTGGATGAAGAGTTAGAATGTACCCTCAGCAAGTTTGCTGATGACACAAAACTGGGAGGAGTGGTGGATACACCAGAAGGCTGTGCTGCCATTCAGCGAGACCTGGACAGGCTGGAAAGTTGGGCAGAGA
>Ga0065711_1037255_pt1 | contig 20015 bp, 12 predicted proteins | sample Hoacrofraction12_FD_59098 | JGI IMG/M metagenome (GOLD analysis project Ga0065711, IMG submission 59098) | Hoatzin crop microbial communities from Cojedes, Venezuela - Epithelial fraction 12 v2 (version 2) | ecosystem: Host-associated > Birds > Digestive system > Esophagus > Crop | place... | reverse complement strand
GCATTTATAAGGTCCCCTCGCAGCCTTCTCTTCTTCAGGCTGAACAAGCCCAGCTCCCTCAACCTCTCCTCGTAGGGGAGATGCTCCAGTCCCCTCACCATCCTTGTAGCCTCCCCACAGCAAATCCAAGTTCCCAGATACGCAGGGCAGGGGGGAGCGCAGCGGCAGTACTGCACAGGATTACTCACTGTGGGGATGCCAAGGTTGGTTCGCAGCCTGGCATGCTAAAACACATCAGGCAAAGGACCAGAACTAGGGACCGGGGTGGGTCGGGGGGGATGAGTGTTGCCCTTGTCTTTGGGTCACTGCAGGCCTGCACCAGTGGAAAGCTCCAGCCCAGAGAAAGATATTCAGCCAGAGACCCAGAGCTGTCTGCACAGGACAGAGCATTTGCTCAGCTTTTGATTGGGCTCTTCAGAACAGCACTTCCCACCTGCCAGTCTCAGTGGTCTGAAGGACGTAAAACAGTAATGCAGACTACCTCTCTCCAAAGTAGGGCTGCCTCTGAAATCAGGAAGCGTTTCTGTTGGCCTGCACACCCTGCACATCTCCACATGCAACACACTGCCTGGCACCAAGGTGCAGCACCACATGACATGGTGGAAAGGGAGCAGAGACCCTTTAAGGTTGTCAGAGAGCAGCTGGACCTACTCTGCCAGGCAACCATGCACAGGTGATGAGGGTCAGCCAGCGGCTGGCTCCCCGCCCCTCCAGAGGGTTTAAAAAGGCTTCCAGGGTAGTCACAGCTGCATTAGTGCTGTTTGTGGGGAAGGAAAGAAGGTGCTGCACAAAATGGCAGCAGGCGAGCTATGGGATGTTGCTAGCTGATTTTCAAGAAGGCAAAGATGGACGCTGCTCTTAGGTGAGACTGGAAAGGAACCAGCACTTCACCAGCCTGGTAGGAGGCAGAATCACCTCTGAAGGTGCTGCCTGCAATCTGCTAGGGCAATGTTTAGGAAGACAGTGGGCTTTACGCCTGTGCTGAGAGACCACTGCAGGGTCTGCTTCTACCAGGGAATTTCTGCCCCAGCATAGGAGGCAAAGGATGCAAGTTTTCTGCCAGAGTGGGGGAAGGTGGGGGTCTGGGAACAGGGACTTACCTGTGTGTAAAACAATCAGGCCAGCTGTGAGCTTCTGGGCTACAAGAAGAGCGTTGGAAAATGTCCCAAACCAGTCAGGAGCACCATCAGCATTGCTAGTAAATGAGAGGACACAGGGAAGAAGTCAACAGTGGGGACTTGCTGTCTGACCTGTTCCTGTTGGGGCCATGTGTTCTCTGACAGCTGAGGGAGCTAAGTGTGAGCTTGGAGTCAGGCTGTCCTACTACAAGGAGGTAACAGTGAGCAAAGATGCAATTGTCAAGGCTATAGGGAGAGCACTCAGCCCTCTGTATAGCCATTATAGCTGGATCATGCAAAGGTCTGAGGCTTGCTAGAGAGGGAATCAGCCCTACCTGGGAAGGGCAAGAGCAACAGGCCCTGCAGGGTCAGGGGAGGGGGGTGCCAAGCTCAGTTCCTCACCTGTGCAGCATGATGGAGGAGCAGGCTGTGAGATTGAGGCTGGTGGTGTTCACCTCTTTGCAGGACTCATGCAGTGTGAACCCGAAGCAGATGAGGCAGGAGCAGATGGTCAGGCTGAATTTCAGCAGGAAGCAGAACAGGAAGTAGTGCTGAGTCTGTGAATGAGAGAGGCAGGAGGATGACATGTCACTGGCCCAACCTCTGCCACATGAACCATCAGGGAATCAATGGCTGCAAAAGACAAGCTGTAGTACAGATGGGATGCTGCACTGTGGATCTGCCCTGTGAGCACGCTGGCACTAAGGGATTCCCTTCCTGTCCATGCCAGGCTTTTGGACAGCATGGCTCATACCACGGATCAATTTACCAAGGGACCTGGGAAGGAACAGGGCCTCAGCTATGCATCAACACTGGGGATAAAGCAGAAGAGAAAAATGTGTGAACAATCTTAATCTGATGGGCCACCTACCTTCTTGGGAATGGAAGTCAAGTTTTTTCCTGTTGCCATGGTCATGATGGAGCTGTGAGGAGGCTTGCCCAGGAGTGAAATGCTGGAAAAAAGGTAAGTTAGTCTCTCAGTAACAACTTCAGGCACCAGAATTATTGCTTTTTCATCTATGCCTAACATTTGAACCCAAATAACCTTGTTAGACTGCTTTGAGCGTTAGCACTTATCTGGTCACTGTCATAAGCACATGCTGTAAAAGGTATCATTCACAGCAGCTGCAGACAGGCAGAGAGGTGACCTCCAAATGTGTGATGGAGAAAAACTCACCCATGGTGCCTTGGCCTCTGCCTGACACCCTAGGCTCCAGCCAGTGTGTCCAGTCCAACAGTATCAGGATTAAAAGACTATTTTCAGCTGGAGGTTCAAGCCACAAGATAATAGCAGCTCCCAGGCAGCAGGCAGGGCTAACACAGCAGTACACAAATGCTCCTATCTGTGTTTCCAAGCATCTTTTCAAAGCAGGTGCTTGGAAGAATCCTTGCAGCTTTCTTAGCATGCTGTGAGTGATGTCAGCTTTCTTTTAACATGGACACAGTGAGGCTGGCGGACTGATCTGTGCATCCTGTGGGTGGGAGGCAGGAGATTCCACCCTATCCAACAGACTCACCTGAGCAGTGGATAGCAGAAACAGGAGAGCCACACGATGTCTGTGGTACTGAGGATGGGGGGCAGCTGCACCAGACAGGAGAGGAACTGCACAGGAACAACCCAGAGTGAAAAGCATGAGTAGTGCTAGGACAGTCTTGTTACCCAAGATGCCACTGTCCTCCCCCAAAACACTGGGCTGAGCTGGTAACTAGGCGGCCACTCCACGTGTTCCAGGCTGCTGGGGCAGGTGCTGCAGAGGATGCTTTTCTCCAGGAAAAAAGGAGTTGAAAAGAAACCTCTGTAGCAGGGTCAAGGAGCAGGCTGAGATCACATAGTCTCTATCTGTAACTTCCCCAAACATGCTGTGTAAGCCTGACTGAAGGCCACCTTCCTCTCTTGCAAGGCTGCCCCACTGCAGCCACCCATATCCACGCTAGCACTGCTGTCCTCTGAGCTAGATGCTGTCCCCACCCAGGCCAGGACTCACCTGAATGACAACCAAGGTCAGCTGGCACTGCAGCAGGAAGAGGAAACACTTGCGGATCCCATATGTTGCATGCCTGGCCTGGAAGGAAGCACAAGCCCTCAGAGCCCTTGCTGTGATGGGAGCAGTTATCAGCCAAGAGCAATTATTGGCAGGCAGGGACAGAACGTGTGGCCTGCAGGGGAAGTGGGAGCGGAGAGGATCCGGACACTTTGTAAGCAACAGGAGAAATTCTCCTGCCTAGATGTAGAGGTGGTGAGGGAAAGGCAGAATTTAGCCAAGGGGTGAGTTTGTTTAAAACTCCTGGCTTTTCTGGAGTAACGCTTCTCCGTAGCACTGCATTGTTGTCTGGCTAGGGACCCCTGCAAGTTTATACTTTATCCAGTTGAACAATATTCATGTTCTGTTGCCACAGGGCACCATTCCCAAACCACCTCCTACACCTCAGACCGGTACAGCCAGGCAGGAAGAGTATCTCTGCTGTGCTTCCCGGACAGGACAAGAGACATAAGCAAAGCTAATGCTGGCAGCTTACTGTGGGCAACTCAACCAGAACGCTCACATGAGCTCCTGGCTTTGCTCTTCGTGAGCTGCAGGCAGAGGAGAGAGTACTAGAGGGGATATGCCTGGCTTACCTGCTCTATAAGCCTGATGATGCTGGTACTCTCTTCTTGGCGGAAGGACATGGAGCAAGGCAGGCTGTTGAGCTGCCCTGAGAGCTGCAGTGGAGTGAGCTCATCAGAGACATGAGTCATGGTGGTGCTGGTGGCATAGCCAAAAGTCTCCCAGGAGCAGCGAGATGGGTAGAGAGGGTCCAGTGCTATACTGCAAGGACAACACAGGACCATTAGCAAAAGTCCCCATCCCGGAGGAAAAACTTTGTTTCACAGCAGTCCAGCTTGTAAAGTCATGCCACGCCACCTCTATCTACCTTGCTGGTAGAGAAGTCCTGAGCTGTGACATGAATTTAGGATCAATGTCCCTAGACTTTTAGTTATTGCTAGAGAAATAATGAACGTATTTGGGTTTGTGGCTCAAGGTCAACAAACCGGCTGATCCAGAGGGGCATTTCCACTCTTTCCCTCAGTGAGGAGCATCTGTAATGCCAGTCAGTGCACAATAGTTCAGCATGCAAGAGCATCTCTGAAAGGAAGTATCTCTGTGTCAAGGGATCAAACTAGTCATCCCATTCAATAGCACCCAAATCTCCCTTACGAAGACAAATGCAGTTAACAATGGACAGAGCAATTGTGAGCATCCCCCTGCACAATCCCCAGGTCTGGTGTGACCCATGGCTGGGCACTTGCTAAGCTCAAGTCAAAGGCAGCTGGAGGAGTCTGGATCCTGGCCCACCTGATATCACTCTGCAGGAAGAGGCAGCTGTTCCGGAGGTTGGCAGAGCTCCCCAGACAGCAAGTCACCTCCCCATACTCCTGCATGATCTTGATCATCTCACACATGGCTGCAAAGGGACAGCAGGAGAAACAGAGAAACATACCTTGTTATGCACACAAAGATGCAGGGTTTCACACACCCTTTCCAGTCTGGATAACAAGCAATCAGATCTTTCATAATTACCCCAACTGATATTTATCAGTTGTATATACTGAGATCCAATGTCAAAGTATGCAATTTAATAGCTAATTAATTGTAGTCCAAGTGCCCTGTATATCTCCCTCCTGCGGGAACCGAGCTGTGATTCACAGAACTGTCACCCAGTGATTTGCATCTCTAGCACATCTCTTTCAGACCAGAGCTGTAGATATAGCCTGGCTATATAATACAGATGGCTTCAGCATGAAATGGTCGTGTTAGAAAACAGCAGAAATTAAATAAACCTAAATAACTCAAACCTCAGATAAATACACACTTTTAAATTCTGCTTAGCAGCACATCACTACTGTTCCAAGTGTAAAGGAACAGCACGAATACAACAAACCACTCTAAAAGCAGTGCCACACTTAGCCATACTCAGAGCCAGTCCCTGTTCCTGCACTTCCACCTTCATCAGTCTTTTTATCAACACCCTGCTGGGGCCTCTAAATCAAAGCTGCTGTTTGATCCAATTTTTCTTCTGTAGCTCTGTGAACAGTGCCCTGTGTGTATATGAATTTTCTAGAATGCTCCAGGCAAAAAAAAAACCAACAAAACCCACCCTCTGCAGATTCCTGTGTAAACAACTTAGCTAAATGACTGGTGCACCCAGATCTGCAGCACAGCGAGGATTTAGACAAAGTGGGGAATTGCCACTTCTGTCAAAAAGAGAAAGGAAATCTATTGGGCACTGACTGCTTACGCAAACTGGGCTGTAACTGGTTCTCACTGGCACCCTGTAAACTGTGCCCAGAGGTACCTAAAATGCCAAATCATAATGACGCTTATCACTTTTACTCTAGACTGGACAGGTATTAGCCAGCTGAGCACTCAGTCACTTTCTTAGATGACACCATCTCTAAGAGAGATGAAGAAATTTTGTCCTTTCTGGTCTCTGCAATCAAAAACTGCAACGCATCAGAAAGTGTTAACAGCAACTGCCAGAGGAAAATTCTTCTTGGAAGTGATTTCCGAGTTATATAAGGCAGTGAGGGCTGAAAGCAGAGATCAAAGTCTCCTAGCACACTGATAATGCTTATTTAATAAAAGGCAGTAGCATTTTGGATGTTTGCTTTTGTGTCTCTTACAAATGTAAATTGCAAGGAGTGGTTCTTAGCCCAATTCTGTAGCTAGGGAACAGCTGCATTAAAATGAAGTTAACACCTGGCTTCCCACAGGTAGCAATAGAGGGTTGTTAATATCAAAATGCCCCTCTAGGCTTCTGGACTGTATCCCCTTTCCTTCACCCACATCCACACCCAGGAAAGTCAGAGCAAATGGATGGGGAAGGTATTCATGGGCAGTAGCAGGACAGACCCAGGTTCTGTGCCACTTACTTTCTGGGGTGCAGTCTGTGAAGAGGGGCACCAGCAAAGGCACATTGTCTATGTTCTGCAGGTGAGGTCTCACCTGGTGGATCCCCCGTGGCAGTTTGGCCTGAAAGAGAAAAAAGAGACTAAGCAGGGGAGTGTGTGGTGTGTGTGCGTGAAGGAGAGGCATTTCAGCAGGAACTGCTGAAATGAGAATTATGATTCCCAGAATTATGCAACTTCAAGATCAGATACAAATTGATGTCCCTGCAGACAGAAGCTGGCTTTATCAAGCCACTGTAAAAAGTCTTCTGTGAAAGTTCTACACTGACACGTCAAGCTGTCTGTGCTTGCCCTCAGGGTTTGTAAGATCAGCAAGATAAACCTGTGCTCAAGGATTTCTAAGGACTTTTTACTCATGCGGAGAATCTAGTTAGAGACTATGTGCTGTCTCCCAGCAACTAGATCTATTTCAATTGCAGCCACATCAATACACAGCAAGGGGAAGGGTTCTTGCTTTCTAAAACCAGGCCTAAAAGTTGTGGTTTTTTTAAATCTGCATCCATCTCTGATCTTCTGTGACCTCTGCTGAGCGCATTTGAGTTCTTTATGAGGCAGGAAGAGTTTGTCCCGCAGGCTGGCTGCTGGGCAGCACCAGCCATGGCTCACAGCTTGAGGAGAAATAAAATTTCTTCTGTCTGCATGGAATGTGGGGATCTTCCAACTTCCTGCCCAGTACATGGGAAGGGGACCCAGATAGCCTGAGATGTGGCCCTCAAGGCTACCCCATGTGTGGTCATCTCTGTTCCGGAACTCCAAAAAAAAAAAGACCTGCTCAGCAAAAGCAATTAACTGTGACAATCCCAAACTTCGCAGGCTCCAGATACAAAGCTGGAAGAGGGTGGGGGAAATCAGGAGCTGCAACGCAAACCAGTCAATCAGTCTGCTTCAAAGAGGAATTCTCTCTGGGAGTAATGAGGTGATACTACTGGCCGTGACAACCACAGAAGTGTGTAGGGAAAGGGGCCTCACCCTGTTACAGTCCTCCAGGAAGCTGGGGATATCGCTGTCTGTTGGCTGAAAGCTGATGAGATCTGAGTGCCCTTCCTCTTCCATCAGCAGAAGCCCCTCCACATCATCTCGAGAAACTGGAGCAGAGAGAAGCAGCATAAACAACAAGCACAAACCTGCCTCTGTCACCCCTGTGCCACCCACATGGTATATTCACGTGGCGCTGCAGAAGCCAGGAAACGTGAGGCCTGATTTTCTAGGTTAGCAACACTTAGATCCCACTCAGTCATCTAAAATGCAGTATTTTCAGATGACTAATCTGCTCAGAGGTAGATATGTGAGCCTAGTCTCTGCTCTTTTGAGACATGATAGTTTATCTGTTCTGCTCACTCTGTTCTTCTAGGGGAATTTCTTTACTCTCTTCTAGGGGAAGCAGAGAGTAAAGAAATCCCACCTGAAGTAAGCAGAGAGTAATGCACCTTGACCAGGGCCCCAGCGAGAACCAAAAGCACTAATGAGCAGTTGTAAAATCATGGCAGCTGGTGCACAGAAGAATGATTGTTTCCAACAACTGTGGTACCAACATGGTAGAAAGGCTATATATGTAAGGCTCTCTCGCTCACACACACACCCCTCAGGCCCATCCAGTTTTGTGCTCAAAGCACTGAGGGATCAGGTATCTGGTGAGGACACAGGAACCTATGAATGGGTTTAAAAGAACCATCCAGGAAACACGTGGCGTTCAAAGTGGCTTAGGCGCAGTTCTCTCACCCTGATGTAGGTCATCGTGCAGAGAGCCAGCGTGGCTGGGGCTAGAGGGAGGGATCTCTGAGCCAGGCACATCACCATTAGGCGTTAAAGATATGTGGCAATTCCAGCCGGTCTCAAGACCCATCTTCTCAGCAAACACCTGTAGGTGAACAGAAAATAAGACTTTAGTGTAGCTGTCCAGGCCGGAGTATTGCAGACCAATGCCATGTTGGAGCGTAAGTACCTTCTGGACCCATTAGCTGAATCAGATTAACCTTAGATCGCACTGGAGCTAAACTCTCCAGTCAGACAACCAGGGGACATGCAAGTTCAGGGGGTTCAGCAAAGACAGCTTACCTTGCTTTTGAGCTCATCTTCCAGGGAGAAGTAGACAAAACGAATGCAGGCATTGACCAATCCATCAATGAGGCGGACAATGTCAAGACGGGCCTGATACTGAGATGAGACCATTCCCATGAAGATCTGTCCGCTCAGAGCCTGGATACAGTCTTCCTTCTCCATCACTTCCCCAATCCCTTCTTCAGGCATGCAAACAACACGCAATGACATTGAGACACAAGGGGCCACATGTCCATCAGACAAAGTACACACGGCGGGACAGGCCACCAACATAACATCCAAGGACAGAGTACACAGAAACATGCAGATACACACAGACATATACAGGAGGCAAGATGCAGAGACATCCATTTGTCCCAGCATGCCCAATCACAGAAGCGGTTTCAGGACATCCCCATGTATGTGACCAAGAATACAAACGTGAAACAGCAGGCACGGAAAGGAAAAAGACAAAACAGAAGACAGGGATCAGTCACAAGGAACTGGGGCAGAAAGGTAAAGGATGTATGCTGCGTAATGTTCACATGTGCATTTTAAACACGTTGTACTGTGCTTAAACAACGTGGCGAGTCTGGCTCAGGCAGAGTGGCATCAGAGTACGAGGGGCTGATGCGAAGGAACTGGATCATGTTCCCTCCAGTGACATTGCAGGCACTCCCAAAGAGCCTGCAAAGGCTCTTTGGCAGGGTTCCTCCCACCATGACCAGATCAGCCTGTGGTGAACTGGAGCTGGATGCAGCATGAGGAACAAAATAATAAAACACTTCATACAGTTGTAAAGCTTGCCACAGATGGGACTGAAAAGTGTTTTGAAAACACTCAGTCCCAACTGCCTCCTAGCTGTTGGAAACACCATTATTCACATTTTACAGAATGGGAGACCAAGGCAGAGATTAAGACTGGTTTTCCAAAAGAGCCTCCTGGAGTTTTGTAATGGTATGTGCCTATTTCTCAGTTTCCACTGCTGTTCTGGAGGAGATGTACAGTTCATCTAGTGGGAATCAGTTCCTTCAGCACAGCAACAAAATCCACCAAGGGAGAATGGTCACCTACCACCGTACAGTTAATTCCTTTGCAATACCCACATATATGATTTCTGTAAAATTAGACAGCCAATCAAGCATCGAAATACCCAGAAGTCTTGACTCTCAGTTGCCTGCTTTAAGAAACAGACTTCCCACAAGTAGAAGAATTTCTCTGCAAGCTTCAGTAACTTAACTAGAAACATACCTACCAGCTGCTACATCATTACTTCCTCTGGAAATGCATCTACTCCAAAAACCCTTAGTTCTCAATTTCCATCTGCTACTCTGAATAACAGTGTTCTTACAGCTCTAGACTGATCAGAAAGCAAGCACCAGGCCCAGCAGCAGACCTTATTATAGACAGCACAGAAGACACATACCATCTGAGCTCCAGCTATTCCTCCGACTGCTCTGTTTGATGGGGGTTGTCCCAGGGAGATCACAGCATGTGAAGATAGCACTCTGCCCAGGGACCTGCACCAGTTCTATGCACTTGCCGTTGAGCTGGGAGGACAAGGCACAATGCATTGGCTTGTATGCAAAGGCAGAGCAGTATCCTGAGAGGCAGGCTCGCTGGTAGAAATCTAACACTTTCTTCCTGTGTGGAAGAGACAAAAGACAGACTACGTTAGCAGAAACATGCTGCATTTCTGACAGCGTACACTGTAGTTCAATGTAGAAATCATCAGTTGGGTATTTGGAAAAATGTATTGCATGAGGAGTGGTCAGAGACTCTGAAAAAACCTTTCCTTCCTGTTCCTGCGTTCTCTAAGCTGCAGGCACTACAAGGCAACAAAACCACATATTCCAACAGTGGCAGTGGTGAACGTTTCTGTTTGTTTATCAGACAGATTGATGAGTATGAACACAGTATTCTTTGAATACACTTATTAATGTAATATGCTCTATATGGCTGCCCGTTGACTCCAAGGAAGTTAACTGCATGACAGCAGAAGCTTAAGCCATCAGAAAGAATTTATCTGTAGGGAGATAAACACCAAGGAAGGAACTGACAACTCTGACAATAGTATCTATGGCAGACATAGTTACACTAAAAGACTTTTCTTCTATCCCCTTTCAGAGTTTGGGTCTCAGCAGGTGTATGTGAAGTGTCCATTTAGCCAATATTCAGTCACTGAAATAGTGTAAAGTTCCTTCTCTATGTTGAACTCACAAAGGTAACAAATTAAGACTATACAGGGATTTTTCATTGACTTCTAAGCTGATAATATTCCAGAAAGGACCAGCGGGAGTTTTCTTACACCTGAGGATAAGCAGACTTACAAGAACAACGTGCTGCTATTCAATGAAACTAAACATTACTGGTCTGCTTTGCCAGCAGGGAGAGAAATTTAGCCTTTAGATGAAAATGCAATAGACACTGGCAGATATTGCAGCAGGACTAAGCAGGTGTGATGCATTGTGGTGGACTGGTTTGAAGCTGTCAACAGCAGGTAGAATTGATCACACTGCAGTTCATGTAAGACAAGGCATTTGTCATGAACAACAAAAAGAAAGTCTCTGCCACCAGCATATGACTTGATTATAATTCACAGTCCTGCTACATAGTACGGTCAGAGTCTGCTTGTAAGAGGCTAATATGTTTACAGATACAGTAAGAAGTGGCTTAGTCTTAGAGTCCAACATATTGTTTGTTGCTATCTAATCTCTTACACTGCTGTTATATTATAAATACAGACAGCTCATGTTCATAACCTACTTGAAGTTTCTGTTAAATAACTTAACAAGCATCACTAAAGGGAATTTTACCAAAGAGTGACTAGGTTCCCTCTGCAGTTTATCTGCAGCTCCTGAATGCACCAAATGACAAAGCTGCCCACCTGTCAGAGCCAGAGAGGGGGTAGATATCGGTACCGTCCCAAAAATCTGTGCAGGCCTCAAGGATGATGTCAGCTGTCCCGTGAGAAAACATCTGCTCAGTGCCTGAAGTGTAGGAGAACAATGAGTCAGCATCACACATACAGGCTCCCAGGAAAGGGATATCACACCAACTGCTCCCTTATTTGCTAAAACAGAGTGTTCCCACAAATTGCCTTGATGCCCTCCAGATATCCCCCTTCCTCTGTTGAAAGTCTTCAGTCTCCATCGAGAAATTATTCAAGACTGGATAATATGTATTCAGCTGCCATTTGTCTAAGCGTGAGCTCAAACAAGGCTGTGATAAAATGGGAGCCACGTAGTCAGTTCCTACTCTCCCCTTACACTGTGTAATGATCCTGCTCCTACAGAAGGTGAGATAATATCATGCTCCTGTGTCCAACAGAGCAGAAGAAAAGATACTCCTGTGCGCCTCTTCTCATGAGAGAACAAGCATCTGTGATGAGCCTACAGGGATCAAAGTCTGCCTGCGTTGGAAAGCACATTCGATTTCAGGCCAGGCATGGATCTAAAGGGTAAGAGTTATTCTTGAATACCTTCTATTCAAGTAGCAGAAGATAATTTAAAGTGTGACCCATTAGATAGCAGCCTGTTTCACAAAGGGTCCTGAAAAGGTGCTAAATCAGGACAGGTCAAAAGTTCAACATAACAGACTCTAAAAAAGTAACTCACATTGTGATCAGGGAAGAACTGAAAATCGATGGACACTACAGCTTTTCCTGGTTTGTTTTTTTTCCGCCCACTTCACTCTTTAATACAGACTTAAAATTTTTCATTCTCTCTTGTAGACAGGGGTGTTAAAAAGTGTTTCCCACAGATATGTGAGGTCACTTGTCTGATGCAGGTCCCAGGCAGAGGACACAAGTTAAAGAGTGCGGGGCTGCCTCCCCCTCCACACGTCCTGTTCCCTTTCATTAGCACCGATGCATTAACATTGCACGCACGTAGACTTCACTGTCTAGGTTCCCTCCTCCAGCTGCTCTGTGACTTTGCCCCCAACAGCTTCAAAGCTGATCTAATGAAAAAAACATCACTGCCAAGAAAAATGAGCCCAAAGGCTTCTTGCAAGCATTGTTGCTGACTGCAAATGCTCACACTAGCTGGTGAAATCAAGAGCCAAGAATGTCTACTCGCACACACCAGGCAGGGACCTTCAGGAACACTGGAGGATTTTCCAAAACGTAGCAGCTCTCTGCTTTCTGCTATAAATAGTCATCACATGCCAAGTTTATCAGCATAACAAACCTCCAAGACGAATAGGAGCTGTGTGTGAAAGAAGGAGCCTGTTTCAGGGACACAAAGGACTACTTGTGCAGCACTCTGGTTAATTTTATTGTATAAACACCTAATCCTTCCCACCTTGCTCCTAAGGTCAGATAGTCCTTGCTAAGAAAGAGAGAACAAGAGATGTTTATTGATCCATGCAAAACCCATGCCCTGGACACAGAGCAAGAGCTTGCAGATGACCACATGCACACACACATACCCAGGTTCATGCCTGACAGCAACTGAAATCCATTTCCCATTCAGCATCATCAGCATCCTGCACAACAGTCCTTCCAAGGGGTAAACGACAGTGACAGCACGCACTATAAATTGGAAGGAGTTCATTCAGCTGTCATTGCCAGTAAAGTGAGCTCGGCCTCTTCCCTTCCTAAACCATGAACTTGAAGGCCAGGATTTCTCTGGCACAAGGGAGAAAAATAATGAGTAGGGCAGGGAGTATGGCTAGCCATCCATGAGTGCTGGGGCTCATTAGGAAGAACCAAGCCGCTAGAGCTGAGCCGGTGAGACAGAGCAAAAGGAACCGAAGAGTGCAGCCACAGCAAGGGAACACAGAGGTGTTATCAAGCCTTTTTACTCCACTGAAGACACCAGTGAGCCCCTCATTTCCATGTGGTTACTATGGATTTGGGATGAACACTGCCAGATGGCGAGACACATATTTCAATGGAATAGCAAGGGAACATACAGATAAGCTACCTCCTATTTCTGCTACAGCTGTAGAATTCATTATGTATCTCCCTTTGACTTCAGCATGTCATGGGACTGGGTGGATTCAAAAATTTATTCACAAATAATGTATCAAGAGAGGTTAGTTATGATCATCTGGTCTGACTCTTCTGCATAAACAGAGCAATTTGATTTCATCCAGTATTATCTGCATAATCCATTATTTCTAGTTGTACACATTTCAGAAAATTTCAAGGTACAAGACTACCACGTGAGAGGTGTTCCAACAGTTAACTAACTCCGCTGGCAAAATTTTACTCTAGACAGCATAATCCAGATCACGTATGTATTTGTCTGAGCTCCAGCCTCTAAACTAAACGGTTTAAAAATGAGGATAAGGAGTTGAAATGAGGCAACATTAAAGGCTTTTCCCTACACTACGAATCTCAGGATCAGAAAAATTCTTACTCACAAAGGCAAGATAGCAGCAATCAGGACAAATGAAAAAGCTCCTACCAAGATCAAGATACAAATTTAAGAAGAACTGGGCAAGAGAAGACAGTCTACCTTGTAAATCTCTGGCCAACATAATAATGATATTTCAGATTCAATATTGAACATATGTCAACTCCAGAAAGCCAAGTTCAGTCAGTTTAAGGTATTATGAAGAGACAAAGAGCTCTGACAGGCAAGCTGTTAAATCTTGCTGAGGTGCTTTAAGACCTCATGGTGCTCAGCTGTACATCCTTTCCATCCTAGCCCATTCCTATTAGAATAGGAAGGAGTAGAAGGAGCGGAGAAGTCAGCATGGCTTCAGGTGTACTCATGGTCACCATGAGTTTGTACAGAATTTCTGTGATTTCTTATTAGTATGCAATATAGAAATAGAGTATGCAATGTCGTAAGCTAGACAACTCCCTAAGATAATGATTTATGATTTAGGCTATCAAAAGGATAAGCATCACTAGCTAAAACCCTGAGCAACATCCAACTCTGTGCAGTATCAGTTTCACTAACATAATAAAGTCTACTCAAAGCCCAGTAAAACCCCCACCTTGCTCTGCAATGCCAGAAAACAGGTTTACTATGTGCTACTTAACATAATTTTAAAAAACTAGACTCTGTGGAAAAGGTCCTCCCATCCCAAGTAGGTGCCCAAAGAAAGGGGCAGCCTTACTGGTAGTGGTGTCCTTCACGAACAGGTTAATCATGTGGCTCAGGGGTGGTCTCCTCTTGGTGATCGATGAAAGCTTCCCCAGGATTGTTTCCTTAACCATCTCATCGCTTGGCAAGCGGTACAAGGCTAAATAGTTCTCCTGCTTGAAAAGATCTTTAGCACCTGGTGTGAAACCTGAAATGTGAACATAAGGAGGAGAAAAATTAGGCTCTAACCAAAGCAAAAGAAAGGTCCTCTCTCCTGCTTCTGTGCCGCTTTTCCTGCGCTCATTCTTACACCTCTCCAGCAACAGGTAGGTGAGCTGTGCATCTACGCCAAGATGGCTCAAGTTCTATGATGAAAAACATTCAGAAGGACTAGATGTTATTAGCGATTACAGATTTCATGCTCCTGGTTCATTGAAGAGAGGAGCTGTGACACTGAAGGACAGGCACAGAAGTGAGTTCAAGAGCTTCCATATTTTAAGCCTAGTGTTACCCCTAACCTCTTATCTCCTCTATGCCTTGGTTTTCCCATTTATAAAATGAGGTATCTCACATTATTTACACCCAAACTCCTAGTAAAGCATTACTGTAGGCAGTAGGGCAGCTATCTGTCCATTTAGCAGGTATTCTTCATCTCCTGATGAGACTGGCAGACTTGAGCTAGAAGAATATCAAGCCTAGCCAGGGCTGGCTAGAAATATCCTTGATGACATTTGCTCCTTTGATGGTGTCTACAATGTAAGAACTTGCCAAAAGCAATCTCTGTAATAGACTCTTTTGGCAACCGAACAACAACAGAATCAGCTCTGTAATCCCACCTTCTCAGCAACCAGGACTGGGGAAATATTTTTTCTTGTACTCTCTAAGGATTCAGTGTCTATTGATAGCTCTGATTTCTCTGTGTCTGCTCATGCAATTTCTCCTTACCAATTAGCCTGGCAAGCTCACAGAGGCCCCAGGGCACGTGGACAGGCAGCACGGCACTGTGAGTTTCCTGGAGGGCAATATTGCAGAGGTGGTCAGAGAAGCGGCACAGACGCTCTGTCACACTGGCGTTGCAGAGATTGAGCAGCACATTCAGGCCCAGAGGCTTGAGGGAATTCAAGTGCATCTGCCAGTTGGAGTCATCAAACTGGATGCAGGAGGGGTTCTGCTGGTCCTGGGACAGGCTAAGCATCTCAAGGTGGTAGTCACACACAAAGTCTTCAGCCTCACAAGCCAGCACCTCACTGTCTCCAACAACCTGGTCCGACAAACAGGAAAATTCTAAATTGTTACAACGAATAGAACTTTAGCCTAGAATCCTGCAAGGAATTCCCAATTAAGTTCCCAAAAGGGTAGACTGTCTGTCTTATAGCTCCACAACAGACTAATTGTGTGCCCCTTCAGTATGTCTCACCTGAGCATGTTCATCCTCTCCACCCTCCGTGTCCTTGCTAAAACTCACATTGGACCCAGAGGGATGCTTGCTTCTGCTGTTTGGCTTTCGGTGGGCATGGGCATCGGGAGCCTTTGGAGGCTCACTAGGCCAGTTGTTCCTTTCTTGCTCATTGGTCGTGTGGACTGTGTCTGCCAGGGGGCCAGAGAGCAGAGCATCTCTTTCGTGGGGCTGCAAGAGACCAACAAAATGAACAGTGGTGATTCAGTGGTTGAACATGAGCCCCTACTGATTCACCTGCTGCTTTAGGACTCCTGTAGAAGAGGATCTCATCCTCACTGTTTCTTTATCTTTTAAGCAAAGAATTGTGGCACAGGACTTCTCTACAGGCAAAGGGCCCCCTCTGTAATACCCTGTTGTGCGTGTTAGTCAAACTATGATTAGAACCAACATACTACATTATGGATTACATATTCCTCACCTCATCTTCCATCTCAGGGTGGCAGAAGGACCGTGTAGAGAGCTCATCAGTTAGATCTTCATGGCTATCATGAGGTGGTTCCACTTTCCCACTGAAGAACAGAACAGTCTCTGGGCTGGGATTTGGCCAGGAAAGAATCCCTTGCTTGTCTACACAGCAGAGCACCTAGAACATCCCAAAACACCCCCAAGAAAGCAAAATCTCAATGAAAACATGTCTCAGTGTTCATGCATATCTGTAAATATCACAACTTTAATCAACACATGGCAGGATAGACAGTCTCTCCTTCACTTCTGTCTTAAGAAACTGCACCTAGTAACCCTCCAAGAAATCTGAGAATTCCTTGCTCTAGCAGGATTGATGGGTTGTTTAAAACCAATTTTATTTCAGGGTATTGCAAAACTACGCATAAAGACCACAGGAAGGAAGCAACTACTGAACATGTCTCACCAGCTAGTACCTTATCAGGACCTGAACCAACTGGTTCTTGAACAGGAGTCAAGAGGGTTAAGTGACCAGAACCAGAACTGGAAAACACAGACACCCTATTAGATGCCACAGTATTTCTGACCATTGTTTTGGCCTGTAAATGTGCTGCTTGGACAAGACAAGACAGTTATAAACTTTTCTACAAAGACAGGTCCCTGAAGGGTTTGTAATTCCAGCACAGTGAACTGATCACTAACAGTCTATGCTCAGGGAATGATGACACAAATGATGCAGATGAAGCATCGACACAGGGTTCCTCCTTCTGACAAGCCAGCAATACTCACAGTGACAGATCCCAGACTATGGAGCAAGCTGGAAGTGAAGCTCAGAGTTGGGGATTTGCCTTTTAAAACACAGAGGAAGTGGCTCCAGATACAGCGTATCATTTCCTGCCGAGGGAAGCAGAGGACATCAGCCAATTAAAGACTCATTCAGTGAAAGATGAGAGGAGAGAAGGTAAAAAGGGAGTATGACATTACCTGCTTTCAGGTTCAACACAGTGATACACTGTAAGATAAACAGCGGTCTCCGTGGGAATCTGTTAACTGATATAGTGCTGATGTTCTCAAGGTAAAGGAATTTCTTCCCCCTTCCAGAGGATGCTGACAGTCTGATTGCTGAATTGAGAATTCACCGAAACTAGCTTTGTCTATTCAAAACCACAGGAAGGAATTCTGAAGTGATTTTATTTGGAGTGAATCAGTATTTACCTCTTAGAACTTTTTTCCTAAAGTAACTGTCATCTCTTTGGATTATAGAGTTTGAGGCCTTAAACTTACAATCACTATGCTGCAAACTGGGTAAATGGAGTCACTGTGGTGAGGCAACTTGCCCAAGGTTACTTACTGAGGCAGTGACAATGTTGGAAATAAAGCCAAGGTGCCCTGACTACTTCATCATTACAAATGAATTGTAATCAACATGGTAATAAACAGAAAGAAGAGGATATTTTGCAAAATTAAAATGTGAAGTTGGCACCCTTCACCTTCCACACAAAAATATTTCAGAGGGAGTCCCAAACAGCTGAAAAGCTGTGTGTTTTTCTCTATGCACTCCTAAAGCCAGCAAAAACAGGTTTGCATTGCAGTGTTATTTTACTGCTTTTTAGCTGTTGCTCTGGAACGCAGTCACTGCAGAGCACTTCCCCCAAAGCTCCTTAGATCAAGTTCCTTAGATCCTAAGAGTTAGTACAGCCATGAGCTCAAATGCAAAACAATCATGAACTATCACCAGGAAGGAAAAAAGCTCTTATTTAAACCTGTTTCTCATAAGCAAAAAGGCTACATAGGCACAACAGGAAAGAAGCAGATCTTTTCAGTTAGGAAGGTCAGCTCAAATCACTTTCATTTAACACCTGAAAAACATCTCAGCTAAATGATGAACTAGCACAGAAAGACAACAAAATACTCAGCAAAGGAAGCATGTGTGTGTGCATCCATGTGCACTCCTCTCTGTGGCTGTGAGCAAGGAGATATGAGTTGATGCAGCCTGGGGAAGAGAAGGCTCCAGGGAGACCTTATTGAGGCCTTTCAGCACAGGCTTTTTAGTAGGGCCTGTAGCAATAGGACCGGGGTAATGGTTTTAAACTAAAAGAAGGTAGATTTAAACTGGGTATAAGGAAGGTATTTATTACAATGAGGGTGGTGAAACACTGAAACACGTTGCACACAGAGGTGGTCGATGCCCCATCCTTGGAAACATTCAAGGCCAGGTTGGACAGGGCTCTGAGCAACCTGGTGCAAGGTGTCCCTGCTCACGGCAGGGGGACTGGACCTTTAAAGGTCCCTTCCCACCCAAATCCTTCTATGACTCTATGGTATCTAGGGATTTTTAGTCACTCCTGAAGTCCATCTGCCTCCTTAAGGAAAGGGGAATCTTAATGCCAGATTAGACAGAAAAGTGTCTTTCCTCTACCCCACCTGTTCAATCTGGATGATGCAATTTATAGAGCAGCCAGATGCAGTTCCTCCCCCAGAAAAAGGTCTTCTGAACGTTTATTTGCCCCAGCTTTGGAAGCAACAGTAATGTGCTTAAACTTGTTAAGGAGCCTATGAAACAGGATCAGACTTATAGCCTAAACATCCCATGCTCCTCTCTTCACATTTGGTCTTGGTGCTGACCGCCATCCCCTCTGTTCTTTAGTTTTGGCTTGAAAAAGGAGGTTTTTCTGGTACAAGCAAAATACTTCCCATACTTCTTTCTGACACATACCATAAGAGGTCTATTTTACTCCTGGAACAGGAGGACTTGGCAGAGGTACTTTCTTCAGGACAGAAAAAGTTGATTTCAAACCATTTGTGATATTAAGAAAAACACAATTCGACTCAGTCACCTCAATCTCTGGTCAGCAGAGCAGCACCTACATGGGAAGGTGTAGGCGAAAGACATGCAACCTGCATGCACAGCAAATTAAAGCAGCAAATGAGTGACAACGGACAACTGACATAAACAAAAGGGGTCTAGGAACAAGCAGGAGGTCAGAGAGGAAGGGAAAGGATATCATGAAGTTCTGCAGTGGAGATGAAGAAAACAATTCGTAATAATAGTACCTGAGAAGATACCATCTCTGTGTAGCTGCTGAGAGTGTCCTCTGAAAACTTAGCAAGCTGCAGCAAGAGAAGAGACCAGTTACTATAATTGTGCTCAGAAATGTGTTATGAGGAACATCCTTCCCTAAATACTGTGCCTTCAGAGAGAAGAAAGCAGGAGCCCTGCTCTGTGGGAATCGCTATACCAAGGCAGACCAATAATCCATCAAAGCACTTAAGTGTCTAATGGACTATGTCTTTATCTGCTTGTGAAGCAGTCAAAGTGCTTGGTGCTGTACATCACAGAAGAACACACAGTCATTACCTAAGTGTCTGCAGAGAAAATAATAGCAATTAGACCCAATGGAGGCTCTTTCTGGATGGTTATTTTTAGATACAATGAGCCAGGATTGACTGATCTGTTTTTAAGCTATATGGGCCAGTTAAAAGAAGGGAGCTAGAAGAGTGGTAGTAAAAAGCCGGGCCCTGTAACACAATGGACACAGAGGATGTGAGGTGATGTGGATGGGATGTGGATAGGAAATGAAAAGGAATTATAGCAGGGCACTACCATGCAGCTCTTGGAATTACACCGAGAGATTTACTAACTCAAAATTTGTGCATCCAGCACAAAGGAATTCCACGCTAGGTATAAATTTGACAGTTTAAATTTAAGTATATTCATAAACAGAGGTGAATATGGCAATTATATTTGTATGTAAATAAAATCACACCCCAAATAATAATGCATATACCTGGCACTTTAAAAAGGATCAGTTTAACAAAGCTGAAAAAAGTCAAGGCAAATTTGTCAGAAATAATTTAAACTGAGGAACTGTTTAACAATATTTTATTAGAATTTTAAACAGCGACAATCCCGCAGTAAAAATTAAAAAGCCTAGTTCTGAGTGGAAGTGAAAATAGAAGTAATAATTAACATAAAAATAATAAAAAGTATACCATTAGGAAATTAAAAC
>Ga0065711_1037253_pt1 | contig 20016 bp, 15 predicted proteins | sample Hoacrofraction12_FD_59098 | JGI IMG/M metagenome (GOLD analysis project Ga0065711, IMG submission 59098) | Hoatzin crop microbial communities from Cojedes, Venezuela - Epithelial fraction 12 v2 (version 2) | ecosystem: Host-associated > Birds > Digestive system > Esophagus > Crop | place... | reverse complement strand
TTTTTTTTTTTTTTTTTTTTTTTTTTTTTTTTTTTTTAAGTAATAGATTAGAGCCAATCATTTTGCTGAAGGCCTGTTGTATCAGTCCAAATTAATCCCATGCCCATCCTTAAAAACTGGTACTTTTCCTCAGGTCTAGAAACCTCCTCTTTATGCTGTCTTCAAACTGTCTGCAACCACTACAGCAGAGCCTGCTCCTCCTGGACTTGAGCTGGCTCCTGTCCAGTTAATCAGCTCAACACAAGTTATACCTCCCCCACCCGTTTCTTCCCCTTCAAACAATTTTCTGAATGTACTTTTCAGCGTGGGAGGAAGGGCCCACGCACTGTCTCAGTTCACTTGGTGGATCAGAAGTTTGAGCAACTGATTCTGTGTAATATGTGGGCAGATGTACGAAGGAAAAAAATATTCAAACCACCAAAACCTTTGGGGAGGGAAGGTAAGGTACCTTGTGAAAGTTGGAGCTTCATACCTCAGGGAACCTGACATCACATCTGGAGCACATTTTACAAAGGGATTTTCAAGACAGTCTGACTTCATGGATATTGGGGCACTTCAAGGGCAACAAAACCTCGACTTGCTGTCAAGGTGGTAGTATCTCAGCACCACCAACAACAGTAGTCCCACCCTGAGCTATAGCACAGGGATTTCTCCAACCCTGGGAACTGCAACTATTTTTGCAGTTTGGAAACCTGCAAATAATCTTTCATACCACACACCTCAAGGATAAAGTTCCCTTGGGCCATAAAGAGCAACATCATTACTTTTCCTCACTTTGCCTCAAAGCAAGCCTATGAAAATCCCACGTGCCATGTTACTCTTCTCAGGCCAGGACCAATAGTATTCTCCACTCAGCTGCAGTTTTCACTTTGCCCTCCAGTTGGAGAGCCAGCCTTGCCACTGCCATGTTTGCTGGTATCTATTTACTCTCTTATTCTAACAGCACTTCCCGACCTCCCTTCAGCTCTTGGAGGCATTCAAAGGAAATCTGAGTTCAAATGCTATTGAAATATTTATATTCTGCTTGTATTGTTTAGTCAATGTAAAATTACTACCAGCTTTTTTTTTTTTTTTTTTCAAATCATGAAGTCATCTAGAATAATTACTACACCAGGCAGTATACCACTTGCCCAGGGAGTAGTATGACTTTCCTCACATGAACATATTATCAGCTGTTTAGCTCTAGTAGTATTATCTAACAATCCAACCTGTAAGATTCTGAACATATCAAAGCAAGAACTCTGTACCACTCCTTTAGCACTGGAATAACTGACAATTAAGGTAACATTTTCACAAAAATACATTTTGGGGTCAGGTTTCGGTTTTTTATTCTTTTTCCATGTCTTCTCACCCCCTTGAGAAATTTATCAGGTATCACATATGGACAATATTACTGAAAAGGCACAACATATTTCCACCTGTGCAGTGGGATTTAAAGGTGGCAGTGATTTACTGATTTATAATGATTTACTGATGTATTCCCTCAAATTCAAGTTTTGACATCTGATTATCTGACAACCCTGGTTTTCGTACCTATAAAGACTGTCTATAGTAATCTGTATTTTTTGTCATTCTTTTCGCAGACTGAAGACTGTTTTTTAAGATGTCTTTCAAGACAGATATATACATACTGGAGCATGTCCAGCAAAGGGCTACAGAGATGATTAAGGGGTTGGAGCACCTGAAATATGCTGAGAGAGCTGGCATTGCTTAGCACAGAAAAGAGCAAGTTTAGATCAGATATTAAGTGCGTGTACCTAACTGAAGTGGGGAGGGTCTAGTAAATAAGACAGAGCCAGACTCTTCTCAGTGGTACCCAGTGACAATACAAGATGCAGTGGACGCAAATGGAAATACAGGAAATCACATTTAAACTTAAGAAAAAAACCCCTTTTTTACTGTCAGGGTGATCAAATACTGGAACAGGCTGCCCACAGAAGTTGTGGAGTCTCCATTCCAGGAGACACCCAAAACTCAGCTGGGCAAACCCCAGAAGCCCTTCCCTAACCATGGATGTTCTGCAATTGTGACTCACTAGCCATCATGAACCAACTACTTTAACTTTTTTTTTTCTTCCCTTAGAAATAAATAAACAACAGGACACAAATAGATCACTGTTCTTTATGAAATCAAAGACACTCTTACAGGAGAAGAAACAACATTTTATCCACAGAAAGAAGTATCAAAAAACTAATTTCCCAAAGCCAGAACCTGAAATGTTTCTATTCTCAGAATATAAAGAGAGAAAATTCAGACTATTCCATGAAAAGCAGCAAAAGAAGAGAGAAAACAGAGTTGTTTACACCTGGTAACAAAACACACTTTCTAGACTATTTGCATGTCTGCATATCCATAGCTATTTGCCATTCAACTCATTTTAACCTGCCATTTCCCCAACTTACATTTCACATTTTTCTTTGAGTTTCAAATGCAAGAATCCCTCCAGAAAATCCTCTTTGCAGAAACCCATAGAACCAAACGTAAGGGACCCTGTTGCCTACAGAGTATTGAATGCCTGCAGACTGTCAGACCTCACTCACAACTTTCATCCTCCACACTACCTTCTGAGCAGTTTGCAGGGAGAGGTAAGGCAGTATTAGCCTTAATAACAACAGCTTTTCCCATTTCTGCCTATCTGGCTGCTGAGAGATTCGAAATACATATTTGAAAAAGCAATATGCTTGTGGTTGGGAAAAGAAAGTATGGGACTATTTCACGAGGTAAATTAAAAATTATTACTTGAAATAGCATATTGCTTGTTCCAAGCTTTAGAATAGTAACCGCAGAAAACACAGATTTCAGATGTTTCAGTCACTACCTGCTAATCTGCACCTCCCTTAATTCTCACTGCAATTTCAGATCATGTTTTGAAGCTGCACAGTGATTTTTACTATGCTACAAAGGACATGATCCCACCAAGAACCAATTTTTCCCTAGCACTTGGTCAGCATTTGGACCACTTTGTTTTTGCAGTGTGCAATGCAAAATTGCTGAGAAGTTTGATGGCCCTCCAGGTTCTATTATTTTCAGATCCCATAATTTTTACTTTATGCTTCTATGACTTTTATATTCTTGGATGGTACTGTCACAGAAATACTCATTTCTAACTAGGTGAGGATGAGATTCTTTGCTCTCCACCCACACCTAATATCTCTGTTGCTTCAGCATTTGTGATCCTTCTGGGATCAGAATCTTAAAACCAGCTGCTGTTAATTGCTTGATTCCTAGAAAACTGGAAATAGTCATAATGGCATCATCTCTTCCATAAAGCTTATGACAATAATTCCTGTGTTAGTTGGTAGAAAACTAGTTGGTCTTTATGAAAGGACTTCCATTTGTCTTCTGATTCACATTGGAATTAGGTGATACAGGCTTCTATCTACAACCTAAATCTTGTTCTCTCTTGCAAACATGAGACCACGTATCTTGTCAGTTCACAGATTGACTAATATAATTCCACTCTGGCAGGTCTCCCAGATAGCACTGTAAGAAAGTGTCGGCTGGTCTACTGTATTTCTGCAGTTAATCATCAGTTCAAAATGTCACCATCCTATTTCCTTCTTTCTTCAGTTCCTTGACTTCCTTCTCATAAACTTTTGAATTAACTTTAAAAACTAAAAGATTGACTGTCCATTGCACCAGAGCATAAGATTTAGTTTGGAAATGAGTAATCCACAACTGGAGTGAGGTGCACTGAAGCTGGATGCCAATATAAAGTAACGAGCAAAGCCCTTCAATGCTGTTTAGACTCTCACCCCGCCCCATCATTTTGGTACATATGTGCACTAGATTGCATCATGTGGTCCCAAGGAAGATACTGAATAACAGATGCTGCCACACTGCCAAAACTCCAGGCAGAAATCTGTGATTGCTTGCACACACAGCACTTCTGATCACAGGACTTGGCTATGCATTTGTTGGGGAACAGGTATCTTTCACAGAAGTAATCCTTACAACTATAGCTGGCCTCCTTCAGCAAGTACTGCTCAAGATGAGTAAGGACTGGAGCTGCAGGCTCAGGTAAGAGAAGGATGGTTTTTTCAGATACGCTGTGGGGATCATTACCACATAAAAAAATTTACTGTTGTGTATCACATGAGATTCCATTACATCCAGTGCTCGCCCAGGTTTATAGCATTTGAACCCAAAGAGCCTGGAGGTGCCTCATTAAGACTGCTCCCCCCAACCTGAACAGTCTCAGCCCTGAAAACAGGCTACCCATACAAGCAAGGAGCTCTGCATAAACTAAGTAGTGCTACTGAGAGTAGCAGAATAGTACTTCACCCATTGCATGGTTTCATTTAGGTCAGACAATGCTACACACTTTACCCCACCAGTGACATCAATACGCTGGGTGTTACTACACATGTTTAGGTACAGTGTCTCCCCCATTCCTTTCAGTGTCTGGAACAGCTCAAGGCTCACGTCGCACAATCCAGCTCTGCAGGGACCTGCACATGCACTTACAAGGAACTCAGCCTGAGCTCTGGGATCAAGCATGGCAGTTTCTTCTAACCATTACCTCTCCCTGCACGAAGCCCATCCAGATAGTAGGTGATATTCTAATTCTGTTCTTTCTTTCACTTTTACATCACTCCAACATTTTGACAGTAAGTCTTGATGGCATTCTAGAGTGGAAAATGTTAAATATAGGCACACATATGCAAAACATTTTAAAACAAGCCCTCAGGAAAAAATAAAAAGACAGACTGCACCATCACAGCATGTCACTTGCTTTGGTGTGGAATTGTGCTGATTTTTTCAAAAGCATGTTTGCTTTTTTCAGCTCCACAGATGTGGAGTGATATTTGCTAACACATAAACTCAGTCCTTAAAAAAACAATGACAAGGGCAAAAAATCCAGTTTTCAGGTGAACACTGTATTACCAGGATAGCTTTCCGCTCAGAGCTCAAGTCCTTCCTGCTTTTCCACACTCCAGGAAATGGTAAGCATACTACACATCTTTTAGCCCATCTATGCTTGATCTTCACATGCGGATGCACAAAAGCGTAAGGCACTTGTTGGAGCACGCTTACAAGTTAAGGTACCCGTATAGGCATAGCTTTGACAGCACTGGGAGGGAGCCTTCCTATGCATTTTGGTAATAATGGCTACCTCAGATCAGGTGAAAGATCCATCCTGTCTCCAAAACAGGCAAAACCAAATAGTTACGGAAAAGTCTAAGGTAAGGGCATACTATATCCCAGAAGGATTTTTGCAGACAAGCAACAAAGTTGCTGTTCAGATACTCCCAATTCAGAGACGGTGCTGCTTTTTGTTATTTTCTCATATAGTCCTCTGAGAGGCATCTCTTTCATTAAATTGGCCCTGGAATTAATGTAAACTTTTATTATCTGCAAAAAACTGAAAAGCTGCCGCCCTGTTTTCAACCTGAAACTTGCTAGGTTCGCTGGTTGCCTCCAAGCTGTACTTTCTTTTCCAACCCAGCAATGAACAAACGATACTTACTTACCTCCTGTATCCCACTCAAGGTTTCACAGACCCCTGTCATACCCTCCCTTATCGCCCACTGTCCTGGCTGACAAGCACCAGCGCAGAAGCCTTCTATAGCCCTTTTGAGAAGGGGGGACCAGAATGCATAGTCAAAATAAAAGCACACTACGGATTTAAACAGTACATGATAATACCCAGTTCATTCTCCATTTTTTCACCTGATAGTTAATTACTGACAGCTGATATCCCTTGTTGGTACTACTATAAATTATTATCACAAACCCAAACACACTTCCTGGGTAGTAGCAACCAGTCCAGAATCTATCATTATGTATGTAAAGTTTGAGTTATTCCCCTCTCCCAACAGCCAAATACCTATCTACCAACATTATGTTAGTAACATTTTCCAATAATTCACAACAACAGAAACCAGCCTAAATATTAATACAGCTATATTAAAAATGCTGCAGTGGGTTTAAAAAAAAATAAAATTACTTCACTTTCTTTAAAAGAGTAATCCTGCTTCTAAAGGTACAGTGACTTTCGTTTCTCCAGTCCCTTATGTGTTAGAATTGCCTATATCCTCAAGATATACATTCCAGAGAAACAGAACTAATACAAATTCACCAACAAATTTTTTTTACATGCACTTTGTGTTATTTACAGTAAACATGGTTGAAAATTTGGGAGAAGAGACCGTGCGTGTGGAGAAAAGAAGTCTCACCTAATCATTTTTATTTCACATTTGCAAACCAGACTTAAAAGACTAATTTAATTGCATTTTAATAAAACATCTGCCTTCAGGTTTTTCTGTGCCCTGTCCCATTTCTCACCCTCCCTCACTTAATTCAATTAATTGAATGTGATATGCATGAACAATGCAGGAGCACAGGGAACATAGACCACAACTCCTTCCAGTCAATGAATTCAGCTACAAAGTTCTTCCTCAACAGAAAGGCTGACTGATACTTTCTAGTCAAGCTTACAGCTCTGTGGTTGGGGTTGGTATCTGGCAGACGTGGGTCTGAAGCCCTCTGACTGAAAGCAGAGTTTCACAGTAGCAATGCTCAAGGGCTCACTGTATTAAATACACTTCCCTGGCGCACAAAGCATGAGGCCTGCAGGATCCTACACTCTGTCCTGGGCTAGGTCTCTTCTCATTGGCTCACCTCCAAATTACTACAGAGCCACCAGCATTTCAGATGTGTGCGTTGCCACTTCCGATCTGGAATAATCGGTCTGTAGTAGGGGATTTTCAGGCAGGTTTAAGGAGCTGTAGTCCAAACATCAGCTCATGCTTGATACTGGATAGTCATAGAGTTCCTGCATCTCTGATCACTGCCTGGGGCCCAGGTCCTGCATTCCTGAACTCCCCAAAAGATGGATTCTAACTTCATTCCAATGGTAGAAAAATTACTTGATCTCGACCAAAAGCCAGAGCAAGCAGCTCTTTTTGGGATCATGATTAAAGTATCTTCTTAACAGAAATGCTTTCCTAACTTAACCTTCTTGTTGACTCTTCTCATCTATAAGATGAAGCCTGAAGTAAAAGGATAACTGTTTAAATCCGCTTATTGACAGAGGTGGACAGTGGAAAACATGATTCCTATTTTTCAAACCCATACTCATGTGAATCCAGAGAATTAAAAGCCAGCACCCCTGCTGTCCAAAGTGGATCAGTGAAATGAAGTATAATGAGGACAAAACAGACATATAGCTAAGTACATTTAGGAAAGGCCTATGCAGCTTTTGCAAGGGAAAAATCTTATCTCACAGGTTCACTAGTGGGGGGGTCTTTGCTGTCATTTTTTAAATAGCTGCTTAACACATGAACATGGAAATCTAGCAGATACAAACATCTGGCCTAGGAAGCAATCCTGCCATATGCAGTAGGGCAGAGCAAAGCAGAAGCAAACAACCAGTATATCCATTCTTAGTTAGAGGGAAATGGTTGGATCCCCGACTATCCCCTGGAGAAATCCCCATCTCAGTGCCTATTCCATAAGTCTTTCTGCCTTTCCAATCCTCTCTCCCCATCCCCAGCTTACACTGTACTTAGACATTATACTGACCACAACAACAAATTCCCAGAAAGGTGAACTCTACGCACAGGCAATTTCTAGGCAGTGCTCATTTAACCAAGAGGTGGGAGAACCTGTAAGGATGGGTTCTCGCCATCTTCTTTCCAGACAGGAGCTGGAGCTGAGGCAGAAGAGACCACAAGATGGAGCTAGAGTTGCCTCCCTGCCCCCTGGCAGCTGAGGGAGCCACATACAGTTCCAGATTTCACCACATGCTTCCAGATAAATACCTGGAAAACCTACCATGTATACAGCCTGACATGACAATCCACACTAGAACACCTGTTGACATGCTTGGTCTACTAGTAACCCATCTCCGCTTTCTTGACTATCCCAGCTGTGAGGCACGGAGCCATTCAGTCATGCTTTCATAAAGGCTAAATAGCCCTGACCCACAGCAGAACAAACCAACATAGGCACCATGCAGCATCCCTCTTGCCCTGTGATATGGCTTCAGAGCGTGGCCATAAACCAAAGTGAGTGTGCTATTTCATGCCAGCAAGCGTTGTTTTGTTCTAGGACAGGAGGTGAGGGGTAGCACATGGCAATAGGCGGTTGCACGTTTTCTAAACTGTCCAAGAAACAGATGTAAATACAAAGGTAAAAGAGTTTGAGATGTTAAAAAAAAAAAAAGCCAAAAAGCTGACTGCAACGTGTTGAAGAAAGATATCATGATACTGAATAAATGGGCAATAAAAATGGCAGATGAAGTTAAGGCTGAAGAAATGTAAAGTGATGTACCTAACAAAAAGCAGTCCTAACTTCATATTCACAACAATGGGGTCTGAACAAACTATTATCTCTCAGGAAAGTGATTTCAGAATTAAAAGAGAGAGTTCTATTAAAACACTCAATCAGTAATCAGTGGCAGTCAAAGAGGCAGACAAAATGCTAAAAATTACTATGCAAGAAAAGGCAAAGGACAAGACAGAAAATGTCTGTATAAAGCGAAAGTGACCCTGACTTTTGAATACTGCTTGCATGTTTGGCCTCTTCCCAGATCTCCAAAAACAGACTGTAGAACTAGCAAGGAGAAGGGACATGATACAGGTTTAATATAAAAAATGGTAACTAAAATGAATACTAAATGAATATTGACTTGTTTGTTATAAGGCCTAAAAAGCATCAAGCCACACCATCGGGTAGTAGGTTTGAAACAAAGAAAAGGCAACAATTTCCCATGCAACATACAGTCAAAATGTAAAGGCCATTATTACAGGATTATGTGAATACCAAAATTTTACACAGGTTCAAAGAGCAATTAAACATTCTTATAGAAGCCCAATGCATTAAAAACCATGAGATGAGAATTCCACCTTGGCTTCAAGCAGTCTTTTAGTTCCAGGCTGCTAGAAACCATCCCAGGGAAGCGCCACCACTCCCCCTCCACTTATGGCCTCCCCAGGCACATGACACTGACAGAACTGTTGTTTAATTTGGTTCGGTCATTTTTATGCTCTCAGGGAAACTGTACTATTCAATGAAGCCAGCAAAGCCTTGCAGCTTGCATTAACAAAAAACACAGAGTGCATATGGACCTTGCTCAAGAAGCCTCAGCTATTAGTTCCACTGAAGCCAACCAGATTAAAATCAGCTTGTTGTTCAGATCTTTCCGGACTGGCCACAAAGATGTTTTTGCTCACAAACTCGTATTTCAGCTCCAGTTATAAATAATTTATATCAGGTAGCAACTAGTTAATTGATAATTCATTCGTATTCATCAGCTAATAAACACTGCTACTGAGTTGATAAATTCTTTCTACTCACTTCCTTCAATAGTCTTCTAGAGTTCCATAATTAACAATAACTTAGTTCTAATTGTAACAACTATTAGTTGTTATTAACTGGAAAACACTTTACAAACCAGATATTAAAGCAGCCGTAAAATAACTTGTGCTTATTTTGTTATTCAATTTAATATAGTAACCCTTGACATTCTGTGCCTTTCCAAATACCATCTCCAAGAGCAACTGTCGCTACATCTGATCAGAAACTTTTTCCATTTTCCAACCCTTTACCTTTATTTTTAACTATCTGCAGCAATGAAAAGTATTTTATTATCTCACCACAGACTGCAATGTGGATAAGGGGTTTGAACTGGAAATTCAAAACCCTGCTCATAAGTGCACATAACAGCTATTACTGTAAGGTTGCCTGAAGCAAACCAAGTACCTCAAGCGCTCACTGCTGGTGAGCTTTGTCTGATTTGATGTGTCCACACAGTGCAATGGGAACAATCACAGACAACTCAGGTACTGTCTCATCCACTTCAATTCATGCCAGGGCTAGGTATTTGACTGCCACTGCCAATTCATCTTCTCTTTTTTTCCCCATTGTCAAGAGGCTTGGAGTTCATGACAATAACAAGGCAAGGCCCATCTATTTCATCTCTCTCCTGATCTGTCTTTCAGCATTAAAAGAGAACACAACAACAACTCAACAACAGATAAAAGGGAACTAAATGACACACTTCAGCTGGCTGTGTCTACATGCAGGACACATATGACCCACCGGGTACCTTGTCTTCGGGGCATACCTTTAGTCCAAGTGTCCCATATGTCTCTGCATTCCTTGGCTTCTTTTGAGAGGAAAAACCCTTACTATCCACAAGGATGAGGGAATCTTAAATGGCTTTAGTAAGTCCCTAATGCAGAGAGCTGGTGAAGTAAAACCACTTCGGGGCAAAACACATGTCTTACAGCATAGGTACAACCAGGCACGCTCCAGATGGGCCAGATACCAACAAGACACTGCAGAAATGGCAGCACGTATCCTGGCACTTTCCAGACCAGGCCTGCAGGGTAAGCATGTCCCTTGCCAGAGTTTTTATATTGCTTCATTCAAATGCTGCATATCTATAGCAGCACTGCTCAGTTTCCTTTCAGCATTTACATGTTTATGTCTTTGCATATAAAATAACTATTACAGGAAGTAACAGCTATATTTAAGGTTACCTATGCCTTTCTGCTTTATACCGTCGTTTATGAGAACAAAACTCTGTCTTTCTACAAAAAGTGTGGGGTGGGGCTTGTTCTCTGGGGCTATTTCTTTTTTTAGGAGTTATTTCACTCTTCGTCTTTGTTTTCAGAACATTGGCTTTAATTTGTTTAGACTTCGTCACAGGATGCATTGGGAAACCAAACAGTTATTGCACCTGCAGTCAATGCCCCATGACAAATCTGCTTCACCCACAACTCAGAGCCAGTTGTGTACAAGTAGACCTCTCCTCTCGCAGCTCATCGCTAACAGTGATTTGCTGCTCATACATTCTCAAAAGCCAAGTGTTATTTAGGCTTCACACAGGAATTACAGGAGCACACAAAAGGGAACAGCAAAAAGTGGTTTCAAGCATGTCTCCCTCTTACCTAGGGGTTGCTGTTCCTCTGTGGCAGAGCATCCCTGCATCCCCCAGCACACCCCTCCATATGGCTCCCTAGCGGGGAAAGTGACTTTGTCTCTCAGGTGCCTCCTGGCAGGACGCATACTACATGCTGTCCTCACCCCTAACAAGCCTGTTTCACCTCTCTGTAACTGTGACTACCTGCAGGGCAATGGGTCCCCACAGTTCAGCACTCATGACTCAGTGGTAAAGCCAAATGTTCTACAACATGTATAAGGTATTATTAGTATGAAGACCATCAGGACAGGATAAACTGGAGAGAGAAATCTTCAAAGATCTAACTGAAGAAAAGTCTACATTAGGTTAATTTTGAGAAGAGTGGGGAAACCCAAAGAAGAACATAGCAGCTATACTTCCAGTTGCCCATGTCTTTCTGGATAATCATGTTATTTATAAGCACAAATCACCTTGATTTTCTGGGGCACAATCAACCATGAGTTCAAAAGGTGTGGGGACTGGAAGTTTTTCACTCTTTATTCTCATCAATTTCATAATTCCAGGCTGAAATTCTAGGCCTAGGCAAAAAAGTTGGTTTTTTGTGTTTTTTTTTTTAAAACGGCCTGATGGAGACAACCAAAGCTTACATCTCATCTGAAAGCCCTAAACTATACCTACAAATCCCAAACTGTACAGTCCTGTATCAAATGCTAGCTAATGCAGAATGGGGGGTGAAGGCTGCAAATACACATTTTGCCCTCCAAAATTTCACTTGTACCTAAACCTTTAAGTCCAGAGAGGCCCAACATGCCTAGCAGCTAAATGCCTCTTATTCTAAGCAACCCATCCTCCAGCTCTAGTTCTCAAGGAACCTGACCTGCAAAGCCTTCTCCAAGCCTACCAGACTAGGCTTGCCACAGACCAGAGGACAAAACCCTCTTTCAGAAAGCAGCAGATTCCTACCTTCCCAAAGGCTGCAGGAAAGGGGTCTTCCTTCAAGGCAGCAGGAGAAAGAATTGAACTGGCAGTACAGCTCCCAGAAGTCCAAACTATAGGACTGAGCTAAAGAGCCCCCACCTGCATGCCCGTGCTGCTTGAGGCAGCTGTATGGGCAGCTCCTTCTCCTCCAAATAATAATTCACTTATTCTAAATTAAAGGTTACTCAGTACATGCTTGAGTTACAAAATTACAGATTTTTATGACTGAAGTGCATTCTTTTTCATTAACAAGCTTTATCTTAGACATTAAGAAGTCATTTTCAACTGAAAACCACAAATTTAAAAATTTTGCCTTCTACAGAAGACTAAAAAAGTAGTACATTACCTTTCATGCCAGGACTCCTGTTAAAATGGGTTCATAAAGGTTCAATAAATATACAGTAAACATTATAAGCATGTTACTTGATAAGTAGATACGGTACACATGAATATAAACCATGATTTCAGGCAACCTATGTCAAGCCAGCTTATCTAGCAGTGCATTAACCATTTAGTCAACCCTTATAAACACAGAGAAAAGAAGCAAAATATAAATCATCACCGAATTTTGATCAGAACAGAGATCTGATTTAACACTTAATTTCTTCTCTGTAAGTTTGCTTTGAAGTGAAGTCCCCTTGACACACCAATAACCAGCACAATTTGGTACTGGGGCACAAACCCCTACTCTTTCCCAGGTCTCACTGCCATCACCACTCTGAGGTGAAATCAGCTACTATACCTGTACTTGGGACAAAGCAGCTCCATCCACAGGTTTGAGCTGGTCAAGTATAGCAGATACCTCATCTGGGAACTCATTATCAGCAGCAAGTTATCATCCACACAGTATCAAAACCCAAATATTATTTAAGCTTCACATAGGAATTAAAGCATAATAGAAGCAGGAATAACTAAAAGCAGCTCCAAAACACATCTCCCTTACCTGGACACTGCTGCCTTTCCAAGGATGAGGCAGCTTGCCTGCATTCCCCATACAGACCCCTCCTGAGAAGAAATGAGTTTGTCCCCCACTTCTGGGCACTGGCAGGGCCCAGAGGTGCCCTCATTATCCATGATGGGCCTTACCTGGCCTCCCACTCACTGAAGGCATCTGAAGGACCCCTATCCTGGGCATGAGCACAAGCCCAGGGGGAGCAGCCACTGCCCCCACTCCACTACCCCACAGCTGGGCTGCTTTAGAAATTAATTTTTCCTTACTCTGAGCATTCCCATGTTGTTTCAGAGGACACAGGTGGTACTTCTATCACAAATAGCGCTCAGTTTGCCTGGTAAATTCATGAAAAATCCTGGTTGTGTTCTGCAAAGCTGGAGATAACATTGGTCTGAGCTCCCCTCTCCTGCCCCCACGAGCCTCCCCAAATGCATTTAGGAAAGCCACACATATTAGAGCTTCCCTTCCTCTCAGTACCTCAGCAAAACCTCACTTCCCTGCTGCCTTTTGTTCACCCTTAAGACACCATTTCCTGGATTGCATGCAGACTGCACCCACGGTTGTCACCCAGGGCCCAAAATCCCACTGGGAAAGACACAGCCTGCCAGCTACCACCCGACCCCTCGAGCACCAGGAGCAAGAGCGGCTCAAGTGGCCAGTCCATGGATGCAGTGAATGGCTGTGGTCCATCTTGCTGCTTTTGTCTAAGCCAGAGCAGAGTGCGGGGAAGCTGTTCCAGACCCTGCTGCTGCCTCCAGCAAGGGACTTATGCCAGGCTAGCTAAGCAACAGCAGGAGCCCAGCAAAAGTCTTCAGAGATGACACTCTTAAAAGATCTGGTTGGAGAGATTTTTAGGCTTTGTTAATTTTGGAACAGTGGAGAAACTCAAAGACTGAACAGAAAATTGAAAATAATCCCCCAAATAAGTAAATGTGACTACAGCTTGGCTAGCTGGCACACAGTTCTGGATGCTGCATGGAAACACTGTGATGGTCAAAACCTCCATCGAAACAAATAATGTGTTTTGACCATCTACAGCACCTGCTTGAAGGTTGCTATTCCCTTTTCTCATTCAAAGCTCCACCAACAGAGAACAAATAGTGTGCTGCCTGAACCAGAGTCAGAGCTAATTCTGCAAAACTGTACAGGAATCAAAAAGCCATTTACCTGAGCTCTGCTTTTTTCTATTACTGTTAAATTGCAAGTCAAACTTTCAATAACTGTCCTTTCTTAGCCTTGGAAAACAAAAAAGCTATTGATTTTGAGCACTTCTTTTGTTTGCTGACTTCTTGCTCCCATTAAAAAGCCTCCAGAAAAGCAAAAGGTTTCCCACTGAGTTTGTATCCATTGTGGGTTTGCATGGAAGCATTAATGAAGAGTAATAAAAGACCAGTAAAAGATGTGTGACAGGACTTGCAAAATGTCAGCTCAAGTGGCTTCTGTTCCTTCTGTCTTCTCCCAGAAGATGGAGCCAAATGACCAAGCGTCTGTAGCCTCAACAAGCTCCACATAGGCACCGCTGAACAAAACCTCTTCCAATGACGGTAAACTTAGTCTCACTCAATGGTTCCCATTGCAAAGGTTGGCTGGGAAGGCAGTCGGGTTTCTTGCGGATATTTTTTGCATGTCACAGCTGTTTTATATCCCTTTGAAAACAAAAGGTGTCAACAAGATCAAAGTCAGAAGCTTACATTTTAAGAAATCTAAATGAAAGGGAACAAAACCCCAGCAAACCTCTTCATAGACAAAAAGAAAGCTTTACTTCTGACTGGCAACATCACAAACTTTTCTTGTATCCTCACAAAATGAGTTTCAGAGTCCAAAATCCTAATATGTTACTCACCCTTGGCTTGCATGTTGTTTACAGTAACAAAAAAATTATGAAAAAAGCTGGAAGAGCTCTCTGTAAATATTCAAGAATTGATGAGCACACCCTGTCCTCGCATTTGTGATCTCCTGCTGGGAGCAACTGAGAAATCCAGGCTGCAAGAACAGGCTGGCTGGAACGGCATTTAAGTTTAACCTAAATCATTCAGAAGTCACTCAAAAGGGCTGCTTTTGCTTTATACAACATGCAGCGACCTCAATTCTGAGGATAAGGAGAAAGGGATGAGCTGAGACTGGTCCGGGAAGCCAAGTGATTGTGATGCCTCACAAAACACTTTCTGAATCCCTCCTGCGGATCATGGAAGAGGTGAAGTCCCCTATTTGGCTGGGAAGTCATGTAGGGCCCAGCACTAGAGGAAGGCTTGCTGTCATATTCACTGACCCCAGCCTGGGCCCATAATTATGGCCAGTTCACCAGTTCAGCGCTGATGGATTCTGGCTTTTTATGCTATTATGTCTCATTGCTAATTACACTGTCGAGTTCTCTCTCATGTAGCAACAACTCCTCTCATCTCCAACAATGATACTAAGTTATTCAGGACAGTATAAAAGGTGAGGATTGCCAGAGGAACTGCAGAGGAAGAATATCTAAGACTTGGTGACTGGCCAGTACAATGGGAGACAAAACTCAATGCAGATTGCAAAGCGATGCATGTGGAGGAGAAAACAATCCTAATTCAGCATAGAAACATTGATTTTCCAGCAGATTCCATTCTGCACTCAAGTGGTGCAGCATGAAGAAAGGGTGCAGCTGCATGGCAGAACAGGGCACAGTTGGGTAAACTTTATACCTAGAAATTCAGCAGAGCTGTGATAATCAGACTCATTGGGGGCCACTGAAAAGGCTACTAAGAAGGCCTGGGCTTGGAGTCAACTGTAGACACGTGTCCTTACAGCGAAGGTCCTATAGGACAGGTGCATTCCACTAGCAAGAAGGAAATAAGGTCTACCTTCTGTCATATATGATAAAGGTTAAGACTTCTCTCTTACAAAAATTACAGGTAAGGCCACCTGATACCTGAATGAACATTTTAATGCCAGTGTAGCAAATCTTTCCTTTGATTCTTCCTATCCCCCCCTCCCCCCAAAATGGACATTTTTATCCCATTATTTTCAACAACTAAAACTTTGAAAAATTGAGGGTTTCAATTGTCACAAACTGTTTTCAAAATACTTTTCTCCCCTGCTTTTCAAATGTAAGTGGAAATTTTAAAATGCTATTTTTTTCATTCAAGGAATCAGATGACCATTTAAAATCAGTTTTCATGAAAGAACAAGCTCACTTACATAACAAAGCAAAATTTATTTCCAAGTACTTAGAACTAGAATTCATTCTTTAGGGGACTGAAATCTTCCTTGTTTCCATAGAAATAAACCTATGGTTTGATTTCAGTAACACATTCCATTTACCTTCAGAGATTTTGTAGCTTCCACTTTAAATCACACCACACTTTAGGTGAGGTGGGCATTTCTGTTCTAAACAAAAATCATTATTTTCGCTTTGACACAAAATGTTCAGAGTTTATCACAAATTGTGCAGATGTTTCTTATTACACGAGATTCAGAATTGAGCCTGAGGTACATACAGGAGATCTTCTCACACTCTGTATTGGCTAAAAAAGGGATGCAAAGGGTTTAAAATTTGACAGTTAACATAAATTCCGGTAGAATATTGTAATTATCACATGGAGGTTTTGGATTCATGAAGAGGAGAAACCTAACAAGTGAGTGCATTGAGTGAAAGCCCAGCTGAATCTGTTCTGATTTTCTTTTGACTTGGATCCTCTGGCAGTGTCTGAGGAACAGGACAATCTAAAGAAGTCATTTGTATTGGTCAGTCAAGAGAATGTCTTCAATGAACAGCATATCCATGGTACCACTTTGGGTTTATGCTATACAGAAAGCAGAAGGCCTGTAAAGTAAAGAAAAGCTCTGTTTTTTTAAAAGATGACCGAAGAGTTGTCAGTGAGCAAGGAGGGGTGAGCTTTGTCAGTTCTCTGCACGGTATCCAGCAGTCATGACAGTGACCCAAGAGGTTCGACTGAAAACAAAGATTTACTTGGAATTCAGCAAAATTATAAAAGATGGTAACTTTGTGACTTTATAACAACATTACTTTTAATGCAGTGGGGTTATAACGGATATTGACTTGGCAAAGCTTACAATGATATAATGTCTGATTTTGCAAACTATAAAATATAGCAGATCAACAATCTTACAACACTACCCTTATGTGCCCATAAATCAAGTATTGACAAACTTACAGCAACATTACCCTTATGTACCTATGAATCAAATCAAAGATAGTGAAAGAGAGGAAAACAAAAGGAGACATAAGAGAAGAGATATCATCACCCTTGGACCCAGTGGCGGTTTCTGCTGGTGGTCGGAGTCCTCTGTTAGTGGGCGTGTGCAAAGAGGCTTGCCCATTCTCCTTGCATACCCTTCAGGTGACTGTCATCCCTCCTCAGGGGAGCAGTACTGTCATGGAAGTTCTTGAAATGAGTCAGTAGGTGCAGGGGAGTCTTGGTTGTCTCAAAATCCCCCTCTCCAGAGCTGACCTTCAGCCTTGCACAAGCATTTAACTTTCTTGCCCACCTGGCATGTCAGAGGTATAGAGGTGGCTTTCACAAGACAGCATCCCACCTCCACAAGGTTCCACTTGCCTGCCACGGTCCCTTATCAAGTGAGGAAGTTTGCTTGTGAAAGAACCAAGTACACTGCCTCACTTGTAAGTTTGCTTGATTTGAGCATCTCTATCTCAGTTTCTCAAGACAGATATCTGCAACAACTGCTCACTCCAACCTGGGGCTCTACAAGAGTCAGCTACAGTTTGGGAACAAATGCAAAACACAAATCTACCTGAGCCTTGCGTAGGCATGTGGATGTTGATAAACCCAGACCAAAGTCGGAGAGGACCCCTTCTTGTCCAATGAGTTATTTAAAAAAACCACACATGTAGGGAGGGACACTTTGGGCAAAGGAAACTGAATCACAGAAAAGAACGCCCGCCCGTCCTTTTCAGCTGCTGTACATCAGAAGGGATGCAGAACTACATCATCCTGTAGGAAGCAATTCCAGCTGAGCTCATGGAATATGCAAAGAAACATATCCATTGCTTAGGGGGTTTGCAGATGTGCTGTGTGACTAGGTTTAGCCTTCACACTGCACACTGCTTGGGCAGGTGGTATTTGTAGGCAGACTAAATCTCAGGTCTAACGCAAACACAGCTGTGTAAATTCCAGGCATGTCAGAATACAAGCCAGGAATGACAGAGGAATTCAAAACTTAGGGTCTGGTTTGCTCTAGACCCATTACCATGCTAGTGGATGGAAAGAGAGAGAAATGAATTTGCTCTTCAGATTCATGGCCTCAATGCTTCAGTCTCGAATCCCACAGTTGGGACCAGATTTTCAGAAGTGCAGCCCTCATCCCTTTTAGAAGCTTAAAGATGGAAGATGTCTTTCAAACAAGATTATCACCTGCACAGCATCTGTGTGCCAAAACAAAAGCTAAGCTCTTAAAACCTCCTGGTCCCTTCTTTGAGACAATATAGGCCAAAGACTTAAACTTATATTAGAAGAAGAGTGTAGGTTTTAGGGAAAAAACAAAACATTACAATTTAGATTTAAAAACACTGATCACACAGCTTCAACTTCATTACTCCAAGAGTTAGTTAACCACAGGGTTAAGCTTTTGTATCCGATTTCCTCTCCAAATTGCAATTTGCAGCTACTGGATTTTGTTATTTCCTAGGGTCAAGCTCAAAGCTGTCAATTACCAATGTTTTTGTTCTCCTTAGACATAATTGTAGCCTACAAGGAAGTTGCTCATTTATCTTTGCTTTGATGAGACAAATACAGAGATCTCCTGGAGTCTTTCTGTATAAGGCATATTTTTCCAGCCCATTTAACCATGTGTGTTTTCTTCAAAAATCCTCCAACCTCACAATGCTTCTGGAAGTATGAAGTCTTGTCATGGTTTAACCCCAGCCGGCAACTAAGCACCACACAGCCACTCACTCACTCCTACTGGTAAGATGGGGGATGGAATCAGGAGGGTAAAAGTGAGAAAACTCATGGGCTGAGATAAAATCAGTTTAACAGGTAAAGCAAAATCTGTGTGCACAAGCAAAGCAAAAGAAGGAATTAATTCATTACTTCCAATCAGTAGGCAGGCGTTCAGCCATCTCTGGGAACGCAGGGCTCCATCACACATAATGGTTACTTGGGAAGACAAATACCATAACTCCAAACATCCCCCCTTACTCCTTCTTCCCCCAGCTTTATATGCTGAGCATGATGTCGTATGGCATGGAATATCTCTTTGGTCAGTCGGGGACAGCTCTCCTGGCTGTGTCCCCTCCCACCCTCTTGTGCACCCCCAGCCCACTCGCTGGTGGGGTGGTGTGAGAAGCAGAAAAGACTGTGACTCCGTGCAAGCACTACTGCTCAGCAATCACTAAAACATCCTCATATTATCAACACTGTTTTCAGCACAAATCTAAAACATAGTCCCATACTAGCTACTATGAAGAAAATTAACTCTCTCCCAGCCAAAACCAGCACAAGTCTAGAACAGGACTCTGCATTACAGAGGTGTTCCAGATGAATTAAAGGATGAAGGCTGGTGGTGTCTCACATACATAGAGGTAATATCATGAAGTCAAGCAGGCTGTTCACAAAACACATCAAATATACATTCACCCAGAAGAGCTATTTAGCTCCATCAGCAGAATGTGACATAAGCATCTGCAAGAGAACTGGGTGAACAGTACCATTTTATGTACAGCTACGTTAAACTAAAATCATTCTGTCCAGCAGGATTCCAGTACAGCTCTTTCAAATTATCAGAGGAGATTTTGAAGGAGAAGTGCTTGAGATTCAGGACAAAAAAATCTAACAGCTTTGGGTCAGTACCAAGAGCACAGTGCCCCTCCACAGCCTCTCCATTTCAATTCTGAGTGCTGTGCACTTATCTCCTCAAGAGAAGTGTCTCCTTTCGACACTGTCTGCCATAACATCCTCCTAGGGAAGCTCAGGAACAATGGGCTAGATGAATGGACAGTGAGGTGGATTGAGAACTGGCTGACTGGCACAGCTCAGAGGGTTGTCATCAGCGGCACTGAGTCTAGATGGAGGCCTGTAACTAGTGGTGTCCCCCAGGGGTCAGTACTGGGCCCAGTCTTGTTTAACTTCTTCATCAATGGCCTGGATGAAGAGTTAGAATGTACCCTCAGCAAGTTTGCTGATGACACCAAACTGGGAGGTGTGGTAGATACACCAGAAGGCTGTGCTGCCATTCAGTGAGACCTGGATAGGCTGGA
>Ga0065711_1037252_pt1 | contig 20018 bp, 13 predicted proteins | sample Hoacrofraction12_FD_59098 | JGI IMG/M metagenome (GOLD analysis project Ga0065711, IMG submission 59098) | Hoatzin crop microbial communities from Cojedes, Venezuela - Epithelial fraction 12 v2 (version 2) | ecosystem: Host-associated > Birds > Digestive system > Esophagus > Crop | place... | reverse complement strand
TCCAAACCCTCAGGCATCAGACCACACAAAGACATTTTAACTGGTCAAAGCTCAGAAATGCGAAGAGGAAGTCCTCTGGACCAAGGAAAACAGCACTTCTTTCCAGAAGAAACTATGGTGGGTCTAACTGAGGTCCTTAAAGCGAAGACCCTTTCTAATATGCAAGACTAAATTGATTCTTAAATACCTTTCTGAACTTAGCGGTAAGGAGTTTGTTGACTTTGCAGAATACCTTATATTTAGCGAGTAGGGACCAACACAATGCCCTTAAAAAACCTTAAACAATTATGGCTAACTGACCCACAGAGTAGCATTCATCAGATTGTCCAAGGGACGGACACATATCTGAACCTTACCTGCCTGAATATGACAAAAATCATACCATAAATCCAAGAAGAAATGCACAAACAAGGTCCACTTTGAGATCACCATGATTTAAGACCACCAAAACTTGCTAGATCCAGATTAAAGATTCCCTAAAAAAGAAGCTACTAACTAAATGTCTTAGGACAGAGACCAGGATTTGGGATAAGGTTTGTTTCAATATCTAAAACCATTTGAACATCACTGGGATAATCAATTTTCAGTCACTGCAACAAACCTTATCTTTACAAAGAGAGAAGTAGTGGTCCACCTGGTGCTAAAACTCAAAGCAGACCCAGACACAAGCAGACTGGCTGAACTATCTCCATGGCGATCACAGAATCACAGAATGTTCGGGGTTGGAAGGGACCTCTGTGGGTCATCCAGTCCAACCCCCCATCTAGCCCAACAGGTAGCTAAAAATTTTAACACTGAATTCTAGTAGAGGGTCACTGCCAGGATCACACATCAAGCAAACTACTAAATTCTGCCTCATCTGGAACAGTGGGATAAAATCCACTCACCATGACAAGCATAAGCTGAGCGGTGCAGCTGACACACTGGAGGGAAGGGATGCCATCCAGAAGGACCTGGACAGGCTTGAGAGGTGGGCACATGTGAACCTCATGAGGTTCAACAAGGCCAAGGGCAAGATCCTGCATATGGGTCAGGGCAATCCTCTGTATCAATACAAGGTGGTGATGAACGGATTGGAAGCAGCCCTGAGGAGAAGGGCTTGGGGGTACTGGGGGATGAAAAGCTGAACATGAGCTGGCAATGTGCCCTCACAGACCAGAAAGTCAACTGTACCCCAGGATGCATCCTCAGCAGCGTGGGCAGCAGGGCAAGGTAGGGGATTCTGCCCCGCTCTGCTGAGACCCCCCTGGGACTCCTGTGTCCAGCTCTGGAGCCCTCGGCACAGGACAGACCTGGAGCTGTTGGAGCGGGGCCAGAGGAGGCCCCAGCAATGATCTGAGGGCTGGAACCCCTCTGCTGGGAGGAATGGCTGGGAGAGCTGGGGCTGTTCAGCCTGGAGAAGAGAAGGCTGCGGGGAGACCTTACTGTAGTCTTTCAGTACTTAAAGGGGCCTGTGAGAGAGCTGGAGGGACTTCTCAGAAGGACATGGAGTGATAGGACAAGGGGTAATGGCTTTGAACTAAATGAGAGCAGATTTAGATTGGACATAAGGAAGAAATTCTTCACTTTGAGGGTGGTGAGGCCCTGGCTCGGGTTGCCCAGAGAAGCTGTGGCTGCCCCCTCCCTGGCAGTGTTCAAGGCCAGGTTGGACGGGGCTTGGAGCAGCCTGGTCTGGTGGAAGGGGTCCCTGCCCATGGCAGCGGGGGTGGAGTATAGATTACCTATAAGGTCCCTTCCAACGCAAAGCATTCCATGGTTCTATGATTACGCTAAGCAGTAACTGCTATTCACACATCAATCTAAAATATCCATCCTATTATCCATCTAAAACGTCCTATTAAGATACCAGTTCCCAGTATACAAAATGTAAATACCAGCTACGTAACTAACTGGTGATTATAATTAGGAGTAGAGAGTATGCTATGTAAAGAGTACTTGAGTTTCTATTGAGTTAGTGTCTTTCTTTTGAAGCAAGACATAATAAAAGAATCAGATTTTCACAGTGTATATAAGATTATCTAAACCTTGTCAAAAGAGCATAACAAAAGAGCAATGTTACATCAACAGAAAAGCTACGTTGATTGTATTTATCTTCTAAGTGTATTCATTCTTTTTGAAATTTTCTAAACTGGGGCATATACCAATTTATTTAAAAATCAATTTAGAAAGATTTTTTTACAAACCTCAGTTAACAGCTATTCTTTTCACACTGGAGGAGCACTACCATTTTTCAATGACATGCTTTAACTCAAGATCCAGCTTGAGTTGTCAGTCCACGAATTTAAGAACGTTTGGATTCTGGCATTCAAGTTGGGGTACAAATTAACGTAATTCGAACAGTAGCCAAAACACAGCAGTTCTGAAATCAATCTCCCCCAAACTTGTTTTCTGTATTTTTATATTTGACCATCTGAAAGGTCATAAAAATTGTATTAACACAACTTCCTGACAATTCAGCAAAACTGTTTCATCAAAAACAGCTCCAAAGCTGGTAAACCAAATATCTACCTGATACTGAGTAAGGTATCCATTTTTATGGAAAACCTTTCCATTATTTGTACTAATTACTATCAACAGAGTATTCTGTAGTCTTTTTACTATTTAATTTCCATCTGTGAATACTTTATATTATCTTTCAATGAAAAGGATTCCTTACATTTGATTTCTAATGTATTGTTACACCTTTCTGTGTAAAGTTATTAACATCTCAGTAATATACACATATGTATTTGTATACATATAGACACATATATACATATATATACTTATCATCTAGTAGTTTTTAAATCTTATGACGGATAACACGTTCTTTAAATACTGAGGGTTTTTTTGATTTTAATATTTGGGGACAGTGATAAGGACTTAATGAAGTGGAGTTAGGATGTTCATTGACAAAACGAATTCAACACAAAGCTGTCAAGTTTACGTCTACAATATTATTTTTGGCAGCAGAGTTCTTTAATAGGCAGAAGATGCAAAGAATTACAAGCACTGCCTGAAGAAGGCTGTGTAGAAAGAAATCCTATTTTATCAGGGCTTGGTAGTGCTGTAGGTTATAAGGGGATGCTCATAGTAGTGTGAGACTACCTAACCCTACTCACAGCTTAACACAGTAATCCCCTTCTAGTTAAAACACTTTTGAACAGACACTTGTAATTCTTTTTTCCTGAGAAGTACTCAGTAAAATTTTTCAAAATAGTAAGTTTATCAAAGTGCTCTTACTCATATGAGAAAGTGCTGTTTCTTCCTCTACTTCTTATAAACTAAAAAATAGAGATTTGCAACAGATCCTTTCATCTTGTATTGATAGCAAATGTTTTGAACACACAGTGTATTTCTTGGAACTGAGATAAAGTGCCATTCATTGTCAGAATTTAAAACTAATATTAAATTGACCTCAACTTTTAAAAACCACAAGGACATATAATTTTTTTTTTTTAATTACAGTATTTTGTTACAGTAAGGTAATTCACAACCTCAGAAAGTAACTCAGTCGTATGCTTTATTTTTGCTCTTTTCTGTGTGTTACCATACACACGACCACTTCAGCACCATTGATACTCACTATTTGAGTAATTAAATTTGAATATGCTGTAGAAACTACTACAGACAACATTTCTTGGTGGATCCCAAAATACAACAAATAGATCATGTGTTCAGATCGATTATTTAAGTAAAACTAACATCCAGATGCAAGGATGGTCACCTGAAGTCAAAGCTGGAAGGCTGGATCCAAAACCCAACCACTCCACACAACTCAGGACTACAAGAAAAACGTAAATAACTCACTAGGCTGCAGGACCAGGGCAGAAAGAGCTCTGCGTAGCCAGCACAGCACCACAGCAAGAACAGAACTCCACAGCATCACCGAGACTGGAAGTGTAACTCTACTTATTCTGTACATTGGGAAAAGACTTTGCCACATTTGGAATGGTTATCTAGTTATAGTTCGAGTCGTAGAAAGAGTTGAAATTTAAAAACTTGTTATAAATTATATTTGATTTGATTTTAAAATTATATTAAGTAATTACAGTTAGCATCCAAGAAAGCCTAGATCAAAAGCCCTAGATCAAAAACTGGCGAGAACTAAAATGGCATGGAGCAATCAATTGAATTATTGAACCATGGTACACGTTATGATTTAGTTGGCAAATTCACCTGCCTCCACAAAGGAGTTGCCCAGTATAACGACACGCTTACACTATTTGGACTCTTTCTAGGCTTACAATCTAAATAATTATGTAATTTAACTAATTACTTGGGTTGAGTAAAAGAAAAACTTGCGCCGCAATTTCTGAAATGTATGGAGACAAAAATTATTAAAAGCCTTTTTTTTGTAAACAAAGGAAAATTGGAATCATTTATTTTTTCAAAGCAGTATATCCAAAATGTAGTATGGTATTATTGTATGGTATTATCTGTGGCAGGACTACATTCACCATTTAAATGGCAAATAAATTAAACATATATCTTCTAATTGAATTATTTAAGGTATAAAATGCTGCTAGATCTGGAGAAGTAATTTACTATACAGGACAGCTTTTAGGGAACAAGTAAAACTGGCACGCCAAAATAAGCCAGAATCATAACACTGGATTTCTGGCCTCCTACAACCTTTTATTATCTCTGTAAATAAGATCATAGTTAATTATCTGTCTTATATGACATTTACAAGGAACAGTTAAGCTAGAGAGAATTGGATATACAGAATCTGAAATAGGAACCAAGTAATTCAAATATCCATACGGATAGCATGAAAACAAAGGGGTGAAGATACTCCTCCGAGCAGCTCTGTCTGGCCCAGAGCTTGCTGACGCCAGACAATACCGACGGAGGTGTGAAGACAACACAATTCCGATTCCGAACCCCCCCCGGCAGCCTTCCTGCGCAGAGAGACACAGTTCTGAGTCTGTCTTCAGAAGGACTCCTGCCCTTCTAAAAATACTGTCCCACAGCTGTTTAAAATTTATTTTTTTAGACCATAGCACCACTGTTTGGTTGTTTCCAATTTCTAAAACCACAAATAGTAAAAGTGTACTCAGTCTACTGCAAACATAAATAGCAAATGCACGCTTCAGCACTTTTAAAAGGATATGGAAATTGGCAACAAAAATGCAGTTCATGTTGAAAATTTACGAGGGCCCTGCCATATTTCTTCAGAAATACAATCAGGTAAAAATTAGGAAGATCTCTACCAGCTGGGTGGCATTTTTGTGTTTTCTTTACTTACATTTTTTTTAACTGAAAGACTTTCATTATGCAACTTCTGGCACTCGATAAAATAGAGCATGGTACCTTTGCTAAAACCACAGTTTCTTTGGTTATGTTTAGCATTACACAAACATCTTTCACCTTAGATATCCTCTCGCATTAGCGTGTTTAATTCCAAATACTCTAAGGCACATTACTTTTCGAAAAAATTATTTTAATGACGATCAGTAAACGAGATGTACAAATTATTCCTTCCCTCCCTCAGTTTCACAGGTCATTTAAAAATAATCCAAGCCTTCACAATCCTACTTTTGCATCGTTGGAGCTTTATGTACATATTTCTATTAAAAGCTAAAGGAGTCCAATAATATCATATTTTTACATGGGTTTATTTCAAGAAACACAGCACATAATGGCAAAGTATCTTCTAGGTAAAGGTAACAGCAGACATGTTAACAAATGTGATGACATTCTTTTGATGAACATCAAAAGTCTGCAAACCTGCAGGAAATGTCAATATTTTTTTGTCTGAAGTACAAGTCCGGATCCCAAGGAAGCTGATGGGAGTTTACAGCCAACGGGGCTGAGATGTCAGCCCTAGCGTGTGTGAATTCAAGTGAGCTCACTAAGAAAAATATCTATTTAGAGCGCTATTTGTGAGCTATTTTATCCTGACATAAACGCAACTAAAAGTAGAAACAGGTAATACCCCTTTTGATCAAATGCAGCATTTTGACGTTCCTGTAGCAATAGATTTGTTTCTGTCAATGATGTACCATTAGGAAACTCAACCTTCGACATGTAACAGTCCTTAAAACAAAAACCAAAACACAAAGCTACCAGTAACCCATGAGTTCACACCAAAAAAATCTGCTGAAGTGTATACATTCTATAAAGGATGGAGAGAAAAATTATTTTTTTTTCTCCTGATCACTTGCAGCTAAAAAGATAAGCTAAAAATAAATACAACTTATTATAATTTGGGAGGAATTTCTTTTGGTACAGAGGTTACTTACTACAAGCTTTACTAACCACACAGTTTGGAGGCGGCATGGACTTATATTTATGTTCTTTAAAACAATTCCATACCTACACTCCTGAATTTTTGCTTGCGTAGGCATCTTGCGTATTCGCAGAAACCAACTTCCTACTAACCCTGAGCGAATTGCCACTAATGTTTTATAAAAAAATTCAAACTGGAGGTAAGACGATCACAGGCAGACTCTGAAACGCAAACTTGTCCAACAGGCCATAACACATTGGAGAAAAGCCACACGTGTTCAATCCTCTATTAGATACATTTTTGCTATTGATTTGATAATTTTCTTTCTTTCCAGTTTCCTAAATCTGAAATACTACATTTCTGACAGTCAGTGGGGTACAGTGATTAAAATAGTCCCAGCATAAATTTTTCTTTCTCCCCCCAAAAAATTGGAAATCGACAAAGTGCTCCTGTGCTGAATTTCCCCCTTGTACTTGACCAAAATAAAAATTCCCAAGCTTGGATTTGAAGCCTCAAGAGGAGACACGAGTCTAGAAATAACAAAGAAATTGGTATCACGAGCCTGCAGTGGAATTTCTGCTGCAGGAACGGGAAGGGGTCATGACCTCAGGCTGGCAATCACTGCCTGACGAGGTGGTGGCGTGAACTGAGCATGACTGGACTGCCTTCTGGTTTTTCCACACACATTACAATTTATTTTAAGAATGTACCATATAGCAGTTAGTTTATAATATATAAAAGAAAAAACTCAATTTAAAATGAAATCACAAATTGGCACTAATGTGAGTTATTTAGCTTACCTTGAAGATCCTCCATATAAAGAGTGCCTCACATTATTTTTTTCTTTTTAACATTGATATATAAAGCCTGGTATATTTTTTTAAAGCTCTCACTAATGTTTTAGATTGAAAATTATGTCCTGCAGAAATAAAGATGAAAATACAAACCCTTCTCTTAATTACCTAAGAATGAACTGATGTGCGCATCGCCCTGTACTACTCTAGAATTCCCTGTAGGACTGGGCGTTTTTTGGGCTGGGGGGAGCAGCGCGGACACTCGGTAACTGCTTTGCTTCAGAAACTTTGTGTTAGGCAGGTACATTTCACTGGATATTATCCTTTGTGATGGAAAACCTTTCCCAACTGCTCATTAGAAGAAAAATATTAGTTTAAAATTTAAACTGTTTGCAAAGTATAATTTTAACTAGGAAAATTCCTGTTGTAAATATAGAACTGAAATACTGTGATGTGGTTAACTGCACCTGCCACCCAAAAGGCTTTTGCAATATTACACATAGACTTTAAAGGAAAAATGATCTGAGAGAAGCAAATAATGGCAAGAGTACTCACAAATGTTTGATTAAATTTATTTAAAGGAATCATTTAATCCCTTTTTAAAAAAATACTCCATCCAGTTTACTAATAACTACACGTTCAGCATTTAAGTACCTACTTTTGCTCTTACATTAAGAATAATATTTAAATACATGATGTTCTTGAAGGTCATCTTCAGGGCTAAGGCACACAAAAAAATAAATTTAACATAGAATCAACGCTGTTTGCCCATCTGTTAATATGGACTTAAAGGATAAACTACATTTGTAAACCACAACCTAATACGCTATGAAAAAAAAATAACCTTTAAAATCGTAAGATACAACCTAAGCCCACCGAACCAGAGAAAGAAAAATCTGATGCTTCTAACCATAATGTACTGGACTCTTACACAAGAAAATGTTTTATTCTACTAGCTGTAGTTAAATATACACTCAATATGCACGGCGCAAGAATTTACACACCTCATGCAAAGCAATATTGAGAGAAAGATTTGATGCTTGCTACACTTAACTACAAAAATATTCTTCAGAAGAAATAACACAGCAGAATAGTTAAGCAGTAGAATGCCACTGGGAATATCACAGAAAAAAACCAAAAAGTTTCAATTCTGCCTTAGTTCTTACTGGGAAGCATGAGAGGAGACATGGTGTAGACCCAGCACAGCAGGGACTGAGTGTAGGCGCTCGTACAAGGAGGGAGAAGACAGCAAAGGCAGAGGGGAGAGAGAGCAAACAGGAAAGCCATTGGCTTTTCCAGTCTATTTTTCTGGGGGCTTTCTCAACTGAAAACATATATTTTTTGAACTTAAGTCATGTTTTTTTTCTTTAAAGAAAAAAAAACATATAATCCAATTAATTCCTTCAAATAATCCTAAACATATTTAAAAAAAAATAGAAAAGAAAAACCAAGAAAAATCTTCATTCTTGTAGGAACAGTCAGACATTTGGCTTCTAGAAATATGCCTGCTTAAACCAAACAGACAGCAACAGAACTTGGTCCTTTCTCCAGATACAGTAAGTATCTGTCAGCAATATTTACAATTTAACAAAATAAGTTATACAGTTTTCCTTGAATACTTTTCAAAATTTCCTGAGCAGACTCTTGAGATGCAGCGGGACAGTACTGCAGCTAAATCTGAAAAAGCTGAATAAATGAAATTTATACGTTGTATTGAAGAGCTCTTTGGTGCTGAACATTGGCCTAAATTCTACATGCTATATTATTTCCTAAGTTTGATGCACTGGAACATGTATGCCCAATATTAGCAATGTTCTGACCTCCGAAATGAAAGGAAATAGCATCGCCTCTCTAACAACAAGCAGCAGGCACATATTTCCAAATTTTAATAAGACCCTATCCTAAAAATTAAACAGGTCTTCTTCACTAGAAAACTCAAATGCAGAAGAATTTGGGCTCCAGTCCTTTAAAGACATACGTAAGGCTGTAACGGCAAATAATGAGAAGCCCGTTAGAATTTACTGGCACAGCTCCAGGTGTTGAAATTCAGCTGGCTCATAGGGATAAAACCCTGCCATCGTGTACGACTTTGCTTAACTTGAGCCACGCGAGCACACCCACCGTCTTAAAAAGGAACTACTCTTGCGCGTAACATCTGGCACACGCCCAGCCCTACGGCGCAGACCCTCCGAACGGGGTCTGTCTTCCTACCTGCATAAAGAAGCCCTAATCCTGACCGGGCTCTCTGAGCGCTACCACAACACAAACAAATAAAATCACACACAAAACCTGCATTAAACGGCATTTAGAGTTGCAAAAGCCTGCATTCATATATTGGGAAATGCCAGTCTTGAGGTGGACTGCTTGTCTTTAGACATCGTGTACTTTTTCCCCTTTCAACTGGAAGAACGCCTGCCCCTACCCCAGCCGTGGTGCCACGCCGTTATCTGCCTGGTCCCCGGCTTCTCGTCTTGGGTTCATCCCTCTCATCCAGCCAAGCGTGGTCTCCTCACCCCACCAATCCACATCTCACCCCCTCCAGCTGCTCTCCAGCTTTCACAAACAACTGCTTATGGCAAAGAAAAGATGAGGATCCAGGGTTAAGCCAAAATCCTGGGTTCTTCCCCCGCATCACGGAGGGAAGTATCTTCTGCTGCAAACAATTTATTCCGGTCCTGCAACTTAATATACAGTCTTTGTTTAAGTGTGGTCCCATTCCCCATAGGGCAGATGCCTACCCCCACTTTCTTTTAATATCTGCTTCATTTTGATCAAACTGATCATCCCAACCTCCCTCCCCGCTCCTGGGGGACCAAGAGAAGGTGTCACTCAGCCTCTCCGAGCTAGCAGAAAAAGCGTCTGCCACGTCCCCGCAGCCCTCAGCTCAAGCGTGCTCTGTAGGGACGCAACAGCGAGAGCAGTTCACTGCCCAGCTAAAAGCCTTCCACCAAGTACGTGCAAGCATCTTCTCTTCGGGACGTCTTTCTGTACGGGAGATTTCAATTCAAACGGTCGAGGTGTGGCGAAGCTCGCGAAGCAGAGGAACCACAGCAGGTCGAGGAATCTTAACACAGGCAACGGTGCTGGTCTGAGCCATGCTGACACCACGGCTGGGTTGTTTGTATCAATACATTTCTGTATTTAACGATTTAAAATTTAACAATTTTAAAAAATAATTAAATTTGCATTTAAAAATAAACACAACAAATCTCCTAAGTAAGGCTGAATCACATATTTCGTAATTCAGTAAGAACACGCTGGAGTATCCAGTGTGAATGACAAGCAGTATTTCACAGGACGAAGCAAAACTTATGTTTGGCTAATTTCCGTATATTTTATTCATATGCATCTTTCTCCCATTCAGAGAAGCCTCCTGAAAGTGGTGCCACAGAGACACAGAATAAATGAAATAGCAGAAATACTCTCAAATAAGTATCTTGTTAAAATGTTGGTAAGGTCAGCAACTTTATTATTCCTTCCTTGAAGGTGATATAAATTACAGAACATATTAAATGTCTAATACAAGGTGAAAGTATGGATCAATTCAATCAAGTAGAAATCAGCATTTAAAAAACAAAAAGAGAGACGAGAAACGTGATAAAGGTATGTAACCATTCAACTACTCTATTTCTGACTATTTTCAAGAAGCATCTTAAAAGAGCAATGCCTAGCTAAGGTATGGACAATATTTTTTATTTTTTAAAATTACAACTTTAACGTGGTATATGCTAAGTAAAATCTACTTTGGCTAAATACTAGGAATGATGTCTTCTATATCAAAATCTGTGCTTTTAACTAATGCCCTCATACATTTGCCATTTCTTCTTTTTTCTAAGTTATGCTACAGTTGTTCTTTCAGTAATGAAGTACGTAACATGTCCCATTTCCCTTTCCCTATTTGTCTTTTAAAATTCCATAAATAAAATACTTTTACCTATTCAGCATATAAGGCATATACAAATCAGAAATTCTGCAGAAAAGAGCTTTTGAACTTGTCTTTTCAAAGATCAGTGAAGAAATATGTTGCTCTAAGACCAAAGTCTTATTTATATGAGTTTGTGGCTTAACTGACAAGTATTTTTCTGTGACAAGTAAGGGCAGACAGTTTGTATCTTAAATACCATAATCCGGTTTTCAACCCATGTAGACGTCTGGAAGGGAACCAGTCAGTAAAGTAAATTACATTACATCCCACTGACAGTCCAAATACAATCCAGGAGATTCATTACTTCAAGCAAAGACAAAAGAAAAATACGGGAGAGGTGCCGGGAGGGTCAAAAATATCTGCAGCTCACAAGATTTCTTAATCGAAGTAAACAGACGTCTATTTTTAAAAATACAAACAGCAGTTAGTTCTTGGTTTAAACGCAAAGGTGGAATATGAGCAACAGCTCCCTACATTTTTATGTGAGGCTACGGGCTAACTGTTTCTGTTTTACAAGCTGCCAGGAGTTTGACCTCTTTAATTTGCTGGGAGACATGGAAACAGCACCTTGAAAATTATATTTCTTAGCTAGTACGAATATTTTCTCTCTGCATTTCTTTCACATGAGTTTCTGTAGTATTTATTCACAAGAGCTTTTCCAATTCTCAGATAGTGGTCTCTCACACATGACAGACTTCATTGATCTAGAAGCCAAGATGTACAGATAATTGCAGTCAAAGCTGCAATTTAGCCTTTTTAATTCAAAAGTAACATCTGAGAAGGAACATTTCTGCATGAATTAGAATCTGAAGCTAAATAGTACTTTCTTTTCTTTCAGTAACCTCTTCAGCTAACAGCCCAAACTGGACATTTACAAACTGGATTTCACCTTTACCTTACGTGGTTCCATATGAATGAAGACAAATTCCAAATTTTTTTTTTGCTTTTTTTTGGTAACAGGAATTACAAATACATTATACCTCCATCATTAGTTTATTCACAATGTATATTTTTCTAAAATCTAGCTAATCTAAATTTATGTATGCAGAATACTACTTATACAAGACGCACAGTCCCTTCTCTCAGTTCGAAATGAGAAACTGAGCAAACGCCATTTCTAATTATACCAGACTGAATTTCCACATGAACGTCATTTCATATTCTACAGAAAAAAACTGGAAGTGAGACACTAAATACGTAGCATTAATTTTTTGTCTTAATCATACTCTTTGATTCTAGTCTAACAGTATCGTATTAAAAGTTAGTTTTACAAAAATTACTAATAGTTCAAAAATTTTCGAACTAGGTAATTTTTCACCGAGCTCTATCTTTTCCCCTGAAAATGCCCACGCAGCCGTCATCTCATTTTAGTAGTATTCATGTACTTGCATCACTGGGAAAAAATGCCTTTGTTTTGACTGAAACTGGGAAGCGAGGACCTGGGTGCACCTTCAGAGCTCGTAACCCCTTTGCGAAGGCTGCAGGCGTCGCAGCGCTCTCAGCACTTCCACTGAAATTTATTTCCGTAACGCACAAAAATTTTGTGCAAACAGGAGAAACCTCTTTATAATCTTGGGAGCTACAACTGTAAAAATATTTGAAGTTGATGCATAAGAGAACATGTTTTTCTTCCGTGGGCTTGTATTATGGGAAGCTTAAATACAGATTATCTCATTCAGTAACTCCCCACTTTACAGTAGTAGCAATTCATTCTAATTGCTTGGGTAGCACACTCAGGAAAAAAAGTATTTTTCCTTTTCACTGAATAATGTTTCATGTTCGGTTAAATGCAGGAAGTTACACCACCATCGGAATGCGATTGTCTGCAACTGCAGAGTTACTTCTTATTCATCGGTTTGTGCGCAGCTAAGTATTAAAATGCGAGCCATTCAGCCTTACTTCTTAAAATATCTTTAACTCGTAACTAGCTAACTGAAAAGGAATCTACCCGCTACCATCAAACTGATTTTAAACCATGCATAATCATTTTTCACTGAATTTTCATCCTCCTGCATGGAGCGGATTATAGTAAATGTAATTCACACATGCTGCTTCTTATTCAGAGGAAAACACAGCATAAGGATGTGGATAATTTCTAGCCAAATCTTCATTCAGATCCAAGATCCACGGACGCCACTGTAATTGAGAGACATTCACAACCAGATAGCTGTAGACTTCATTTTCGTTTAAAATAATACCTCTTCCACACGAGTTCCAACGAAAACATTAATGTTATTTAACTTCTAGCAAGCTGCCTTGAGCTGAACTTACAACAGATTACAGTTTCTTGTTTTAATTTCGATCAGAAAAGGACACTGCTTACAACCGTATACTTCTATTCACATGTAGATTATGTAAACACGCTACTTCTTTTCAGACTACTGTAAAATTATGTATAACTAATAACATTCTGCTTCGGAATTTGCCTTGCCTGGCAGCTGACAATGGAAAACGAACTATTCCTCCCATACCTCAACATATACGCTTTACTATGCAAGTTATTTGAGTTCACCACGCGCAGCCTAAAAATGCCTACTCATAACGCCTCGCCCCCCCGCAATCTGAAACGGGTCACCCACTGCCAAAGGAGCCGCGCGGCTGCTTTCAGATTTCCAACTGGTTGTGATTTAGTTGTGATAAACTACTGATTTGCCTTGTATCAAAAAGAATTGTTTCAAAAGTCACATTTAAAAATTTATAATAAGAAGGGATATTGTGTTTTAATGATATCCTATTAAAATGTGTAAAATAAAAACAGCCCCACAACATACTAAAAGATGCACATCTGCAGTGTTTTTCACTAGGGCTCCTCACCTATAGGAGATACTTATTTTAATTTTCAAAACATTATCAGTTTCATATTGTTTATTCTGCTAGCCTACATCAAAGAAAACCAGATTAAAGCACGAAAATACGTTGATTTCCAAGGTGATCTTATTTTCAAATTTACTCTAAAATAAGAGCTGCTTCCTCAGCTATTCCATCCATCCTCGTGTGCTGCTTCTCGGCTTCACCAAAGGACACTTCCCCAAGCCTCTGCAGCTGACGGAAGTCGCTTTAGTCCTTTAATTTCTGATTTCAAGAATTTCTACAAGTATTTAGTCAGTTCAATAACCGTACAGCTTTAACAAACTTGAATTACTAAGCTGTGAGTGGAAAATGTTCATAAGGGCAATCACATTTTAAAACAGTAGCATCAGTTTTTCTTGTTTCTGATTTTCCACGCATGGGATCTTTACAAAATTTTATCTGCTAAATTTAATTTATCATTTCAGTTAACCATGTCACCTTCTGCTTCATTTTTAAGCAACATAACACACTGGAAACTGACGTTCAGATGCCAGAAGGGCTGTCCCTCCTGCAGTGCCTTCAGCCTAGTTTCACACGGCAGAACCGAAGGGATCACACCCTCAGATTCCGTAACAAAACCAGCCTGACAACCAAACACCGTGCCTTCATACACTCAGCTTCACAAGCAAATAGTATTTAGAATAAATGCAGTCATTTTAGAAAGAGAATCGACACACAGCTCTTGACATGCTATGCATGCAATAGCAGTTAATACTTGGAAGCTCCTAAGAGTAAGCCAAGGTGGCATCTGTGCCCACGAGCAGGAAGGGTGAGCAGCGAGCCTGCGTCTCTGCCTCGTGACAACACTTTCAGAAAGCAAAAAATAGGCTGCTTAAGTATTGTTTTCCCCCAAAGTATTTTGCTGCTCTAACAAAAATGATGTAAAATTTTGTTTCGTGATTTTAGGATTATGCCTAAGGTTGCAGTAGCTGTTACTACGCTATTAACTTGGCAAAATGTTCGAGCACGTGTTTGAATTTGATTTATTAAAAAAAACACTTCACGAGTACTTGCTGAGATAAGTTAAACAAAGTCAAATTATCATTGCAAGTGTATTGGAATATTTTGAACAGAACTGTAAAGACAGAAAATGTTACAGACATTACAGTTGTGAATTTAGTAATTAAACTGCACAAACTAATCTGTAGTTTCCTTATGCTGTTAGAAATTAGTACAGTTTTTCAGTAACCCAAACAGCACTACCTGAAAATTCTACATTGCTGAAACACTGAAATTCCAAGAAATTTTTCCAAGGAAAAGCACTTTTTTCCCCATAATTTTAAACTTCAACCATTTCCCTAAAATTTTGTAAATTAGCACATTTTAAAAATATATAAATTCACAGGTAAAAAACATCTTAGAAAGCCAAGTTAAATCTTAACCTTGCTTTTCTATCTTGTAATAATCACTAGATAACATTCTTCTCCTTCGTGAGCTACAAAGATAGAAAGCAACATATTTTTTAATTTGGATTAATATGGACTCTATTCCTAATCCAGCTTTGAAGTATGGTTTTGTTATGAGACCAAAACAAAAAGTTTTTTAATGAAGTCTCACTTAAATGCTTTTAAAAATAAAAATACATGAAACTCAGAAGCAGCATTTCTGAACAAAACATTACTATATTATAGCAAAGAATAAAACAGTACTTGAATGCAAAGAATAAAAGAGTATTTTAAAAAATCAGTTTCTTCTTTTGCAGCTCAAGAGAGTTAAGCTGTAAAAATACCTATAGATATAATAAAATAGCTAAAAATGTATTTAAAGTTATTTTCCACTGTGATCAGCACTTTTCAAAGTGAAAATAAACGACATTATCACGTGACAGGCCAGCATGAGACACGTAGCTTTAATATTGATTTGAAATAGCCATTTTCAAGGAACAGTTGAAATAACAGGGGCTAAACGTTCAATGTTTGAAGTAACTACTGCTAGAAATGGCAAAAAAAGTGTCAATGGAAATTCAGTCACCACACAGACTCTTCATTTTCCAACATCAATATACTGCAGAGAAGGTCTCAACTTCAGTACTCACATTCAAAAACTACGTTAACAGCACAGAAACCTATGCATTTTAAATTTCTATATTTGTTAAACTTGTTTTACTTTCTCTGCACTACATTGCCCAGGCAGGAAAATAAAATTGGTAACCTCTCAGTAATTTAATTTATGATGCCACAATTGAAATCACAGCAAGTAACATTTCACACAGTCAGCACTGAAGTAAGATCTGCAGACACTAAATGAAACATACATTTAAAGAGAAAAGGAAAAAGGAGATACCATGCACAAGGTAAACTTTAAAATTAAATGGAAAATACATGCCATTATAAATCAGACTAAAAGCATTAATTACAGTATGGTTGACTACGAAACACACTACCCAATGATTTTTAAATAGGAGCATCTCAGAAGAAATTTGAGTTAACAACAACAGAGTAACTTATACAAGGAGCTATTACTCTATAGAGAATTAAACTACTAAAAAAACTCTTCATTATTCACAGTAGCCTCTTCTATTCCAGTGTCACATCTGCTCATTAAATTTATTCTATCTTTTGCTCTAATAACTTTCTGTCCCCTGATGATTCCACACCGATAAGATAATAGTATTCCCAGGCCACTGTAGATGCATATGCCATTCAGTGGAGAAACAGTACAAGCTGGTCCCAAACCATCTCCCTACCAAATATAAGCATATTCACTTTAAGCAATAATTGGACAAAGCAAGCTCTGCGAATAGGTCTCAACTCCAGCTTTCCATAATTTCTCCATAAATGTGCATGTCATGACGGGTAAGTTTCTCCATTTGGTACCTATGACATCTGTCCCTGGTGACACCTTGGTCCAGCTCAGTAGGATCAAGGCCCAGAGCAACCCTTAAGACCCTCTGGGGCCTGACACCCATCCTGTGGGTGCAAGGCAAACCCAGCTGGCTACAGTCCAGGCTACCGCTCCTCCCAGATGCCATGAGGGCACCCATAGTAACACGGCAGTCCATACTACGTTTCACTTTTATCTGGAATGTAGGGGCAGAATTCAAGTGTCTGTCTTCCTAAACCTGTTTGTAGGTAGCATACAGATGGGAGACAGATGCCCACTTCCCCAGAACAGGCATTTTTGAGCAAAAGTTGAGGAAGCAAAACTAAGTATGCTGTAAACTATCATACTAAATACAACCACAGGGCTGGGAAACTACCTAAGTTCTATAAAAGACTAGGTAGTCTTCAAAAGCTCATAGGATTTAATCGCTGTCTGAGCCTTAGGTGGATCTCAGCGTCCAAAACTCAACTCAGGCCAACTAAATTTTGCCTAATACTGAGGTTAATTCTTCATTAACGCAATCCATAAGTTCGCATATATTGAAATTTCCATTCTTCTGCCTCAAGCATTCTTTCTGAATGCCATTAACGGAAACCTACTTACTTGCACAGTCCAGTGTCTTACCACTGCAAATAAACACCAGTCATAAAGCCAGCTGCAATGTGAAATGCTCTGCCTTCACTTCCAATAGAGCATAGTAACAATTTGTATATTCCAAAATCCATCTGTCCCTATCCCTATTAGCAACCTGTACGCCATTCATTTTCCACCTAAACTTCTGAAACTTCTCTTCTGGATTGTTCTCTTACTCAAAGTTTTCCAAGTGCTGATGAAACCACTGCACATTGTTATCACTTCGTGGCATCACAGGTATTTAAGCCTTTCAGCAAAAGATCTTCCAATGGTTTACCCTCAGCTTCGAACTCAAATTGTCTTTACTTAACTATCACACTGTAACTACGCTCCTGTAAAAACTTGCAACTCGCTTCCTCATGCTCAACACCATCTTTCTGTCCTAACTTTTCTCCTGTATTAAACTTTTTATTGCTTCCTTCCCCTTGGCCACTCTGGGCTCTCCTTTCTGTGAAGATTCTTACCAACACCCTTAGGTCCAACAAGTTTTCTTCATGAAAAAACATTTTATTTATTTTTATTTTGGAAGGTCATGTACAGGTGATCCAGTCAGACTAGGAAATCAGAGTCTCCTACCCATGGAGCGTTCCAGTTTCCATGAGTGGCAGCCTTACTCAGCTACTTTCTTTTTGACAGGTGACTGGATTTTTTTTTGCCTGTTAGGTCAGCTTGGACAGTAAGATTTCCAAAACAAGGTATGTCTTATTTTTTCATGAGAATGTCATAAAGGGACAATATAAAAATTAGCTTAAATTACTAGGTCTTTGTAGCTAGTCACAATAGGGAATGTAAGTGAGAAGAGCCCAGCTTCAAGGGACATCATTATGTTCATAAACAGTGACCGGGAAGAGAACAGTAAAATTCACCTAACGCTCAGCACCTCTGAAAGATATTGTTGCTTACACAGAACAATATAGATAAAAGCATACATCCTAAATGACAGTTGAGTTTATCATGCTGAAAAATTCGAATACCAGGTTTATCAACTGGTTTGGACAACTTTTTCTAGTTAACTATTTAAAACGTCTACACGAATAATAGTAATAAAAAATTAAAAAGCTGCAAGACAGGATGCTTCACCAAAATGATGAAGGGATATAGAGATTTTTACTGTTTCCTTCTCAGATTTCATTCTGTGACTCAGAACTATAGGGAAGAATGATCCTTACCTTACCAGAGAGGTTTATCTATAAAAACATCTCAACATATGTTAAACCAAGAGTTCTACATGATATCCCATAAAGAACATCCTACCATAAATTTGAGGTGTTTGTAAAAGCCAGTATATGTCCCCTGCTTTGCAAAGTGAGTGAAGTCAGACCCCAAACAAACGAGGTGCCCCAGAGCATCCACGTCCATCCTAGTAGAGAACAGAGCACCCAGACAAGCCCGTGTCTTTTCAGCTTGGTTTTCAGACAACAGATACCCAGGCAGAAAAAAAAAGATATAAAATACCAATTTGATCTACTGCTATACTAAATTACAGTGCAATATTCATATGAACCCTCCTAATCACTTGAAAAGCATGGCTGATGAAAAGACGCTGCAGAAAGACGAAGGAAAAATGTATTGCCATACATACTAAATGTAATTTGTGAAGTTAAATTTTGCTGCACCGTAATAAATTTAAGCAAGCTAAGAGCACACTGTCCAAAACTTTAAAAACCTGAAAATTAAACCTTTATAAATGAGAAAAAAATCAATATAATGAGAGCAATTAACTGCAGGAAGACACTTTAAATGCTAAAGCTATATATAAATGAGCAGCATGGCTCATAGTGACAGTATCCAGCCATTCAATGACCACCCAAGTACAGACAAGTTTAGAAGCAAGCAACATATTTCCTATAACAATCTCAAAAATTTCTGACCACACACAGGCTGCGTGGCAAAAAAAGAAAAATATGAAGGAAAACAGTCTAACAATTTAAACAAATAGAAGTTTACAAATGTATTTTATTAAAAAAATCCTAATTGATAACATCCAAAAGCCTGAAATATTCACAGAAAAAGCCAGCTATGAAAAAGTGACAGTAACATGAGGGGACACGAAGCATTTCTTACTTTTTAATGAAAACTTCACTGAAAAGATTGCAATGTTATCATGAAACTTAATCACAAGTGAAATTCAAATCTATAGTTCCTATATGCATTCTAACTATAGGTCAGGAAGATCAGCCTTGAAATACATTAACTCTACACAGCTAGAAGCACTGTTTGTAGAATATACAAGTCTGAAAACCTGTTCGTCGAGAAGCCAAAAAGAGCATCTCTGATTATTTTGTATTGCAGTGACAACCTGAGGACTTCAAGGCATCACTGAATCATAGAATGGTTCAGGTTGGAAGGGATCTTATAGACCATCTCGTTCCAACCCCCCCGCCATGAGCAGAGAACCCTTCCACCAGACCAGGTTGCTCAATGCCCCATCCAACCTGGCCTTGAACACTGCCAGGGAGGGGGCAGCCACAGCTTCTTTGGGCAACCTGGGCCAGTGTTTCACCACCCTCATGGTGAAGAATTTCTTCCTAATATCTAACCTAAATGTGCTCTCTTTCAGTCTGAAGCCATTACCCCTTGTCCTATCACTCCATGCCCTTGTCAGAAGTCCCTCTCCAGCTCTCTCGCAGGCCCCTTTAATTACTGAAAGGCAGCAGTAAGGTCTCCCCGCAGCCTTCTCTCCTCCAGGCTGAGCAGCCCCAGCTCTCCCAGCCTTTCCTCCCAGCAGAGGGGTTCCAGCCCTCGGATCATTGCTGGGGCCTCCTCTGGCCCCACTCCC
>Ga0065711_1037251_pt1 | contig 20018 bp, 10 predicted proteins | sample Hoacrofraction12_FD_59098 | JGI IMG/M metagenome (GOLD analysis project Ga0065711, IMG submission 59098) | Hoatzin crop microbial communities from Cojedes, Venezuela - Epithelial fraction 12 v2 (version 2) | ecosystem: Host-associated > Birds > Digestive system > Esophagus > Crop | place... | reverse complement strand
GGGGGATTGGACTAGATGACCCACAGAGGTCCCTTCCAACCCCTAACATTCTGTGATTCTGTGAGCAAGAAAATATCAAATTAGCTGCAACAGGAAAATTACCTGGAACGTCAATTTAAGCTTGATGTGCCAGATTGTTGTGGCTGCTGTGCTTGCCATTTACGTTGGCAGCTATGAAGGATGAACAACAGCTGGGCATGGCTTCGTAGAAGAAGCTGATGTTGCTCATCCCACTGTCAGCAATTAAAGAAGATTCATTAGTAGATACTGCCACAGAAAGCGATTTTTGTTATGAAGTGTGCAGAGATGCACCTGTGTGAAGGGGTTTCCATGAAGATAAATGGAACTAGCAGATGTTTGATTGGCTTTGAGTAAGACAGATTTTGTCATGTATTGAAATAACTTGTGGCATTTTAGAAGTATCAGAAAATAAATTGTCTGAAGATAAAATTATGAAGTAACCTGTGAATTTAAGACATGACACATTTGGCAGAGGATGATCCATTGCTGTCGTCTGGAACAGGACTGATTATGCAGGTTGTCTGACTGCAGGCAGGTGTGGTAGGTAGGAAGCAGGTCTCTAGCTCTTCCAGCCATATCATGCAGGAAGTTCTTAACACTCAATTAATTTTGAGGTATTTGCTTAAGTCTGCTTTGTCTTACCTACATTAGCTATCTGAAAGGTAGGTTGCTACTCTATGCTACTCATCCAGCTCCCCTCTGGAGTGGGAGAGGCACCTGCAGAGGCAAATCAGAGCATCTGCTGTGGGTTTCTGCTGAATCCCTCAGGAGGAGCCCATCTCCATTAGTTACGTGAGAACACTCGAAGCTAATCCTCCGGTTGCCATTGGCACCTACAGTTAGGCAGTGAGAACTGCTAACTCTGCTTTTATGACATTATTTCTATGACAGAATTGATTAGACAACGATTCTTAAATTTCATATGCAAATTGTTGGGACATCTCAGATAGGAACTCTCAGGGATATCCAGCCTGACTGCCGTCCAGACAATAACTTCTTCAGAGCCCCTCCAACAAGCACCCCTGTATGAACTCCTCACCTCTGGAAATCCTCTGACACTAATGATGCCATCTCAGATCCGCTTCTTTATCTGGCCTCGAAGTCTTTCCACTTTCCCAGTCTAACCTCATCAGGCCCATAGTGTATCTCTAAAATTAATCCCCGTCAGTTCTAGCCTAAGCTCTGTCCTAGCTGTTGATCCTTAGTCATCACCTACCTGTTGTATCTCCTTACCAAAACCTTGTGTCATGCAAAGTGGCCTTGCCCGAGGACTGTAGTACAGTCCTGCTTGATTATCAACTGTCTTTTCCTCCCCAGTAGCCTCCAATCTCTGCTTCTCCATTTGTCTGTGGCAAAACCAGAGATGGGATGGAAAAACGTTCTCATCATGGGGTAGGGGCTGTTGTCAGCTGAAGTCTTCCTTACACACCAGCACTCCAAGTGCGCCTGTTCCTACCCAAGGATATGGGGAATGAAGCACCCTCAGCCCTGTGAATCCTCCTTCCTTGGTTCTCACCGCACCGTGCTGTCACTGGCGATGTCTCTATTTATTCTAGTTCTGAAGAACGACATTAAAGTGCTTTACTTGTATTAATAACTGCAGCAAACAGGTTTCTTAAACCTTCCTCCCCCTCTTGCCTTCTTCTTGCCCTTGGTATCTTACTCAGTATTCAGCTTTGTACTTCTGGCAGCTGCCAGCCCTGGGTCCCAGTGGCCGAGGGGATGAAACCTGTGGGACTGGAGGGAAGATGTTGTGCTGCTAATTGATCCCTGAAGCAACGTGCAGGAATCCAGAGGAGGATATTCTGGTGATTACACAGCTTAAATATTTGATGCCCAGGGTGGGTTTCGGAGGATTGTTTGGTTTTGTTTGTTTTCAGTGATAAGCAGACAATTTTGCGAAGTGAAGTTTGGCTCTGAGGTGTGATCTGAGCTGTTACCCCATATTCCACGTTTTTGCATCTCTGTGGGTTTCCTCATGGAGTTTGCACCTGCTTACAAATGTTTTCTGCCTTTAATATTACATCTGAAATCTGAGTCTTTGAAATCTGGGGCTTTTCTGCCTCCTCAGCAACACAGTTTATGGGCTTCAATCATTTATAACTTGGTTGCTGTTTGTTGGACATGCAACTATAGTTGCAGATACATCACAGCTGGTTTTGTCCTGTACTGCAGGGTTAATAGCAATCATCAGCTGGGGAGTCTTTTCCTTTCCTAGATATGTCCTTGGGTGCATACACAGAGCTGATTTCTGCATAAATGTGCTTGCCCAGGTTTTAAATTTTGTGCTTCATTTTATGGTATTTTTTTTCTTGCACTCCCAGTTTTACTACATTAACTTTGAAAGTGTTTTTCCTGATGTGAGAACAGTGAAGCTGCGTATTCCTAATGACCTTAATATTAAAGAAAAGATGCCACTGAGTCTATGACATAAAGATGTCAAGTAGATATTAAATGTAGTCATACCGAGTAACATTTTATTGTCCGTGTTATTCAGCTGGAACAGAAAGTTACTTCCTGCTTTGTAATTAATCAAAATACTTTGAATAAGCTCCCAGGTCTTTTAAAAGCCCTAACAGAGTCATATGTGGGTCCAAGAATTAAAAGAGCAACAAAATGTTATTGTGATAAGTCTTAGGTGATGTGCTCCACAGTAAGAGTGAGAGTAAGCACCCCTGGGAACATTTAAGATTAAATGATAATTATTCTGAAATGACAGATTACATGTATCCCACAGACATAATATCTCATGTTGTGTAAAACAAATTCTTCTAAAAATAAAAAAAAAATCTAAATAATTTAATATTTTCCATTTCATCTTCCCCGTATTCCACACTCCTTGCAGCTCTGTTGGAGAGTCTGAGAGCACAGAATGCCGTGAAGATTAAGCCAAGGCAGCAGCACAGCCATACTGACAACAGTCTGAGGAGTTAGCAACCTTGAAATATTAGTAATGAATTAAAAATAGTCATAGTGTGATTCTGTGATTCTGTGATAATGGAAGAAAAATATTTATGAAATCTGAAAATTCTTTACATCATTTTTGATGAAACAGAAATTTTCATTTCATATCAAAAGAAGGAGAAAGAAATCAGTTTGGGGTCTGAATGCCTTTTGTCCCATTTGATTCAGGAACTGGAATAAAAATTTAAATATTATTTTTACTAAATAATAATAATAATTTGTAATTATTATTGCAATTTATAATTTTATATGAATTTATATTACTTTATATTTTCATGCAAATATTGTCCCAAATAAAAGACATTTTAGAAATTATATATCTATTAGATGCAAATAGAGATCTCTATGTAACACTACGTTGCGTGTAAAACTGTATAAAAAGCTACTAACTGCAGGTATATATGTATCTATTTTTTCATTTTTACAGCAACCCTCCTGAGAAACAAATAAAAAGAGGGAGTTCTAGCAGCAAGACGGACACGTTCCTCGAAAGTCCTTTGAATGGAGAAGGAAGGCCAGTGGTGGAGGTGAGCCTCTGCTAGGCGAGACATTGCTGCGCGTCGCCTCATCTTCTGCTCCTCCTTGCATCTCCAGGTGCAGTGCTGTGGGCTGGGGCATCCCAAAGATTTCCGTTACCATGATAATGGATTTGAGGCAGGCCGAACCATCATCCTGGCTCAGCGCTGGTGGTCTCCCAGTGTGGGGCCAGGAGGACGAGCCGGCGGTGGGTCACCGGTCTGGGTGTCGCGGCGTGGAGGTTGACCCCAGCCGCCTCGTGCAGGGGTGCAGAGCTGCACTCCCACCCCAGCTGCCCGCGGGGTTCCGGGCAGAGTCATGGAGGTCCCGTGGCCTTCAGAGTCTTGTTGTGGGTATATGACATGGCAGCTGGAGGCTTTAGGTCCACACAGAGCCAGTTTGTTTGCCACCGACCAAAGGTTCCGGGCTCATTGTCCACCTCGACAGTTCCTGAAGAGTTAAACTCTTGGTATAGAAATAGTAATTCCAATTAAGGTAATCGCCAGGGAGCAATTGAAGGAGAAGTAAAATCGTGGTGTTCTCATTTCCATAAGCAAATGAAAATAATTTAGATGGCTTGTATCTAGATGAAGGAGAACGCCTATGTAAAAACTAATTACCCTCCGTGCTAATTACGACAAAGAGGATAAAGGACAAACCTTTTGAAAAATATCCAAGGATATTAAATGGAGTTTTATTAATAGATGAAATAAGCTTAAAATGAGAGTTGTGATATATTGTGTTTGGGCCTAGATTCAATAAAAACTCTCTGGCTTCCGCTTCACAGCAGCCCCATAAAATCAATTTATTATATGAAGCCAGATGGGTCTTTTATTGAACCTGGACCTTATTCATTAAATAAGAGTAATTGTCATCAGGCTTAAAAGAAACAATACCTACTGCTTCATGAATCAGTCACTATCCCATACATTTAAGTGATAATGAGAAAGAAAAATATATTTTGAGATCGATAGACATACAGTTCATCAAATGTAAGAGCAGGGCCTGTAATATATTTTCTGGTGTAATTTGTTCCTAAGCACAGGGTTCATTTAAATCATCATATCTGCTTTGGCTGTTGAATTTGGATCAACCAATGGCACCGGCCACATGGAGGATGATGCTCTTGACCATTTTCCTGGCCCTCTGATTTCGAACACGGGAGGAAGAACTGTCTCTGAAGTGAGGAATGTGAAAAACAAGCAGTGTTACCAAACGCAGGTCACCTTTCTTTATGCCTCTCTGTTTGACATGAGCTTTGTTCTAACTCCTGTGCTGGCAGCGCTTTACCCCCGAGACCAACCTCCCTTGAACTGTCAGATCCTCTCTATACCTCTAACATTGTTCCAGGCAGGACCTGGCATGGAATAAAAAGAGATGCAAAAGCAGGCATCTAATTTATCTCAGGTGAGACCTCAGACGGGACATCAGTAGATGCCAAGGCTTAATAATAGCAGAAGGGCTGTAGGATGACTGTAAAGACATCTCACACTACCTAACCTAAGCTAGCATTTTGGCAGTGAATGAGAGATGGCCGGACATGGTAGGGCTTTTGCTTCGTACGACTGAAAATGGCACAGTATGGAGGAAAATGGAGGAAGACACAGGGAAGAGCAACGCATCCCACGGGACTGACTAGGATCACGATGCTTCAACGGGGTTGGGAATGGAATTAAAACCGGACTGAAGTCAGACAAGGAAGAACCTCCCAGCAGGGTTTTGTCGGTGCTGTTTGCACAGATGTCATGCACAGATTTTTATGTATGTCACCAAATGGAGTCAATAGGCTTAGATTTCAGTATTTTTTAATATTGGGTATTTTTAATATTACCATGTCATTGTCACCAATCAATCACTTTCATGAAAGTAGTCAATTCAAATCAATACTAGCAACAATAGCGTAATTCAATACATTAATACTTAAAAATCAAAATACAGGTCTTGAAATCCAATTCATTGTCTTCAGTTGTCGTTTCTAGTACAGTGCCTTTCTCCTGCTTCGCTGGAGAAGTTTGTATTTGGGTTATATGTGTTCAGTCACATCTTGCTGTGTATTTTATAACACACACAGGATAAAAACTTCCCTCAGTTAAATCACAACACACTTGAGCACAGCCTCTACTTTAAATGCTGACCTGGAAAGTATGCTTCCCTTTTCAATTTTATTTCTTTAGGTATTTTTCCCTCTGTCTTTCAGGATGGTAATAAAGATGATTTGTGTTGCTGCTATCCCACTGGGTTAGCCACTCTGTGAGCACTGAACAAAAAGGTTTCTCTGCAGGACGTTTCTACTGCTTGTTTATGGCCTTTGTCCCTGGGACACCAGTGGTGGGATTCCTGCTTGGCAGAAGAGCTGAAGTGCTTATCTGGTCGAGATGCAAGTCGATTTTTCCTAAAAGTTTAAAGCGCTCGATGGGGTCAGACCCTGAGCACTGGGAGGTAGCCCTGTACCACAGCGAATCCTTTAAAGGCTGATGAAGTAGATGAGTTTACCCACTCACCAGAGGAGTCTCTGGTGTCTTCAAAAGAGGCAAATCTCAGGGACTCCGTTCCTCATGGCTGCTGGAACAGATGTGCTTTGTGGGTAAGCCTTTCCTGGCCTCCTCTATCACATGAAAACCGGCAAGATCTTTCTCTGATGCTTGTGCTTCTTCCCCAACCTGAGCTGGCCTGGAGCTGACGTATGATGATAGCAGAGCTGCAGGAGCATGCTGGTAATTTGGGCTCTGCCACCCCCATGCTCATTTCTCCCGTGTTTTCCTCTGAGCTCTTTCCAGCATTAGGGCACTGCTTATGCCTGTTGACTATATCAGGTTTCTTGGGCAGCAGAAATAGCTAAAAGGCTCAGAGTCCTCCTTCAGGCCACCAAAGACTTCACCTGGGCGATGGGTCCTGGATGGCAGGTGATTATTTGGGACATACCTAGCCTTTGGACTTGAAGCAAATGTTCAGTGTGAAGGTATATAAATCCTGTACAGTTATTGAAAATTTATTGAGTTGGATGTGTGCAGAACAGGGAGGAAAGCAGAACAAGCCAACAAGAGCTGGTGACACATGGATGTTCCTGAAATCTGTCCCTTTGGAGCCATGCCTACACAGAGGGACGCTGGGGTCCAGGTCCCAGAATTCTCCCCTAACAGTGAGCGTGGTCTTCTCCTCTTTCAGAAGCAGAACAGAGCTCACTTTCAAAGTGCAGTTGCTGAGGGATTTTGTTCTTCAGTGCTCAGAGCATGCCCCTGGGAAGATGCACAATGGGCTGACATGGCTTCCCAAGCCTTCTCCTCACACTATGCAGTTTATGTTAAGCCAACACTACATGCAAATTTCAAGCAATCTCCTCTACCCTTTCTATTAAGAAAACAAATCTGCAACCACATGTTGTTTGCAGGCTGATCCTGTTGTTGTCTGTTAGGTATTTGCCAAACACAGCTGTCGGCTGTGGTCGCTGAGGGGACTTGGACCCTGCTTCACACCAGCTTCGAGGTTCAAGCAGGGCTTTGGAAGGAGCAGGAAGTTTACAGGCACAGAACTGCAAGTGGATTCAGACCTTCCTGGTGAACTCTCAGGCTTGAAGTGAGCAGCAGCTGTTGAACATGAATTTTGGGGTTGTATTTTAGGCCGAGGCGGCTGACATTCGAGTGAGCATTACTGCACTGCATTTGATGGGTGGACAGATTTGATGGATGCACAAGAGGAACTATGAGCATATTGGCTCATGGTCCGCTTGCCTTCAGACCATGCAGCTATCTCACATGCAGCCTGAACATGAGCTTTCTGAGTATGCTTGACAACATCCCGCCAGATGTACTTGGCACAAAGACACCGTACAGGACAGGCCTTAGCTGTCCCTGGAGCTCAGCATTCCTATTTGCCATTAAAGCAGTGGAGTGTGGTGTCAAAGGCAAGGCTGAGGCAGCCTCACATTGCAGTGAAAACGTGTATCCTAAATCCGGATTTGCATCCTGCCTCGGGGCTTTCACCCTGCCGTGCTCCCCTCTCCTGGTCTGTTTTCTCCTGCCTGCTCTCTCTCCTGATGGAGCAGCAGGTAGTTCCTTACCGAGAGAGGAATAAGCTTTTAAATAGCTTTTAAATATGAAAGCTGAGCGTAGCAGGGGTGCTTAAAGCTTACAGAGCAGTCAGTACATAGCTGAGCTAAAGGGGCTGTCTTCCCTCTGCTGAGATATCTAAGATGCACGTCAAGAGCTGGGGATGATGAAAGACCTTCTGGGGGTCAGAGTTAACTGTGTAGGGTGGGTTGCTGTGTGATGGGGTAAGTGGAGGGATTCGTTACATAAATCCCCTTACTTGTATGTGCTTAGGGAGGTTTAATTGCAGCATTCCAGCAATGCAGTTTGTATTAATCACAGGATCAACCTTCATTATAAGTCAAATTATTTTGTGGGCGATAAACATAAAGGTTGTTCTTTTCCAATCTCAGAGAATGTTAAAAATATTGCTGTCTTGCACTGAGGTTTTTAGAATGGTTTATCTTCGATATTTATTCAGGTCTCCTGTATTATCCCCCTTGCTCCGAAATGTTTTGTTTCAGAGGGATTATTATGAAATATAATTGTGAGAAAGAAATCTGCAGTCCACCGAAGCTGTGATCCCCAAGAAACCTCTTTCCCTATTTCCAGCCTATGCTTAATTCTAGTTTAGTCATATGCGATATCAGTTTTAGCCTTGTCGTCCTTGACTCAGGGGTTTGATACCTGATTAGGGATGTTTGGGATATAGAAGGGAAAACAAACGCCCCCGGTAGAGGAGATTTTCAGCAGGGCAGGAACGCCTCTAGATGGCAGAAGCGCACCACAGAAAACTCCAAACCTTAATTAAGCAACAAGCTGCAGAAGGGTTGTGTGCCACCTGTGGGGAAAAGGTGCGCAGATTATTGACTGGTCCACAGACCTCTCCCTCCTCCTCCAAATTTAATTGCCGCTGCAGATGATCTGTGCTTTACAGCCACACAGACATGGTGCCAAACTGGGGCTGAACAAGTTTGCTCATGGTTGTAGTTTTTGCCTTTCTGCAAAATGACACTGTGGCTGCTTTTTTTAAAGGTGAAGTGAAAGGCTTCTGGCAGCTGGCAGTATCTGGAGTTTGGGGTGTCTTCTGCTAGCAGTTAATGCCACCCCTGAAACTTGACAAGGAGCTGCATCCCTTATGAGTGTTTGTAACTATCCCTTGGGAGGTGGTCAGCAGTCTGCAGTCCTTTCAAAAATGAGAACCTCATCCTCTATGTAGGTGGGCAGTACACATTTTGAGGTCTTTTTGACCTTAGAAATAGAGCAGGAAAGTTTCAAGTGCCCTTATCTGTCTGACAGAGCTGTCAGCAACTCCAGTTGTAATCAGTTACACAAGAATAGTCCAGTAAATTTTGACATTGAAGGACAGAGAAGAAAATCCTTCTGTAAATCTGAGATTTAAGAGGTATTAATGGCTGACACATCGCTGACTTCTATGCCTATGAATACTGTTAGAGCTTGCTCAGGATCCCTCTGCACAGTCACCTTCAGAGAATCCCCAACTGCTTAGGCTTGCAAGGTGCCAGAGTAAATCTAGAAAAAAAGTCCAGTTTCTAGCTCTGCAGTCTTATGCCTTGGTCTGGGTAGGAAATGATTTGAGATTTCAGAGTTTTGTTTCAGAGGAAGGCCTTTTGATGTTGGCTTTTAGTTGCTGATTACAAGCAATTAGATGGTACTCAAAATACTTGGATGGGTCTTCAGTTTGCCATATGGCAGGCGTGTCCTAACCTCGAGGCAGATGCAGCAATAAAACACAGTCTTTCTTGAGATTTCACTTAGTATTAAATACATAAACCAGGGAGGGAGGCTTGAACATTTTCTCCCATACCTAGTGGGAGCACGTGCAACACATGTCCAACAAGCCAGATTGAGACCCAGCCCCACAGCTGTATGGGAGTGTGGGACACTCATGACAGTGGAAGATCCTGGTGTTAGTCCCTGGTCCAAAGCAGGAACGACTGTCCAAAGCAGTGTCTGGCCAGTTTCAGTTTGGCACTGACACAGACTCCTGCCTCAGGCCCTGAAATGAATGCCCCAGGGTGCAGGGTGCCCACAGCCATCACATACACCTCCAGATGTTTGTGATAGCCACGAGTCATCTGGGCTCCAGTTTATCTCCAACAGGATGGCAGGAAAACAAGCATAGGAATATGTTTATTGCTTTCAGGCCATTTGTTTTTGACAATACTTACAAATGGTACGCTTTTTATGACAGCTTTTGCCCACCAGGTCTATGGACCCTAGACATGGGCCAGAAACCAGGCAACAGTCAATAACATTGATTGTAGATCACAGCCTCAGTGGTGTCTCAATGGAAACCTTGTAGTGAACTATCAAGTGCTGTTTAGCTGTGTAAAAAGCAGCAAAATGTTTCCTAGGAAGTGCTGGAGTTCTATATTTTGTTGTAGCAAAAACAGAGTTAGTAATTTCAAAGAGACATGCCACCTTCGATACAGGTGGCTCTTGGGCAGTCTCATGCAGCTGGTCAGACTGAAGCCAGTGGGACCTCCTGTATGCTATCTTCATAACCATGCTGGTAAACTTTTATGGGTTTGTCTGTGTTTTTCCAGGAATGCTGACCAATTGTTTACTTGGCCTTCTGTTTTTAAGGTGCCATTTGTACTTCAAGCATCAGATTTCACATTTTAAGCAAAGGACCTCCGTACTTGACTTGGAGACTCCCGAAAGTATTGTAACAACATGTGTGACTGAAAGAAAGACAGATATACCCAATATAGCTGGCTAGGCAACAGTGAAGATGCGGCAGCACAATTTTCAGGGTAGTCTAGCAATTTAAGTCGCTACTCAAGCTTCCCCATGGGCCTGTCTAGCACACACAGCTAGTGGGAGACCACAACTTTGCTGCTGTCATTGGCTTTACTGTCCAGATAGAAGCTACTGTCACTATTTCTGCCTGCTTCTGCAGCTCTTGTAGCATTTGTCCTTGTTCTTAAGATACCAATACTAATGACAGGAGACAGAATTATTTATCTATTGCGTCTCATATTTTTTCATCCACATGACGCACTAGATCAATGCATCATCATGAGATTTGAGGGCTGCTAGCCAATTCTTCAAGTATGAAATAGAATCAAGATCTTTGTCACATTTTATAAAAAAAAAAAAATCCTTACATATTTTTAAACCGATCCACACTTTAGGCCTGATTTGGCTAGAACTTGGGTAACCACAAGATATCTACCCAGTTTCAGATAGATTTGTTTTCACGGTTGTGTATATTTTCTCCAGCCTTGCATTCTAGGAACAACTGCATTTCAGGGAAAAGCGAGCTTTTCTTCAGGCACTCTGTGTGAGGCACAAATATTTTAGTTCCTTCAGTAGATTCTCCGTGTTTTACTCAGATGTTCATAAAGCTGAAGGTAGACCCAGGAGTTTGTACTTTGTGTTGTACATCTGCTGGGTAAAGTTTTGCATTGCAGACAGCTTGGCCAATGTTTAATAAAATGCCTAGTGCTCTGTAGTGATAAAAATGAAATCCTCAATCCTGTTCACATTTAGAGGACACTTGAATAGATGTTACTTGAGCCTTGAATTAATCTGGGAGTTTGTGAAAAGAAACACATACTGTATTCTTGGAAGCATTTGATAGTTTTAGATTACTCTTCCCTCTGAGAGACTGTCAAAGCACATCACAACCTCAGTGAGCAAAACGCTTGAGGGGCTGGAGGGAGCATTACCTCCCATTCACGGGCTGTGAAAGTGAGCCGCGTCGCTCCGGCGAGAGCAAAGCTGGGAATGGAAACACAGGCAGGATGGCCCCTTCGGTCTGCTCCTCTGCTCTGAAGGCACCCCCACCACCTGATGCCTTTCAGAAGCTTAGGATGTGTGGGTTCTGGCTAGGTATTTAGCCTCTGTGACTCCTCAAGCTCACTCCTGTTAGGATTACAGTCTTCTAAGGTCACAGTTAAATATGTTCATTGTCTTGTTCTTACACTGCCTTTGTTTGCTAACTGTAGCATCGCTTTCCTGGTTGAGCCTCCCAAGGTATACACACCCAGGGAAAGCTCGCTTCTCTAAGATTTCACTTTCTGGATTTGAACAAACCTTCATAATTGTAATTTCCACAGAACTGACCTCCCTTCTGAATCAGCACAGCCCAGCGTGTTAGGGGTTGAGGCTGGCAGGGGAGTCTGAGGCTGGAGATAGCCACAAAAGTCTTTCGAAGATGCAGTCAGGTTCTGCATTTTCCAGTGGGTGTCCTGGGGCTCGTGTGGAGCCACACAGAACGGCAGGTTTGCTGGTTTAATGGCCTCTATAGAAACCTAGCCCGAGAAAAAATCAATCTGAATAAACCTGTGTTGTACTTCCAGAATTTAATTTCAGAGACCAGTCCGAGTTTCCTATTTTGTCACTGAGATCCTGCTGAGGAATTAGCTCTGGGTGCCCACAGATTGCTTCTGCGAACACGACCCGCAGTGCTGCTGCCCGTCACAGCATCAGGAGGACAACATCTCTCCTGGAGTTAGAGCAACACTGCGGTGCTGAGCCCTAAAAGTACACATACACGCATAGATAGAGGCATGTCCTCACCCACCCCAAATCCAGCCCCCAGAATGGATGCATAAAGTAAATAATTTATATACATATGGAGGGATTAGTATTTTTGACTCTCTTAAAATTAAACTCTTTATTAATTCATAGGTAAGCAAACAGATCTCAGGAGCAACATATCTCACTCCACTGGTGTGTCATATTAGTAGAGACATTTAGACAGACAGAGACATAGATATCTTACACCGTAAAAGCTACATTACCTTCTTTAAGGTTGCAAATCTGAAGTATTTCACAAATACAATAAAGTTGTCTTAGCTTTGGTCTCCTTGTGCATATAACTTATTATATATTATTTCCTATAAAATGATGTAATATATACAGAGGATATAGTTCTAAAACCTATTGTCATGTACTGGTTTTCTGTAGGCCTATATCTTTATTTCTGTGCAGAAGAAATTATGCTTACTTAATAGAAAAATATACAATACTTTGTCTTTCTTTCATTATCCAGCAAGTGATCTTATTCACTATAGAATATTATTATAGTATTTTTGTCAAACTTCTTTTTTTTTCCCTCAGCTCCATGGCATGTGAATACTTTACAGAAGTTCATTAGTTTTTGCCACATTTCTGTGAGGTTAGGAGATGCTGTATTTCTCATTTCCAAGTGGGGAATCAAGTCATAGAATTTAACATCAAAGGTATCAATGATTCTCCATGCCGATTTGAGAGACAGAACAACTTTTTTTTTTTCATGGTGTGCAACAGCATGTTTTACTGAGTAGAGCTACTCACATGCCAACAGCTCTGTTGCTGAGAGCCTTTTAACATTTTAGATTAATTTCTAATCCACCCTGAGTTGAAAACTCTCTGAGTTTTACTGCATAATTGGAGCAGTAAAAATATTTCTTGGTCAGAAGCTTGGTGTGTCGGAGTCTGGGTACACACACATTAATGTTTCAGTTTTGGTCAGAGGCAAGCTGAAGTGACTCTTTATCATCCTCATTGAATGAATTCCTTTTGGGTGAAACTAAGCTGAAGGATGTGCTTTGGAGGGCAGCTGATGGTTTCCAGCCTGCTAGTAGACATTCAGTCCAGCAAACCAGACTAGCGCTAACCTGGAAACACCTATAATTTGGGCTTTGGTCCCTCAGCACTAGCTGTTCTGTTCAACAGATTCATCCCCATCGTGCTGCATCCCTTGCCAGTGTAGTCATAGCCTCAGGCTGATGTCCCTGCTCAACCGCCTGCTTGAAAGCAAAGCTTTTCATGCGTGTGTGATCACCTCGAATCTGGCAATCTGGCAGAGTGGGGACTTGACCCTCCTGTTAGTGTGCTGTGCTTGTGCCCTTACCAACAGGTTCTATTTTTTCTCAAAATACAGAGCATTAAAGCCACCTGTGCAATATTTTGACTTGGAAAAAGTGTCATCATGCCAAAACATTTTGAGCATCTTTAATTAATGTTCTCTGATCAGTTATCCCTGTGTTCAGCTGACGCGGCATGTAAACAAATCAGTGCCCTAGTGCTGCAAGCTCAGCCAGCCAGAAAATGAAAATACACCATTAGTGGCTCTGAAAGGTCTGGTCTGTGCAGTTTGCTTAGCGGGCGGCCGGAGCACTGTGGCTGTGTCAGCTGCTGATGCAGTTTCTTGGGGAACCAGTCCACTGCTGTAGCCATGAGTTCATCCTCTTGTATTCAGTGCACTTCATTTGCAGATGTTGGAAGGTATCGACAGGAAAAATAAAAGCTTCTGCTGTTGCACAGTGTTGATCCATGCCCAGAATACATCCAGCCTGCATATTCAGTAACTGTGCTCAGCACTCTGTATCCTTAGGTTGAAGATCGCCCGCATCCAAATCTTCCTGGCAATTATATTCAAAATTCAAGCACCCTCCTTCCTGACCATGTGAAAATCATAATTTCTCAATGTCTTATACTCCTTGATCAAATTTGAGTAGCTGTTCCCTAGGGCAGCAAAGAGCACTAGCCTGGATTACTTTCTCCAGTCAGTTCTCCCCCTCTCCCTAGTTTTCCCTGGTCCTCCCTCCTAGATGTGAATGTCCAGAGGTTTTCAAAGGGAAAATTAACAGAATTTTTATTTATGGACAAAAGAGCATGTCTTTCACTTAATTTTCAAAAGTGGTGTCACTCTTTCAGCTCATATTTTTCTTCTTGAGCTGTGCAACCTCACTATGAACAAAATTACGTTCAAACCAAGGGGTTCTTGAAAGTAATGACAGCTGAACAACACTATAAGAGTCTTCCAGTGAAAAAACATCAACCTTGGGAAACACGGGGAGACTCTATCCAGAAGATTGGGACAGCGCGCTGTTTTCCTAAATATACAGGAATGTGTACTTCAGAGAGATGCTGTAGCTGGGTCCATTGGGATGGTCCACAGTGGTGGGCTCTTAGAGAAGACAAAGGTGCTCTTCAGAGCAGAAGCCTGACTAAGGAACTCCAGATTAAGCTCTGGAGGTTTTTTTTTCTTCTCATACTCTTCTTTTTTTAAGGAATTCAATTGATGCACCTAAATTAGGAGTTGCCTTGACCTCTCTTTACACTCAGAGGAGAAGAGGCACCTGCAGAAAGGATTCAGACAAACTGTGAGGTTTTTTTTCCATTGTTGATTACAGTGTTGAAAATTACCTGGATGGTTTTATGTTGCTGGCTTCAGTCCTGCTAAGCAAACTCTCCTCTATGATCTCACAGTGAGTTTTGTAGTATCCTAGGGCAGTGGTACTTTGAAACAAGTATTTTTTAATAAAGTTCCACTCCTATGATTTTTTTCTTTTCTATCGGCTATAATAGGAATAAGCAGAGGAATTACAGTATACTTGTGTATCTATCTTCATGGTGGAACATGGGGAAAATCCTATTTAAAGGGCACTTTTTATTTGAAATCACATTGTGGCCTTTAATAGACTGAATCTCCTAAGGAGAAAGTTTTCTCTGGCACAACTTGTGAAACCCAGGAGCAGAAAATCACATGGACTGACTGATACTCATCCAATGATTTGAAAACAAAGCAAGCATTATACAGGAGCAACATTGAAAATGATATATTACAGTCTTTACAGCAAGGAGGCCTGAAAACTTAAAACTCATTAGCATGATGCTTATCTTCAACATGAAGCTCGGGGCCACCTGAGGCTTTACAGATCAGTGAACTTTATTATGATAGCAGGGAACCTGATTGAGGGTTCAATTAGGGATAGAGTAGCACAATGCTCGGATAAGTATAGCTTTGCAGGATCAAAGCAGTACTGCTTCTCTAAGAAAAAAATCTGCTTCTCTACCTTGTTAGAGCTCTTTTGAGTGTTAATACAGGGGACCTGGTGGAAACAGCATACTTGGCTTTTCAAAAGACTTTTTTTTGATAAGAGCCCTCATAAGGGACTATTAAAGTATAATTGAGAACCATCAGGTAATGCACATTAGTAAAAATAGGCTAAACTTCTGATAGGTTGATGGGCTTAGATTTTTCAAGGTCTCTCTGAGGAGAGAGACATAAAAGTCATCATGCAGAGCTCTGAGCAGAGGTGTACAGCAACAGTTGAAAAGTAAAGAGGGGGCTGGAGTTGTGTGAGAGAAAATCATACAAGGACACCGGGCTACACTTGGAAAAGTGACACTGAATTCAGGCAGGTCAGGCTGCCCCATGCCCTCTTTACTGATACACATAACTGTGAGCCAAATTGATACAAGATGGAGCAAATGTTTTCCCTGTTCTTTTTCTCCTGCCAGCTTCCTGAGGATGCGAATTTATGGGTCAAGAGGGGGATGTGCACAGGGCAATGGGAAGAAGAACTGGGAGCAGCTTCTGGGCTTGCTCCCAGCAGGGAAGCTGACCACGCCAAATTTAGAGCAGCTCCAAGCAGAATTATACCTTAGCAAATTGTAGGTTAGCGATAGACAATATGATTCCTAGGAGTCTGTAGGGAGAAATGCTTCAGGATGTGCTTGCTGAGTAGGCTAGGGTAGATTTTGGCATATTTGTAGCTCGTGGTGGTCAGTTCCACGTTTTCAGGAGTATTATGTTTGTTGGCCAGGTTTTTTTAAGCAGCTGTGTTTTGTGCAGTTTCAGCATGGATTTCCATCGGTGATTTTTTTTAACAGTGTGGGATCATGGCTTGTATTTATTGTGGTTTGACCATATTAAAAATCATATTAATAACATTGTTTATATATGACATTATTAAGTGACTCTGTAGAGGCCTGATGTAATAAGCAAGAAATCCAAGTGGGGAGTTTGGGAAAATTCAAATTAATTCAGTGGCTTATTCATTTTCATTATTTTAAATAACAACAAACCCAAATATCACCATTTCTTAATCAGCATAACCCCAGTAGATCTTAAAACGCTTTATAAAGGAGGAAGAGCTCATTATCCTGTCTTACTGGTGGGAAAACAGAGGCACAAAGTAGCAATTCCTAAAACTAGAAATTAAGCCTCTGTGCTTTGGGTCCCAGGGCTGGGAGCTACCTGATAAGCTGTATCTCATAGACACTTCTTCCCCAGAATGTGTGTGGATGAAAGATATATTGTTAATATAGTTCTTCTACAGATGTCTTAATTTGGGTTTAGTGATGTTCTGTTTTTCTACCTTAGTGAACGGCGTGAAGCTCAACAAGGCCAAGTGCAAGGTCCTGCACGTGTGTCGGGGCAATCCCAAACACAAGTACAGTCTTGGCGGAGAGTGACTTGAGAGCAGCCCTGAGGAGAAGGACTTGGGGGTACTGCTGGATGAGAAGCTCAACATGAGCCGGCAATGTGCGCTTGCAGCCCAGAAAGCCAACTGTATCCTGGGCTGCATCAAGAGAAGTGTGGCCAGCAGATTGAGGGAGGTGATTCTGCCCCTTTACTCCGCTCTTGTGAGACCTCACCTGGAGTACTGCGTCCAGCTCTGGAGCCCCCAACATAAGAAGGACATGGATGTGTTGGAGCGGGTCCAGAGGAGGGCCACGAAGATGATCAGAGGACTGGAGTACCTCTCCTACGAGGACAGGCTGAGACAGTTGGGGCTGTTCAGCGTGAAGAAGAGAAGGCTCCAGGGTGACCTTCTAGCAGCCTTTCAGTACCTGAAGGCGGCCTACAGGAAGGATGGAGAGGGGCTTTTCACAAGGGTGTGTACTGATAGGACAAGGGGGAATGGCTTTAAACTAAAAGGCGGCAGATTTTAGATTCGATATTAGGAAGAATTTCTTCACCATGAGGGTGGTGAAACACTGGTACAGGTTGCCCAGAGAAGTTGCGGATGCACCCTCCCTGGCAGTGTTTAAGGCCAGGCTGGATGGAGCTCTGAGCAACCTGGTTTAGTGGAAGATGTCCCTACTCATGGCAGCGGGGGTTGAAACTAGATGATATTTGAGGTCCCTCCCAACCCTTACCATTCTATGAGTCTATGATTCTATGAATGCTGAAGTCTATATTCAGGCAAAAATCCCAGCATCCATGGGAACTAAATGCAGTTTCCTAGTAATGATTTTTGGAGAGGACCTCTGTTCAGTGCATTGCAAAGTTGAACAGTATCAAAGCTGGCCAAAAATCGGTGTTTCTACATTGTAGAAATCTTCATTTTCTGAAAATTGAAATTTGAAAAGAAACATAAAATTTCCAAGCTTTCTGTGAATTGTGGCTTCCGAGACCTTGTAGGTGTCTGGTGAAGTTCGTGTGCTGCTTGATTTCAGCAGATAATAACGCTAATGAAGTTGTCAAGACTGATAGCAGTGATGCCGCAGCTTCTAAAATACTTAACCAGATCAGCAGGAATTAATTTTATGAAAGTCTGTAAAACCTGAAATGTTTCAAATTAATCCTTCCCACTAGATGACCCACAGAGGTCCCTTCCAACCCCTAACATTCCGTGATCCTGTCATTCTGTGACCTTTTGATGAAAAGTTGTATTGCTGGAAAATTTCTCATCATCTCTAAACACTCTATTATCCCTTATGGAGCCAAATGTCTGTGGGGGTTACAGTAAGAGACTTTGTTCAGGAAGAAGAACATTTTATGTCTTTGTTTATTGTGGAGTTTCTTTAATAAATATGTTTTCTGTAAGTTCGTTCAACTATAATATGTTAATCACAGTTGTAATGCACCATAGAAATGTGATGGGTTGAAAAAAAGATTCTGCTCTTTTGTAGGAGCCAAAATTCACTTAATATTTATATATGTGTCTGAGCATAACTCAGGATGCTATGGACACTCAAGATATCAATTAAATATGGGATAAAGATCTTAAGGTGTCGCTTCTAAAGGTTATGCAGGAAAAGACTGGCCTGAAAACTAATTAGGAAGACTATGATAGTCAAATATATGAATGTATCTTAAAATTATTTATGTTTCATTTAATATACTGATTATCATAACAATGGGAAAGAAAAGGCTTGTGATTTACATCACCTAAACAACTTAAAACAACTTTAGTCTCCCTATTATCACCTGGTAGGCTGAAGAAAACAATAAATATCTTTCATTGTTGTAGGATGGGCTGGTCCCCCAACCTGGTACTTCTTATTCTGTCTGATAGCCCTCTCTTGTGTCAAAATTCAGTAAGTTACCTACTCTAAGTAGAAGTCTGCAATTCCCACATTCTTAGGGCTACTATGTCTTCAGTATCATTTGCATGTCTCTGAATTTAAGAGGCTCTTCACCTAGGGAACCTGCAGGCAGTTGTACACAGCATGCAAACAGCCTTCTGGAAACCAAGCCAGTAATTATATTGCTACATAAGCAGATGTTAGTCAAAGAAAAAAGTTTTAAAACTAGAAATATTCTACACAGTTTCCATTGTGCTTCCAACCCCATGCTACCTTAAGTTAAATCATAAATAAGTGCCATGATTTGAAGACCCGTTTCTAAAATTCTGCTAAGGTGTGTTTGTCATTCTGTTTTCCTGGGCTTTGACTAGTCCTGAACGCTCATCAGGAGAGTCAGCCAATATTTCAGCATCCTCAACAGCTCTGAAAAGTTTGACAAGAGGCAGTTTTTCTCAAGACACAGCTGAGTTAGGATGGCAGCTCTGGAGATCATCTAGTCCAACCTCCCTGCTCAAAGCAGGGTCAGCTACAGCGGGGTTCTCGGCGTCATGTCCAGTCAGGTCTCCAAGGATGGAGACTTCACAACTTCTCTGGGCAGCTTGCTCAATTGCTCAGTCACTGTCACAGTAGAATATTTTTTTCTTACATTTCACTTGAACTTCCTATATTCTAATTTGTGCCCTTTGACTCTTGTCCTCTTGCTGGGCACCACCGAGAATAGCTTGGCTTGGTGTTCTTTACTCCCCCATCAGGTATTTGGGTAAGACTTCTCCTAGCCCTTCTCCAGCCTGAACAGTCCCACCTTGCAGCCTCTCATCATATGACGGATTCTCCAGTCCCTTAATCATTGTCACGGCCCTGCGCTGGACTCACTCTAGTGCATCATGTTTCTTTTGTGCAGGGCAGTCCAGTGTCGGACATAGCACCCAGATGTTTCTCACCAGTGCTGAGCAGAGAGAGCAATGATCACCTCCTGTGACCAGCTGCTAATGCTCGTGTCAGCCCATGTCTCCACTCTGTCAAGGTTCCATCCTCATGGTGCCATAAGTCAGAAGCTTCCAGGCGTGGTCATTGTGGAAGTCTCCTTTCCCCAACCAGACAAGCTCAGATTCTCCCTGTGTCTCCTTCAGTACAGCTGTATGTCCAGGCTCTTGTGTCTGCAGAGTCTCTTAGAAGATCTGGACAACTTAGAATCATAGAATCATAGAATGGTAAGGGTTGGAAGGGACCTTTAGAGGTCCTCTAGCCCAAGCCCTTGCAGTAAGCAGGGACATCTTCCACTAGACCAGGTTGTTCAGAGCGCCGTCCAACCTGGCCTTGAATTTTTCTAGGGATGGGGCCCCCACTACCTCTCTGGGCAATCTGTTCCAGTGTTTCACCACCTTCATGGTGAAGAATTTCTTCCTTCTATCTAGTCTAAATCTATCCTCC
>Ga0065711_1037249_pt1 | contig 20019 bp, 12 predicted proteins | sample Hoacrofraction12_FD_59098 | JGI IMG/M metagenome (GOLD analysis project Ga0065711, IMG submission 59098) | Hoatzin crop microbial communities from Cojedes, Venezuela - Epithelial fraction 12 v2 (version 2) | ecosystem: Host-associated > Birds > Digestive system > Esophagus > Crop | place... | reverse complement strand
GGGGGGGGTGCAGAGGTCTGTGTTTCCATGTCTGACTACACATGTGTAGTGCAGTATGTTGAAAATTGTGAGTGTGAGTGTAGGTGGGGGGTGTCATAGGGAGGTGTAAAGACGTGCATGCAGGTGGGGAAGGTTTGTGCTGATGGGTGTCCATAGGTACACTGGGGGGGAGGGGGTGTGCACACACACACCATCATACAAGCATATGTAACGTAATAGAATATAGATTTTCAATACAGAAATCCATTTTCAAATAAGCACTTTTGACAGGACTTACTACTGACTTAAAGCTAATTTAGAGTTTGCTGCAATTTCTGTGATGCTTACTTTACCACTATCTGAAGCATTAAACATGCATTTAGAGAAGCAATGAGTATACAGGCAGAGTATTCACAGATTATCCACTGACGTTGATTTATTTAATTTCAGAAGGAACTTGTGAGCAGCCAATTTCTTTGAGAGACTTCATAGCCCTGGTGTCTCTAGTTTAGTGTCTTGCATTAGCCTTGGATTTATACAGAAAGGGGATCCTCTACATTTTCCAGCACCGATGTCATTTTGTAATTCAGCATTTTATAATATATTGCCATGTTCAAGAGAGAACTGTCTTCTGATAAGATATTATGTTGTGTCTTCTAGTCCAATTTATTAGACTGCCATCTATCATGTGACTGATACCTTACTATAAAATACATTAAACTAAGCCGAAGTTTTCATAAGCATTCTCTTTAATATACAATAAAAGAAATATCTGCATTTGAATTCACTTGGTGTTAGAATTAAAGCTGATTTCTAGGCTTTAAACATATCATATTTTTAAAAACCACCCATACAAAGCCTTCCTTGTTCAGCAAGAAGCTACTGTATTTCAGTACAGAAGAGAAAGAAGAGTATGCAAGAATGAGCAAAAGAGCTTATCTGTGCACTCGAGAAAGAGAGACAGAGAAACACAACACTGACAGCAGTTCTTCTCCCAAGGCCAAGACCTTTCAAAGGGAAGAAAATCACAGCATCTGAAAGTGGAAATACATTTCTAAACATATGGCTATAAGACAGTCATCGTGGTACGAGAGGTGAGCAATAGGAACCACGGTGTAACTCTCAGCAGCTAGTTCTACTTGCGTCGCTTTGTGAGCTACCAAAACATATATACATCTTAACCAAATAGCTCAAGGAATTAATGACCTGAGTGACAAGAAAATTCACTCAATCTTGCTTTATCCCCTAAACTCTTCCCGTTGCCAGGCAGTTCCTGTTAAGCAACAAGGACAAGGACAGGATGTTTACCACAGAGCACCTGTAGCCACTTCAACTAGGGTTACTTCATAGCATTACCTCAAGGAGCTCCGGCTGCAAAAAGATCTACTCTGCCACAAGTAATGCTGCAAAACCTCCACACTATACAAGCTCCAACAGCTCTCTAATAAAGACACAGGAATGGGACACTCTTTTTTACATGTCCCATATACACCCACGAGATACTAATTCGCAATCTCCTCTTTCCATGTTGCTGATCTTCTCGCTCCTGAGCAGTGGCAAGTACTGCAAAGTAAGTACTGCTCCCATACTGTGTTTTGCCTTATACTGAGTATCAGGGATCAGATATCCTTGAGTTTAAGCAAATGCTTACACAAGATTATTTTTATTATTTGACATATCGGGTTTGTTTGATGATGAACAAGGAAACAAAGCCATGAAATAGCCATAAAGCAGTCTTGGTGGGGAAAAAAAGAAAAGACGGATGGATAAGAAAACAAGAACATTCCAGACCTTCTTTATAATAAAGAAGGAAGGGCAGATAAGCATCACTTCTCCCTTTCACAAACACTGTGTTTCCCTAGATGAGCACTGTTTGTGAGGTGGGTCCCCAACTTTGAGGGGGAAGAACTGGTAACTTCAACAGGAACACAAAGAAGCACCCTTTCTTCCTGCCAGAATGCTCGTCTACCTCAGTCCATGAATGAACAGTTCTGACTGGTTTTAATAGATAAATTACTTTCAGTGAAGAGTAACAGATTTACCACTACAAAAGAATATCACTAGGTAACACTGCAGCTTCTTTCACATGGAAGGCAGGTAGTAATTGCATACCCATAGGATATTTTTCATTAGAAAGTTAAATTAAGGGTCAAGTTAAACATGTAAGACATAAATTTTTAAAACACAACATAAACCGCTATCTTTCTGAAAGCACTTATTCCATCACATTTTATATTCAGACATTGTTAAAAAGAATTATTTTTTTCTCAGCGCTGTCGTACACACCATGCAGCTCCTGACACACTCTACCCTTCTTGTGGAAGAATCTTAAACATATTAGATGCTTTTCAGCCACAAACCAAAACTACAAATTATTGTGCTGTGGACTGTAACTGGGACCTACTGCTGAACCCACCTGAAACCCACGCAATTATCACCACTGAGGCACTGCTCAGGTACATTCCAGCAGGAAAGCCCAGGCTGTGTCAAACCAGGGATCCACCTCCATGAGTACCAAGTCTCCTATAGTAGTTTATGGCAGTTATCTTAAAAATTGAGTATTAAAAAATAAAGGGGAGTTTATAATGGTGTCTTCAGTATATTCTCACACCTTTTAGCTGCCTGCTGCTGAAGGGTTTCCTGAGCTAATGGTGGCTTCTTGGTGTTTAACAGCTTCTGGAAATTCTAATTAACCCTTTAATGTGCAGACCTCGAACAAGAAGTACAATATTTCACTTAACATCTTTGAGAGAACATGGATAACAAAGACATGAAAACATACAACTAGCCACACTGCAAACAACATTCCCAACATCCTTTGGGAAGTGGTTGCACACCTCGATTGCCAGATGCCTGAAGACTCATCTCCTGCTCAGTAGGAGTTAGGTCCCAATAGCTTTATTTGATGCCTTTAGCTATTCTGAGCCTGGAATGAACTACACTACTTCATATGTTTCTTTAAAAAGTGAAATGTGGACATGAAAAATATCTTTCAGGCAGAAAAAATGAATCAATGGATATGTGGTCAATGCCATTTTGATATTAAAATTACGGAAACTATACCTGTAAGTTGCTTTTGCAAGTGAAATATTCTCAGATATCATGTTCTCAAATGAAAGAGGTGTGCAAAAGACCAAGACCATGCCACTTTTGCTACATGCTTTACAACAGCACTTCGCCAAAACTAGAGAGAAGGTGAGGTGTCTTTGTGTGCCCTGAAGTGAAAACTAGATTAACTTCTGTTTCAGCAGAGACAAAAACCTAGTAACTAAATCCTGGGCAGAGAGTCAAAAAATACATTAAAATACAGATACAGAAAACATACACTGCACAGGATCCTGATGATATCCATACTTCTCAAGAGCACGGCATACCTCAAAGCCCATAATGTTTCAAATACGGAACAACAGCACTTCAAACTTCAATGTAGTAAAATATCAAGCAATTTTTAGGGAAAAGAAACGAAACTCCCCCCTCTCCCTTTGGACTGATTCCTGGCGCCACTGGTTGAGCAAGGAACCACAAGCATAGCATATTTACAGCAAGCTTTCCAGATTGTGCTGCAAGAGCCAAGAACCTTTGCTGTAAACTGAGGCCTCAATCCACCCCACACACTTCACATTGCAGCTACGTGCATTTAATAAAGCTTCGCGTTCACATTTTTATTTTTCTTGTTACATTGTTTACATTACTCTGCATTAATTTCCTCTTTGTAAAATCCCCTAAACTGCTCATAAAACTGCCTTAAGAAGTAAAATGATGAAGCTTCGAGATCAAGGAAGAGAAATGGGGCCGTTTTTCACTAGAGATGTAAAGAACAGAAAAGAAAAATAATCTATAACTGATTGCTGTACAAGGTCTGCCAGCAGATACAATTCTGGACTCATGCACCTCAGGATTTGTCCCCAGATTGTACCGGATGGTGTTTAAGAGAAGGCACCTATAGTCATATTTTAAGAAGTATTTCTGAGCATAGAAATACAGGTGTGCATGATCCTCATGGAAGTTTAGTAGGAACAGGGAAACCACATGCAACCAAATTTCAATAAACCTTACAGGTTTGAAAGTCAATTCAGAATTGCCTTGGTAGCTACGAAGATGTATCCTGATGCAACCTGACACAAAGACAGAATCAGTCACATGAAAAATGAGGTAAGGTCTAAATAAGTAACATGTTGAAAAATAACTGCCACAATCCAAAAATCAAACGGAAAAAATCTTAAAACTTAGATTTATCATAGAGGAATACACAGGCAACAGAGACGACTGTGTTCAAACAGTTATTCCGTATAAGATTTACCCTTAAATCCCTATTTTCATAACTCTTCTCTAGTTTCAAAAAAAAAAAAAAAAAGTGGAAAAGAAAGCTTAGGCTGATGACAAGCCCACTTGGCATGAGCTACTATAAATATTGCACAGTTTCCATTTCTTTCTCTTTAAAAAAAGCACAAATATACTCCTTTCATATTCCCATTTAAGTAATCACTTCCAGGTTCCATACAGACTCATCCCCATGAGTAAGACTTCAAGTCTGCTATTATGAGCATAAAGGATAAAACTGCCCTTTGGCAGAAGTATTGTTTTTGTGTAGTTAAGACTTTTGGATTTCTACCACTTCCCTTGTTGGCTCCCATTCTTGTACCCATCCCTACTCGCACACATACCAGACCTTTAACTTGCACTGTCAAACCACCTTCCTCCAAAGAGTACCACAGGCCAGAGAAAAAAAGAGTCATAAGAAAAAAAATCAATTTTGCTTTTTAATGTTGTTAACAAACAATCCACAGAAGGACTTTGAGTCAGCAGGAAACGCTAGTAGAATTACTGTTTATCCCTTAGAAATGTTATATCTTCTGAGCGGAAGGGAAGCTAGGACACCCACTGGAGTTCAACCTACACTGCTCTGGCTGATTCTCCTTGTTTGGCAAGTCACCATCTGCATGTGATGGGAACATCTAAAAGCATATCCCAGAAAGCTGTTAATCAGAATATGGTTATTGAAAACTTGTCACAGAACACAAATCATTCAATCTGAACCACAGTAGATAGTCAAAAGCCAAAAATCACCAAAATAAATTACTACTAAAGCTCCAGCTTTTGCCCCCATGCTGACTCACACTAAACTATGCCGCTAGATTCTTAAACCGTAATTGTTTTGCAGGAAGCTAAGACAACATTAATAAAAAAATGACTGGAGTTCAGTCTAGATTTGCAGCTGGTAATTTCAAAACTAATAATGTTGCCTACCTCCCCTTTCGAACAATCAACAGGACACACTCTAAGGAGGCCTGAGTTTTAGCAGAGACCACTCCGCAACTCCATGAAACTGGGTTCCTTTGAAAGGCCCCTAGCTGAGTATCAAAAATAACTAGCTTTTTCAGTCAAAAAACGTTCTGAGTGTCATAGGAGAGAAAACAGGGAGAATAATAGGGGAAAATGCCAAACATCTGAGACATCTATACATAAATGTCAGAAGTAAGGAGAATAAAAAGGAAGAACTTTGAAGTCTTGAGAATCAATCAAAACTACCACTGAATTCACATCACAAAGACTGGGGATAAATCACAGGGCTGGAATTCATGTGGAGAGGTGCAACAAACTTGCTGACGAAATAGAGCAGGGTGAAAAAGAGAAAATCATACAGTGTAAATCAAGAACGCATACACTTGCTCTGAAGTTCAGGAATAGCTGAGAAACAAACTTCTAAATATCTCTGAGCAAATACAAAATGTGACAAGAGCAATGACAATTATGTCTTGTTGCAGACTTGCTATGGAGATCACTCAATCAGAGTGAGAAATGCATGATGTTTTTCCTTTAAGTAACTAGTAAAGGCATCCAGAATGAAAGAGTTGACAGTAATGGGGACTTCACCGAGAAGTCCACAGCTGAGTAGAAATTAAGACAAAAAGGAATATACAGACAGTCCAACAAGACTTTTGAGAAAGTTTCTTAGATAAGCCTGATGCATATTTAATGCTAAGTAGAGATGAGTCAAGAAACGGAAGCCAAATTAGTGTCACAAAATGACAAATTCTTTATTCTGTGGAAAAAAAGAAACAAGATAAACACATTAAAAAAAAAAAACCACCAGTACAGTCAGGAATGTTGTATTCAGAAAGCAATACAATAACAAGCTTAGGATACTGGTAAGCAGAGTGCCTGTGGATGAAAATCTTGAGTAAAAAGGAGTGAAGAGAAAATTTGTCCCAACACAGAAGAAACAAGAACCACAGCAAGGGACCAATGCAGCTGTGTGAAGGCCTCTTTATAGTCAGAAAATATAAAAGGTATTTTAAAAAAAAAATCTAGAAATATGAACCTGTGATGAACGATCAGCCATAGCATAGAGGAATTACAGAAAACACCTATGGGTAAAATCAGAAAGTCCAAAGCATGCAATGAGTTATAGTCAGCATGGATAAAAAAAGACAGTAAAAACATGTTCTCAACAAACCGTATGTTTAAAGAAAATCTCAAATTAAGGTCTGTACTTAACTGGGAAAGAAAACAAACAAAAGAAGAAAGAGGCAGAAGTTGTTTTCTCGAACTTGTTTTTAAAAACTGATTCATTGTGACTTGTGTTTTTAACAAAGTAGTATGACCATAAGGTTGAACAGAGGTACAACACGAAAATGATACACAAATTAGAGTTATTATTCAGGTTGTCACCAGGGTCTGATCTTTCATTCTTCATCCCATGAAATTTCTTCCATCAGACTCTTTCTCAAGGGCCCATCAGATACGGGCAATGTCCCCAAATTCCACCTCATATGATGCATGTGTTATCTCAAGGCAGGACCACGTGTGTGCATGCAAGGTTAGACTGTCAGAATTGAGGAGGCATGTCTGAATGGCAGCCATGCAATATATCCTGATTAGCTACAGCTTCTGACCTTCTCTTCAAAACAGGGAACTGGAACTTAGGCAAAAAAATCAGACAGGTGGACTCACAATTAACTGAAAAACTGTCTGCCTGCAGAGTAGTTCTCCACTGTCAAACCAGAAGAGAAACTCCAGTAGGATTTCACAGGTCTACTGTCTTGGATTTTGATCTATAAAGTATTTTAATTAGTAACCTGAACAGTAGACTAGAGTCTGAGTATCAAACCTGTGAGTTACTCCCATGCAGGAGGTATCATCAGCATCCTGACGAATGGGGTCAGACTCCAAAATGACATTCACACACAGGAGGAAGAGTCTAGCATCAAAAAAGATGAACTTTAAAACTGTCTGACATATGCAAAATTTAGTAACATTTATAAACTACAACACTACAAAATGAAGATAAACTACTCAGATTGCAATACTGCAGAAAAACTTCTGGCTGCTGCAGACAGTAGAAAAGTAGACTGTGCATGCTTAAGACTTCAAACCCAAGGAAATCTTACTGGAGCTATCATAGTGAGATACTAGAGAGGATTGTTCTACTAGCTGTTGATGAGGACTGGAAATAATTATTCTGCTGATTAAGTGCCAAGGTCCTTGTCCAACTTTGGGCATCACTGAAAAAACTATTATCAAGAGACAGCGCCAAAAGCAACAGGCAACATAAGTCATAAAGAAAAATTGCACAACCAGGTTTAAGCGTAAAAAGACATAGGTAAGCACTTGTCCAACAAAAGGTTGTTATAACGAGGACAAAGAGCATCTGTTTTAATTTCTACTAAGTGAAGAAGAAGGAGAAATCTGCCTAATTTGCAGCCCAGAGGATTTGGGTTAGACACCAAGACAGCATATCTTATTTTGAGGATAGGTAAGCAAAGGAACACACAATATATTCACTGGAGACTTTAGGAAGCAGGATAAACATCTGTCAGGGCTGGTTTGAAGTATACATAGCCTGCTTTAGAGCATTAGCTTGAACAGTATCATCTCCTGCTTGTTTTAAATTTAAATTTTTCCCTAAACCCTCAATTACTTCATTGTGGTTTTTATCCTACAGCTGAATTATCTGCAAGGAACTGACACCTGTTTTCATTTTAAAAGAAGGTGTTCAAGCTCCTAATATTTTAAAAGAACCTTCCTAGAAAATTCCTAGATAATTATTATACCTCTTCCCAGGTACAAGCTTGATAGAAATGAAATGGCTGCCAACTTTTGTCTTGAAATTGGTGGAAGACGAAGGACAAAAGACATAGGTAAAACCTGGACACAAAGTAGCCATCTCATGGGCAAAGGTAAAGGCAAAATGAAGACAACAGACAAGAGAAGAGGTGAGCTATGGCTAATTTGACGGACCCGTGGTACTAGCAGGTCTGAGGTACCATTCCCCAGCTCATGGAGGAAAGCACTCACACAGATTAAGCTTTCATTCAAAGTACACAAGCAAAGCAATGAGGAAAAGCTTCTTCCTGCAGCCTAAGCAAACATGGAGCACCTCAAAACAACAGCCCAAGTAAGAAGAACCTGGAATTCATCCTTTTCATGTTTCAAGCCAATAACCTTCTGAAGCCCTTCCTGATTTAACATGCTTGAATTTGGCTTTCTCAGCTATTAAAGAGGTGCTGTCAAGAGGTGCCTTTTCCAATAAGCAATACTCTGCTGTCTCCTCCACTCCCTCTCCCCACCTAAAAGAGCAAAACTAATATGCAATTGTCGCCTCTAGACACCCACTGAGCCTAGATTAGGCCTGAAGTCATACTGGCAGGAGATGAAAGTAAATTCTGATCACAGTCCAAAGGCTGATTTAATCTGGGAGAAGGGAGAAGAGATCAGTGGGTGTGTTAATTCCTGAACTTCGTTTTTTCCGTTTATCTTTGCACTGGAAAAGAAATGAAGCTGGAAATCTTTCAAAGATGGGTGCACATACTGAAAAACAGGTTTAAACACATGAGCCAATTTTCAGAAAAAAATTTCAGTCTTAAACAGCACGCTTGCATACACTAAAGAAAAGTAAAAACACCACTAAATCTCTTCTTATCAGAAAATGTAGAGGTGAAATACTAGTGTCTCTAATATTTTGCAGAAGAATTTTTCCACCGATACAAATGATTGACCAAGATAAAGCAACTAACAGTAGTAAAACAGAATTACAGTAAGTGTTTTTCTTCTATATAAGTGGCTACAAATTTGCAACATTAAACGAGTTATATAATTAAATAGCCAAATATTAACATCTAAAGATACTGAACTTGCGCTTGCACTAATTAGTCATGGTGGTGTTTTGGTTTCCTCCTCAAAAAACATTAAATAACTTGAATAAACTACTTTTAGCTATAGCAAAAAAATTCTGTGGTCAATACATAGGCATTATGCTCAAAAAAAATGTTAGACCTGAGTCTGTTTCAATCCCTTCCTATCATCCTGTTAACAGAAGTGCTCTTTCGCCAGTACAACTCTATGAAAACTATGTTTTGTAGATCAGATTCCTCCGAAATCTAGTTTAACACTGACATTTTTCATACTAACAAAAAAACCACATCACAAATTGCCCCCCCCCACCCCCTGCCAAAAAAAGCTCCAGAAGATAAATCAATTCATGTCAGTATTTCTGCGCTGACACTAGCTTTAGGTGATTTTCATCTAAAATTATTGATCTCCTCTAAACCCCCAATAAAAATTTGCTATGCTGCTACTTAACCTTAGGAAGCTTTTTCTAAAAGTGATCCAAATATAAAGAAATCCATATGCTCTTTGTGCTCCCACAGCACACTTTCTCCACATCAAATTGATCACTGGGTGGTCCAGCTACATGATAGCATATTCCAAAACTGCACGGTGGACAGCCAGAACGGACATGACCTGACCCCTAGCATTCACTATTTTTTTTACAATTTATTTCTCTCTGTTGCTGACATACCTTTTGAAATGTTTTCCAATAGTTGTGTTTGGAAACAACTGAGATTTCTAAAGAGTGCAGAGATCTCATTCTGAAAACCCTTCACGGAAGCAGATCTATTTCTAAGAAACACAGACTGAAACACAAACCTTGTATGAATCTGAGGATAGGAAACTTTCTCCCCACCCCGAAAACTTTTTATTAGTCTCATATGATGAACTACTCTTTAAATTTAATGCCAGCAGGAGAATTTCAGTGTAGATCTCATTTATCACAAAGAAAAAGTTCAGCAGGAAAATTATACAATTCAGCAGAGGGTAGGGGGTGGGGGGCTGTGTGCATGCATGGTGCATGTGTGTGTGAGTGTCTTACATGGAAATAATCATCATGTTTTGCTTTGTTTCAAGTAACTGGCTTTTAGCCCAAATTTTCTCCCCACCTAATTTGTCAAAGCGGGTAACTATCTCACTGCCATGAGCACTTAATAAACTTTAGAATAATTACTTTCTGCAGTGTGGTAACCCTGAAATGATGACACAACTCTTTTCCCTCCCCCAAGACGAATCCATTACTTATCTGATCGCTTTGTCTGCTTACCGCCGACAGCGTCATGTACCTCCAGTTCCAAACCACAGAGTTCCTGCTAGACAGCATGTAAGCGTAATCCCCTTCCTAACAAAGAAACTATTTCTGCAGAGTGGCTATGTATTGCAAAAAAGCAGAACAAGCTGGGGTTTTTTACAATTGTCTCTACATTTACTATCCATATGCTTTTCCCTTTTTCATCTTCTAACGTTGTGAAGAAGAAAAAGCTTACCGATCATCTCCACTACAGTAGTTACGCTGTAAAAGAATGATGCCAATATAAGACGATAAACAAGCAATCCAACCTTAAAAACCCACATTCTTCAGCCAAACTCCATCTAACCCTAAAACCGCCCAAAACCGTTACAACGGTGCCGCACACTGTCCTCAGCGCTGAAGTTGTGCCTCACCTCTACCCCTCTGACGTGTCCTGCCTTGTGTTCTGCAGCCCCTCCAAGACGGGCAGGCGCGGAAGCCAGAGCTATGTCCCACCAGAAGTGATCCCCCTCTCTGCAGCAGAGAGACAGAGAAGCAAAGGAGGTTTTCCACTCCTGGCAGCAAACAGCTGAAACGTGGGTTCATGCTGAACTGTGGAATCCCACAGTCCATGGGAGAGAAAGCACATCCCAAAGACCTCAGCAGAACATCTGGGGGAAGCTGGCTGACAAGGCAATCAGTCTACTTGGGAATGGGAGCCAGTGAACAATGGAGATGGGAGGATGAGAAGAGGGAGTAAGACTTTTCTTTCCTATCCACCTCCTTCCAGAAAGTCATTCACCTCTGGGCAAAAGGTTTAACAGGATAAAAAATGTTTTCATGCACAACATGAAAAGTCCAGATGGTATTTCCAATTACTAGTTTTGTCCTCATTCTCATGTCAAATAATCCTGAACTGCAGGAGACAGAAGCCAGTTATCTTCCCACCAGTTATCTTCCTACTCACTCCAGTACAGAATCAAGCTCCCTTTTTTTTCTATTTTTTTTTAAAAGATTTCTGTGTTTACACATAGAGATGAGCCAGACACAGGCCAAAAGAGGTTTTTTGCTCCCCAAAGTGACTCTTTTACTGTATCTGATCATTAAAGTGACTGAGAAAACACATTCAAAAAGAAACCCCGAACCCTTAACTCGAACATGTAAAGATAAACATCACCAGCACGACATTATCTTTCATTGCCGAAGAACCACTACCAGTTATATCCCAATATGACCAGAGTAGCCCTCTATGGGTCAGAGTTCCTTTGATGCTGACGGAAACCTGCTTTTCAATTAATTCACAAGAAGGGAAGCGCACACTTATCCACTGCAACATCCAAGCTAAAATCTCATGATAGTATATAAACTCACTGCTAAATGCAGAACAGATAAACTTTCAAAAAGGAAATTATTCATATCATGGAATCTTGCAGTCAAACTGGGAACTAATGTTGACTGCTCTGTCACTCTCCATTAATGATACTTCACTATGGATATTAAAATTGTGGATATGCTGGGAGGGAAAAAAAAATAAAGTATTCTTTAATGACAGAATTCTTACAAAGATCTAATGAGACTTCTGATCTGCAAATTTTGAAAAAGCAAATTAACAAGAACAACAACAAATCAATGGACCAACTTTTATTAAAAAAATTGCAACTTAAGAACAGGTTTGCTTAAGTCTTCCTATTTTTATACTAATTATGGTTCCATTCTGAGCAGCTTCGCAAGAGGCATCACTGCATTCCAGGGTTATTGCCTCAATGACTTCCAAAGCCATGTGCTCAGTTTACATTCCAGCTCTGCAAATTTAACCTGGAACCCAACTGTCAAGCTGAGATACTCACTCCTTGTATAAAAATCAAGAACAAAGATGACCGCAATTCCACCGTGTGTGACACTTCAGAAAATCTATCATCTCCACCAGCATAGCAGAGACTGCATTGCCACCTTGTCAATAAACCAGGTGAAAGATGAACCATAAGGAAGAAAGACAAAATCAGCTCAGATAAACAGAATTACAAGTTTAGCATGCTATTGCTATCATTGTGTAAGTTTCAGTGTGGTAGACATCTTCTCGCTTCAGCTGAAACATCACCATCTCCATCCAGCATCTCACTGAAGCTCACCCCTGTAAGTGCTGTACTTCATAGCTCAACTGAAGTCACTGACACAATTTACAGATTGCTTGTAGGATACAGATTGCTTGTAGGATACAGATTGCTTGTAGGACACTGTGCAAAGCCAGACAGGTTACTCAAACTGATTTCACTAACAATATATGCTAACCCATCTGACTTTGGACAAAACAAGTAGGTAGTGATGACATGTTCAGTTCCCTGCGTTTCTCTAGCAGAAGGAGGCTGCGGATACAGCATATGGTGCAGTTCTAGTACATCGTGCTGATACATAAATTCTTTCCTAATGTGAAACACACAGCAAACACTGTGCTTCATAATTTCCATCTCCCTTGCTGCCCTATACAATTTGAAAAAAAAAAATATTTGACACCTGTTAAATTTCTGCATTTTATACTATTCCAGGTTGATGGCTTGGTAACTGATGTGCAACATCTGCTTGGCAATCAGCATAAATACCAAATACACTGGGCCAACTGACAAAAAAAAAAAATGCTGTTTTCCAACTGCCATTTTCCTGCCCTGATAACATTTCTATATTAGTAAGAACAAGAAGAAATACTAAATAAAATATATCACTTTTTTATTGTTAGCCAGTAGGTTTTACCCAATCTAAAACCAATATGACAGCGCTGGTCAATACTGCATTCTCTAGCTACCCAGTTAACCAGATGGCTAAACAGAGAGTCCTCTGCCTAAGCAGAAACATAGTTAAAGAGCTTTCCTAATGTATGAAAGATCAGAAGATGAGACTGTCCCCTTCCATGGTCAGAAGAGATGGTTGTCTCTCCCTCAAGAATCTCTGATGTTCAGTTTCCTAGAGATGACATGGTAGCCGAGCAACAGGAGCTAAATTTTTGCATGTACAACCAGAGCAGTCCATCTTATCTCCAAACAAGACTCAGCCATGTAACTTCTCAGGAACAATTTGAATTTATTTAAGATAGCAATATTTGCTACTATTGCTACTTGAAGAAAAGACCAGGTCTATCAAGAGTCTTTCCTCTGAAGCTGAAAATACAGTTTCAGAAATATTTAGAAAGAATTATATAATGTGTCTCACCCATGCTTTTTGGCCAAACTTTTCTGATCTGGTCATCAGTTATAAACCAGAATGTCCCTCTTGTTATAGGTGTACCAAACATCCACGACAGAGTACAAAGGGGAACAACCAAGGGAAGTCTCAACAGTGGTCCTCACAATTGGACTTGTGCTACTTGTGCTTCAACACTTGAAAACAAAAGCCCACGTCACAATCCAAACTGGCACATTCATGAGTAGAAACACAGCTTACTATTTCTTCAAGTCATTTTAAGGTAATGTTTACAACATGCTCTCAGACTCAGTCTATAGTTTCTGATAATAAACTACTTCTTCTTCTGTTGAGAAACATTCTGTAATTGTCATCACAGCATTAGAAGTTGATAAAGCCCTCATACGGCCTGGGCCAGAATGCTTCCCTTTCTGACACTGGATGCAAACATATATTAAAGCAAGAAAATGTGTATCAGACATATTTATTTGTATTTTTATTTCCATGTACTGTAAGTACAAAGAATGTAGCCAAAGCTGCTTACAAAAAGACTTCAGAATTTGTAATTTATTCATATCTTGTAATTTATTCATATCTTCTCTGATTTAATACTTAGAAACAGTTTTTTCTTGCGTAGAACTAGAAACTTGTTTCAAACTTTAAAGACATCAGGACATAAGATTTTTTTAAGTTACCATTAACAAACTATGATCAACCACAAAAGTTCTATTATGGTTTGTGAGATTAAAAGTGAATACACTATTTTGCCAAAAAGACTGAATAATTCAACAGTGATTGGCTTACATTTTCTTTTCACTTTTTAATGTTCTCTTATAAATTTCTATCCGGTGTGTTACTGCCTCAAAGTAACTTCAAATAGGTGAAAGCTGACAGCAATAGTGGAGTTTTCTCTGCCAGAAACATACATTAAAAAATAAAGAAAATCTGCAAGCACACCATGCTATTTAAAATGAGACTCTACGGCACCACAAGAAGAAACCGTTTATAAATCAAGGGCACACTGTAAACAGTAATTCACTTACAGTACAGAGAGATGTTGTTAAAATCTACTAATCCATTTTTGGAGTGAACTGCAAACAGGCGAGATAGTTTACAAATAAAGGTCATAAGCACTATTGCTAGACCTGCCACTCCTGTGATCTCAGGCAAACTCTGAAGCATGTCGCTTCCTTTCGGAAAAACTTAAATATGTGGCCTTCCCCCACACACCCTTAGCTCTGGACAGTTGAATCATTCTCACAGCAGATAAATCCTTCTGACTGCTGATTATTCTGACGGGCAGAGGAAAAAAGGCACTGTGTGTGACAGGGTCCCTTTTGTTTCATTACAAGCACGACAATCTGTTTTCCATTGAACAGAGTTTTGAGTTCTCCCTCTACAACATTTTTCTTTAATTACAATAAAAGACAGTAACTTAATCAGGCATAAATCCTGTTCAAGTGAACATAAGAAAACAAAGGGGTTAACTTTGGAGGCAAAAAGTTAGACATGTGACCCCTCAATTAGAACTCTGGATAACATACCACTAAAGCACTGCCAAGTGAAAAAATGTTCATTCATAAGATCTGCACGAGTATCACTAGAAAAAATAATCAAACAAACCCACAATCATGTTTATTTTGATTAATATGCTTTGCCTAGAATGTAACTATTCAGTTATAAAATTAACTTGACTTTCACTCCAACAGTCTAGCCACATGCACAGCTGCTCCCAGAGAAAAACATTTTCTTTGTAATATGCTATTTATTTCAGAAACTCTGGAGACCAGCACCTCCATTTTCCAAACAAGCTGAGAAAAAATGAAGAGGTTGGGACTGATACTGGGAGGGAAAGATACTACCTTCATAGGGCTAGCTGACACATGTAATATAGGCCAGACGCATCTGAAGACTACTATCAGCAACCTCAGACCACAATCAGTATTCTCACTCATTGCCAAGTCCAAGAATTCGCACAGCAAATTGCAGTTTTAACTTTGTTTAGCTGCTGGAACCAAAACTCACCTGGACTAGCTAAACTGAAGCAGAGCTGGTCAATATTCACACAGAGCACAACCATGAGTTACTTTTCAAGCTGTGAATAGGCCGCCCGTATTTTAACCCGCTCCAGTGAAGCACGTTCAAGCAGGACACCAGTTCCACCCATCTTCTCCAAGAGATTAGTATCTTTGGGATGAAGGCATGAGGTGTTGTTAGACACACAGGAGGGAGATAGCAACGGAAAGAAATTTGAGGGCTGAAATATGGGAGTCCCTGGAAACATGGACAGGGCGTGCAGAATGCATTCCAACTGAACAGGCACTGAATCTCACTGAGCAGAGAAGGCCAGATGCAGCTCAGTGGCCCAGAGGACAAGTGAAACAGCATGGGTCATGCCCACATACCTTCAATCTCTCCTCTTACCCCCAAAGAGGCAGGCCATATCAAAGCTAACCTTGGGAACACACCTTGCCACATGCTCCCCCCGCCACATTATATTCCTGCACTGCCAGAGTTAGATCTACAGTCTGAAACTATGGCGGAAAGCACGCTCCTCAACAAACCACAGCCAACCACAGCCTGGCGTCCAAGCTTCAACCCAGATACTCTTTTGTTTATGGTAAGGACATAGCCCAAGCTGCTGGCATGAAAAGTTGATGGACATGAGGGAAAGACAACAGGGACAAAAAATCAGCATTAAAGACAACCTAGGGGAGTCACACGGAGTCCTCTAACTATGGAGCAATGGGAGGATTGCACACAAAGACCTTTGTGGGCAAAACTGGTGGATTGCACAGGTTTACGCAACAAGGACAGTGTGCAGACCCTGCAGAGTACACAAGGGCTCCATTCCTCCCATATGCAGAAGTAGCTGCCACTACCAATGACAAGGTCCCTCAACCACCACCCTGAGCTTCCCCATCGAGTGTCTCCAGCTATGTCTGGTTTGTAGTTAATACCTTCTTTGCATAACTAGCACCAAGCTAGGAGGTTGTTTTAAGATTAAGGTGTCACTATATGAAAAAGATAGGTTTGGTTAACCAGTTAAAGACATTTCTTTGGTTGCTTAAGTTAAAGACATTTCTCAAGCTGAATAAAATGTTGAATGCTCAAGCTACAGATGTCAAAAGGAAGAGAAATCCCTGGGGTTGGGGGATTTTTTTGCCAGTCTGGAGTGCATTATTTCAGGCAGCGTGGAACTGCCTCTGGCTATAGTTACAGAGTAGACTTTAAATGAAAACTGGTGTTGGTCTGCATAATATTTTGTGCACCTGGGGAAAATATTTATCCAAGCAACAGCAAGATCTGTGGCCACCAAACATGCTGAGGACTCACTTGCGTTATGTTCAATGGAATGTTTGAAAGTACTAGCAGACACTTCTTGTATCTAAGCCAGCTTCTTCTCTTTAAAATTTATGAACAAAATTTAGAAAAAGAAGTATCACACTGAATTAGCAAGGAGGATATTCACACAACGTGGTCAAATTCACTGCACCATTACTCTCACAGTATGTATTTTCAATATGATTTTTACAATGACAATGCAGGTTTACATGCATCACACTTGCAATTAGTTTTCTCCCATTAGGCATTTAATAACTTTAAAATGTAAACATATACTTAGGGATTTAATTTCTTTAATATAAATCTACCCTTTTAAAAAGTCATATAAAGACTTACTCACGCACACCAGTGTTTCTTCCAGAACAAGCATTCATGATACGCCATATGAGCTTTCCAGTAACTCAACATCCAAATGCTGGACTTTTAAGGTGTGCGATGTTGTACAGATTGAAGAGTGGAACCAGCAATGCTTCCTTATCAGGAAAGCAGACTTTTTAAAGTACCAACATTCTTCGTTTATATGAAAAGCTTAATATATAAACAAACATACATTCCTATGCTGCCATGCAATCCCAGCATCTCCCTGTTCATATTAGCACGCTCCTGCATCTCACTACTAGATTATTTGAGACACTGGGGACGTTTTAGTTAATGAAAACTAATTCTGAACCATTTAAAGTATAGATCACTGTCTATTTTTCTTTCCTGGCAAAAAATAAAATATGACAGCCACTTCAGATAAATCCAGAACTAAATTAGAGTTTACGCTGTCCCTCCCCCCACATGTTAAAAGAGCTCACTTTGTAAAAGAACTCTACTAAAGCACGTCTCTGTTACAAAAGTGTGTTCAAACACCTTCCTAATCCTGAGATAATTAAAATCTGCTAGGGCAGTAAGGTAATAAGTCTGTAAAGAGTTTACCAAAGAAATGCTCTCTGCATTCTGACTGGCATCTACAAAGTCTCCGATGATACACACAGGCATTTTTCCTAACCAAATGGAAGTATTCCATCTCAACGAGAGTAAAAGTGGAATTACTGACAGAACCACAGTTTAGACACTGGAGCACAGCTGCCTCAAGCCATGTCAAAAGCCATCCTCAGCACATCATCAGCACTGCCCTGCTCTTTAGCCACATGCTTCTTGGAGTAATTGCTTTTTGAAAGCGCTCAGACTATAAATTACCACTGACAAATTGACTTTCATTTTGTCTTCTAATGCAAGATGACCAGAGATGCCACTTAAAATTACATTAAAGAGATTATTTCTTGTCTCCCGGTGACCACATTGCCTGGACTTTGCCAAATCCAGTATAGAAGCTACCCTTTACTACTTCTGACCTGCAATTTATTTTACATCCGTAGACAATCCAAGCTGAGGCAGAGGAAAATTACAATGGCCACCTGGAAAGGTGGACTAATGACAAGTGCTGCAAAAACCATGAAAAAAACCCACGAAAAACATGCTGAAGTTGCAGGGGGCAAATCTGAAAATAAAAATCCTAATTATTTCTGAGAAAACTTGATGCAGATGCAGGTCTATTCTGACATCATCTTAACAGGAATATAATTTTTCAGAACACAGAATGTTAGGAATGAAAAAGCTTTGTAACTTTACCAGTAAATTCTTTTTGCAGCCTTATACACTGTTAACTGAAACACATCCTTAGTCCCAGAAATCATACTGCGTAATGAGAATATAAAATTATAAGCAAGCACATTTCTTGCAAATTTCAGTTCTAATTTACAAAAATTTGGAAGCACTATTAAATTTATCAAAATATTTCCAGAACAATGCATCTCAAAGCATTTTATGCATTTATGGTTCCAGAAGCCTGAACTAAGCAAAGTGAGGAACACTAAATCTTGATTTATTTTTTTAAGGTGAACTTTTTTGACAATGCTTCACTAATTTCTGCTTTACAAGATGAGGGAGATGCAGGGCTAGAGATCATAGTTTGAAATAAAACTGGTTTTCACAGCTTCATTCAGTGAATTTGCATTACTGCATCACAAGCATAACAGACTAAGTATAATCTGATAGACAAAAGAAATATGTGGTTGTTCCCACACTTGATTTTCCAAATAACGGGATGAAAACCACATAATTACTTATACTGCTGAGCAGGATTCCTTGGGTCTTGTTCTTTATTATGTGATAGAACACACTGTATTCAGGACCTGCTCAGTCCAAAATACAAAGTACTAACTTTTAGACCTAATTCCTGCTGTTTCATCTCTAATTTCAAGTATGTCGGGGGGGGGTGTATGTTGACTACTTACTTAAAAGTGGTATTACATAGCCCAAAAGAGCAAAGTTAGAAGAAGTGAGAAGGAGGTGCCAGTGAACAACCACGGGTAACTCACTAGGCTAAAAAATTATCAGCAGACTAACACAGCAGAGACATGGAAAACTCAGACTCCACCCTCTCTTACTACCATGGAGTAGCAGCTATTGCATACATATGACATGATTATGACTTCTACCAGAATGCTGTAGAAAACATTTAGCAGAAAAACTGCAGAAAGAACAAGAACTGCAAAGTGAGAGTGACCACGATCTTCACTTCTTCACTTTACCTTACCTCTCTACTTTGCCTAAAGGCTAGGCACCAGACGGGCAGCTAAGTCAGCGGGGTAACAGCCAAGTTATTCAGCCACTTTCTGAGACTTATCAGTGATCAGATTTATCAGGTGCCAAATGTTTGTACTTGAAACATCACTACAGCAGAGCCAGATGCATCAAACGTTCACAACAGACATAGATGAAATACTGGATTTAAAGTAAAAAGGAGCAACGGCTAAAACTGGCAAGTCTTAACCAATAGCTGCTGAGGATTCATTCTCAAGAATAGTCAGGAAGGAAATGCTCTTGGACATCCCTAATGTTTTTAATTACCCCAGCCTACTTCACACATATTACTGTAGCTGTTTCTGAAAGATCAGCTAAGAACCGTCCAATATTAACAGATTGTTTAGTTGTTCCTTAATATAAATTCCTGCTTGCCCCTTTTCAATTCTTTGCTTAATTGAAGAAGAAATAATAAAAACTACAAAAACATTTAAATCTGGTACTACCACTGCCTGTTGAGAAATTACTGGATTAGGTGCAAGCAAAGCTTTCAAAGCTTTCTTTTTTCTTTTTCTTTTTTTTTTTTTTTTTTACTGTCTTCACAATCCAAT
>Ga0065711_1005510_pt1 | contig 20019 bp, 12 predicted proteins | sample Hoacrofraction12_FD_59098 | JGI IMG/M metagenome (GOLD analysis project Ga0065711, IMG submission 59098) | Hoatzin crop microbial communities from Cojedes, Venezuela - Epithelial fraction 12 v2 (version 2) | ecosystem: Host-associated > Birds > Digestive system > Esophagus > Crop | place... | reverse complement strand
TCTACCCAGCCAGTCATGTCATCGTAGAAAGCTATTAGATTGGTCAGGCATGATTTCCCCTTGGTGAATCCATGCTGACTACTCCTGATAACCTTCTTTTCTTCCACTTAAAAAAGTGCTAGTGAAAGATAATTGTCTAATTAGTTAATTGAAGACTTCAGTAACATATGTGAACATATGAAGTGGAAGACTTGCAGTGCCATTGAAGGTTTGTAAGTGTCGTGGCACAGCAGCTATGGAAGTGAAGCATTTCATGTAGATACGAAGGAGCACATCTTCCTTCTTGCTGGCTGCTGGTATTCTCAAGTCCCAGGAGGTCCTGCCAGTGCTCACACTTGGGGGTTTGCGATGAACTGCAACAGTTTAAGCATTAGTCAAGCGGGATGTTCAAAGCCACATAAGGGACTTACAGGCCCAAATTCCATTTATTTTAGAAAGAACTGAATGCTCCAAAACCTCAGGGACCATCAGATATTTCACCCTCATTTCCATGCCTAAGATTTCCTTTCCAGGAAAGCTTTTGGTAAGAAATGCTGTGGAGGAAAGCACTGACTTGCAACTATTGCTGAAGAGAACTGATTACTACCAGCAATAATTGCATGAGCTTTCTTCTTGCTTTCTTGTTAGTCCTGTGTCCTGTTTGTAGAGGTGATTTTTGTATCACCTTTGAGCCCCGTGTTGCAGCTGACAACTGTAAGATGGGGTGAAGAAGGATGATATGTGCAAAATGCGCTAGCAAAGGCTAAGGGATAGAAGTTTTAAATCACTTGCCTACGACAAGCAGAAGGACTCTGTGGCTAAGGTCTACTGCCTCACCAAGACAGCAATTTATCACTTTTTTCTTTCTCGCTACTTGCTTCCACCCGGTAAAGTGCTACTAGAAGTGAAGCAAATGACAGCACAAGCTCACACACTGATGTTACTGATGGGCCCAATACACCACCGCTACCTTCAGATGTTTATCCTAAAGACTCCAGGAGCACAGGTGTTCAAACCTCAGGTTTTATTTCAGCATATTCTAAAGATGGGGATTAGCCTGCTCAACAACATTTGCCATTGAGCTGCCAAGTCAGTCACAAGTGATTGTACAGGAATTTACAGGGACGGTGGTACTTTTGCCAGTCGCATTGCAGATGCAGAGAGATGATTCCTACGTAACACAGGTCTTTCTGAAGTGCTGTAAAGCCTGGTACACTGAAGCGACTCACCGGGTGGCTCCTGCATTACAGCTCTGCACAAAGAAGTCAAAGCCCATTGCTCTGCTCAGCAGTGCCGTACCTCCCCTCCAGCCCTGCGGTCCCTCTCCGGGGTGATCTCACCTCTGCACTCAGGGTTAGAGGAGCATCTTCTTGGTGCCAGCAATCACAAGAGCCTTGCTAGAGTACATAGCTTTCACATGATTCAGTTATGTGGGTTTTAATATTCTGTAGAAGGGCAAACTGGAGATGTGGTTTGAAGCATCCATTAACCTTAGCAGACAGGTATTGTAAAGTCCTGGCAGCAGCAACCTCACCCCCTGCCCTCTTCCTTGTCCAGGTGACAAGAAATCTGATCCCACGTCTTTCCTCTCTCAGGGTCATTTCAGTCGGTGCTTTCAGACTATTCCCTACATGTGCAATACTATAAGAAAAAAATATAAACTTCCTTTCTTCCTAAAACACCTAAACAGGGATTTATTACGGAACAGATAGTAACAATTTTCTTGCATGTCTTTCTGCCACACAAACTCTTTCACAGCAAAAAGGGTTCAAGGTACCTCCAATGTCCCTGATGGTTTGCAGAGTCCTCTGCGTGGACAGTTAGTCATTGAGCACGTCAGTTCAGTGGCCAAGCCAGGAAGGTACCCAAGTGCCTAGCTCCTGAACAAGTGGAGAGAAAATACCATTTAGGCATTTAGGACAGTATTACGGTCAGCATTATGGAGGGATGCACTCAGAGCATTCCCTCTGAGAGCGTGGTGGTCTGACACCAGGCAGAGATCTGACCCTGTGACCCCCGCTCATGGGCTGCTGTTGGGAAGCAGTGCAGGGACTTCTGCAGCCTGTCAGACCGATGAAACATGCATTGGATGTTCCTGAGGAGAGGCCAGAGGGGAATAAAATGATGAGAGAACAACATAGTTCTGAATGGAAACTTTGATTTTTGAAAGAAGGCCTAATTCCTTCCTAAATCCAGCAGCAGGTAACAATGCTGCTCTGTGAAAGCAAAAGCATAACATCACCCAGGTTTACAGGGTCACGGTACAGCCAGCTGAATGGGGATTAGGAGGTACTGCTTGTCCCTGCACACACAAAGCTATCACACACAGGGCACATCCACGTTGCCCAAATCCCACCACTGAGCAAGAGCTGATTCCTATTGTACCTCCTTTGACTGACTGAGTCTCTCTTCCTTTCATTTCTTAAATCCTTCTCTGTTGCAGAAGTAAAGGATAATATTGGCATTTGCTTTAAAATATTTCTGCAGCAATCTGGGACAGTGTGTGATTCTGTGCCCCCCCACCCCGTGCAGCCTGTGAGAAGATGTGACTATCAAAAAACATACTTCACCTGATCTATACAGACTACCAAAAAGCCTATTCCATGCTAAATATGTCTTTCGCATACACCGACAGGCACCCTGGCACCTAGCCCAAAGGATCAGCTGCAGAGCAGGAATAGCAGTTAAAAGAGAAGAGGAGGAAGTAGTACAGTAGGTAAAATACCAAGTGGCACATGGAAAGGGAAATGGAGCTCTCCTGCATACGCCCTTGTGAAAGGAAGGAGATAATCTAGTTGATGTGAATTGAGAACCCATTGCAAGCTGGTCGGAGGAAACGCATGTCAGTCTGTCTGGGGGAGAAGCGATTCATGCAAACGCTTACGAGCCTTTGAAACTCCTTGCATCGCTTGATGCCACAGCACTAAGGGATACAGAGATCACACAATGAAAGCTACCCTGCATTTCAGCCTGTGTTCTCAGCTACGAACCTGGAGATCTAGGAACAAACTTGCCCTTTGGTTGAGTTATTTAGCTGCAGGGTTTCTTGGGTCTGGCTCTTAGCACATGCCCCTGGCAGCTGTCAGAGGCAACATGACACAGACCAGGTTTTCTTCCAGCATGACAAACCCTGCATTTCTATACTTCACAGACGCTAAAGAGCCATGTTAAGAGATGTGTTTATGAACTCTACAATACCACGGATAATTTGCTTTGTTTCAGCTTTTCTGACCAAACGAAAATAATGATTCTTGCCCTTCTTCTGGAAACCAGATTCCCTCAACAACTTTGGGGAGGTGCTCTGCAGAATTAACACACACACACACAACACACCCCACACACACCCCCCCTCCTCCGGGGGATTTTGCAGGTACAGTAACACTGTTTAAAGGTCCCTGCCAGCTACCTTCTATCATTAAAAATCCTTCTGGAAACATTTAAAAGAAGCAGACTGGAGAGGCTGAAGTAACAGAAATGTGAGAGTTGTGCAATGCAATAACCTTTCCGAGAGTCCTAAGAGTGTGTTGGTTATCCGAGTCAAGAAAAAATTTGTAAAGGAGAAAAAAGAGCAAGCATTCTTTTTAATTTGTGACAAGCAGAAATAAAGCTATAAAGAAGCTCTGATAACAAATTTAGAATATGCTCTATAAGAAATCCACTAATAAAGGTATATTAAAAACATATTTAGTAAAGTTTTGTGGTGGAGGTTCAACAGACAATATAGAAGAGCTGGAGCAGAGTCGAACATATTTTTAGAAATTCATAAAATATTTTACAGGATCTCACGAGCAAGACCCTAGAAACAAAATTTGAAGCTCATAGCAAATTTTTTTACAGTTCATATATAAAAACAGAACCAGAGGTTTTTTATGACAATGCTGACACATAATCTATAGGGAGAACTGACCGTGTTAGAAATCAAAAAGTGAAAAAAATGAAGAGAAAGAATCTGCTGGGTATTATGAGTATATATATGTTTTCTGTTATTTTACCTGAAAGTAAAACCTTTAACTGAAACAAAGACAAATGGTGAAATCACTTCTGACATCCCACTTCATCTCACTGGAAACTAATAGCGGTCTTTAAAGACTCCTTTAGATGACGACAAAGGTATACCTTAACTAAGCCATTCCCAGCACTATGCTTTGCTGTGAGCATCATTTGTTTCTTTGTAATGTACTGCCATACCCCTTGTTTCCTAACGGGAAAGGCAAGAGGGAAAACCCACGGGGAATGCGAGGTTGGTGTTTATTTGATGCTAATTATGTAGCATTGCTATATACAAAAAAACACAGCAAAAAACCTTCCCAAGATGCATAGATCCTACAGAGGATGAACCCAGAGAAATCTACCTAATCATTAACTTCATTTTTGCTTACTTAGTCAAGTATCATTAGTTTTCCCGTACAGATATTCTATGTAGGAAAACAACCGATGTATATTAAGAGGTATACTGCGACTCTCAGGATTAACAGAGCTATGTTTTGAATTACCTTTCATTTCCATTCAGAGTCCGTGCAATTCTTTACAAGGGCTCTTCAAAAGAGGTTCTGCAGGAAACAAAGCCAGAAAATTCACAGTAGATTAAAACTCAGCAGGGGTGAATTCACATGTGTCGAAGAAAGGAATTAAAATAAAAAAAAAAAACAGCTCTTTTATATTTCCGAAAAGCAGAAAATCATGACCTTACAATGATCATAATTCTTACAGCAACACAAACCTGAGTGTCTCAAAGGCTGTTCACATCTGTTAATTTGTTTAGGTATGGCCTAGAGAACTAAAAAATATAGATTCCACAGGACTGTTCCCATTCCCAACAGGAAACTGAGAAGAAAAAAATAAAAAAGAAGCATTTAGGTTGGGAGGGCCCTGTGGAAGCCAGGTGGTCCAACCCCACCCCACCCTGCCTCGAAGCAGGGCCAGTTTAGGACAGGTTGCTCAGCACCTTTTCCAGTTTGGCCTCTGACACCTCCAAGGACAGCGATGCAACAGCCTCTCTAAGCTCCAGGGTTTCACGGCCCTCACTGTAGATTTTTTTCCTGATGCCTAGTAGGAATTTCCCTGGTTGCAGCTTGTGTCTGTTGTGTCTTGAGAGCAGGATAGAGAGAGCCTTTTGTCTTGGGATGGCGGCAAAATTGCGCAAGTTATTCCAGATGTGGCCTCTTAAGTGCTCGTTAGAGGTGAATAATCACCTAGGCGCTAGCTAATGGAGCTTACAGTGCAGCTGGGCTTTATGACCTGGGCAAGCACTGTCTATGCTTGAGCAGCTTGATGCCCACCAGGCCATGCAGGTCCTGTTCTGTAATTAATTTCTATAGAAAAGGCCAGTTGGTGTCACTAAGAAATAAATAACATCTCTAGCATGTCTTCTGTACTTGCTGAAATTTTAGAATATTCCAAGATTGCCTTGGCATAGCTGGTATACCACAAAAACCAAAAATTCCCTGAATTTTTGAATGCAAATAATTTTTTGCACTGTACTTTACTTGTCTTCTGGTCTGCAGTTTTCTTATTAGAAATCATAGGTCCAGAGTGGCTTTAGAAGACAGATATGGGGAAGTCCGGCTGGAGAAACAATTAATCCAGTGCATTTCTCAGGCATTTGAAAGAGAAAATGAGATAATGTCAGTAGGAGATGAGAAATTTGAGTAAATAACTGATGCCTCTCTGAGTTTATTAAGTTCTAGTCTCCACTTTGATTTAAACTTTTTAATGAACTGGAATCCAAACCCAAATTCTTCAGCTGGGTGTGGTATGTAACTCATCTAGCACCTGGTATGTACTTGGCAGGCAGTTTGTTCTTATCTCATCTCTATAGCCGAGCCTCTGTGATCCTAATGACTGGGAATAACCTTGAAAATCCTTCCCAAACAAGCGGCATCCCCTGTGCACTGATACTACACTTATATACATACATCACTCTGTTCTCCTGCCTAATAGGTTTTCACATCACGCCTGCCTTCACTGTCCTGCTCCCAGCTCCATGCTGCTCCCTCACCCGCTGTGCTGCCCCAGCACCTCCATCCTTCGAATCCAGCCTTCTCTTCCAGCAGTTCCCAGTGTTAGCATCTGTCAGCCATCAATAATGTCTTAGGACTGGGAGAAAGGGTGAGGATTTTATGAGCATTTTCCCTTTAGGTTGCTTCCTTTCTGAAACCCTAATCTCAGATAAAGTTTACCCAGGGAGACAAGATTTTCCCACAAAGCAAATGGAGAGACAGAAGGAGGGCATGGGAAAAGGGATCTTCATGTACCCCTTCGTGATCCAACACTACTTTTTGCAAAGGTGGAATGATACATTCTGGTCACTCAAGTTTTTCTCCAGCCCAGAAGTTTCAAGCAGGTGTTAGGTTCATATTCACTGAGCTGGTGTCATTTCGTGTTGTCTCAAATTGTTAAGCAGCTTCTGGATCCTCTCTTCTGATGGATGAGGCAATTCTGTCTTTACGTAATTCACAGAAGCCACATGAGACTTAATTAGTATTTATAAAGCTTTCAGGATGCTCAGTTGAAAAGGGTGATGATATAAAAGCTCTGCAAAAGCACTCACAATTTTTCAAATTCTCTGATGTTGCAGGTCAAGTTATAGACTCATTTTTCCCCTTCATTTTCCTACAGCAATTCTGTCCCCACAGAGGGACAGAATTGTAACAGAGGGAACTTAAAAAGAGAGGATAACCTATTTATACTTGTAAAGGATGGCATCCCACGAACAGCAAAACCAACAAAACATTATTTCCTTTGAGTTTGTGTCCTGTCTCCTCTAACCACCACCTCATTGTACATCTTCCTGCAGCCCTTACATCTCCCATGGGCACACGACGGTACCAGCTGCAGCTGATCCGAAAGCGCCGAGGGGCCAGGCAGCCGGCACAGGCTGTGCAGCCATGCGACCGCTGCCTCTGGAACAGCGAATGAGTCGGACTGCGTAGTGGTGATATTACAGCTTGTTATTACATCTGCAATTACTCTGACTTATGTAAGTTGGTTGAAATTGTTTGGAAATGAAGACAGGTGTCCCAGCTGTCTGAAGAACCTTAATTTCTTAAAACTGCCAAGCACAACCCCAAGCAGAGCAGACCGGACTGAGCCTCTCAAGGCCTCCTGATGATTTCATAGTTTTCTACCTATGCCTCATTCATGCAAACAGCTGCTGGTACCAGCAAAGAAATGAAGAACTGCCTAACTGAGGCTGGAGCAGAGTGGCAACCATCCCACCCTGCTGCAGGGCAGTACCAAAGAGATGCAGCAGGGATCACAGCGACAACAGCAAAGGCACCGGACTGGAAGGGATGTGTTACAGCTGGCAAACAAAAGCACCAGTTAGAGGAGTATCAGAGCCCATAGGGAAATATGCATATTTATTTTTTCAGGTCTCATCTACCATGCAGAGGAAAATTACAGAGAAAAAGAGTGTTTGTGTGTGTTTGTATCTCCACTCAACTGTGCCGGAAAAGGGAAATCATCCAGAGCAGCGATTCGTCTAATGTGGGGTGATTTAATGGCATGTGGCGTAATTCAGGGAGTGACCTGAGGCCATCTCCTGCCGCAGCAGCCCAGCAGCGCGGTGCCGTCATCCTCCCCGGGTGCAGGCAGGGCTCCTCAGGGATGCAACCGCCTCCTCTCCCCATCAGACTCCTCCTGCGCCTTGATCCAAAGCCTGCGCCCACCCACACTTCGTGGGGAGCTGGGGGGAGGCGAAGAAGCTGCTTCTGGGGTGGAACTTAGGAAGATGTATTTCTTAACGTGTAATGCCTACAGCCGCTTCCTGGAGATATCATAAATTATCATGTCTCTGTTCTGTACCGAGTCAAGGGATCACCGGGGCTGAGCTCCTGAACCACAGTGCCTCGGCACCAGGCTCTGATCAAAGCACTGGAGCTCATGCCCACATCTTGCCTTCCCTTTCCTCCCCTGTGTGTTTCACAGCTTCTGCGTGTTTCTGGTCCAGTGTGGGGCTATTTCAGCTCTGGGAGCTGGCAGAGAAGTCTCCGCTGCTCTGTTTTGCTGGCTTTGTTTCCACACACCATTGAGTCCGTCCTCTTGGGCTCTGCTGTGTGCCTCCCCAGAACACCCCTTTCCTGCTTGTGCCTATAAAAGCAGGCTGACTGTCATGTCAGAGCACTGCCCACCGTGCCACCAGTATCACCTGCTGCTGGTAACTGGTCTCACCAGCCAGACCTCTATGCTGCTGGTGGCTCTGCCACTCTTTGGCATCTCCTGCCAGGCTGCAATGTGCTGCAGCCGAGCTTCACCATGGCATGCGTGATGTTCATGTTTCTCTTTTCACTGCTGGAACGCATTCACCCCCCCGAGAAGCAGCTTCAGAGCTGTAAAAGACTTTTCATCCTGAATATCCAAAGTGCCCATCGTGCTCAATGCCCTGTTGGGTTACAGAGCCAGCAGCTCTAGCAGGAGCAGCAGGGAGACTTGGTGCACAGTCCGAGCAGGCAGATGCTTGGAGATGGGGAAAGAGCAGTCATTTGTCCAGGCTGGTGTTACCAGTAGCATCAGCTGCACCGCTGCCGGCTGGCAGGTGAGCAGAGGGAGCTGTCATGCTGGATGCTCGAGTAGCTGCTGGATCTGAGAGTAATGGAGTGAGAAGAAAAGGAATGTAGGAAAGCAAAAGGGAAACGTTCGCTGCAAGAAGACAAGCCTGAAGTGAATCATTCAGGGACAGGTTAGCTGACGCAAGGGCACTTGTGAGTCTTACAGCTGCCCTCCAGTGGCTGCGTTCGTATCCATAAATCTCCTCCAGGCTTGATTGGCCAATATTTCAGACGTGGAAGAAATCCTGTCAGAGTTTTACTTNTGCCAGAGTGACCACTTCTCTCACAAGCAACGTAAGACTGAGGATTTGATTCCTTGTGATTTTCACTAAAAGAAGCGAATTCTGGTCCCAAACAGTTTAGTGGCAGAGTAATAAAAATAATATTGCTGCTAAAACCATCCGCAGGCCAGACTGCAGATGACAGGCACCAGGAGGTCTGTTCCAGCTCAGAGCACACCTTTGNGCGTATGATTTCTGGGTTTCACCACCACGCTCCTTCTCACTTTTAAACCACCTCTGAGACAGGTGCTCTTTGCTCAGGTGCAGGCCCAGGTATGAGCTTTGCCTTGCACATCATCTGGGAGAGTCCTGTCCTTCTTGCTTCATTCCCCGCACCTCGATGTTTGCGCTAGTTCAAAATTGCTTCAATTGCCACAGAAACCTAAAGCCTTAAGGGTGAGAGGCCCTCAAAAACACAGGTGTAAGGTATTCCTGCCCTCCTTTCAACCTCTCTCCATCATTTGTTTCTGTCACCAGCTTGGGTCCCTCCACCATCCTGACTGGCCAGTGGTGCTTTGCAAGCAGACGGACTGAGACTTCCACCTGCCTGAAAAATAACCCAGAAGAAAAAGGGGTGGAGAGGGCGAAAGCTGCAGAATTTAATTTAGCTGCGCTCGCAGCAAAGCCTCAAACCAGCTGCCTAGGAACAGGGGACATGGGCATCTGGGAGGAACTGACCAGGGACAGGGAAGGGGAAAGGGCAGGACTTGTCAGCATCAATGCTGATTGTCAAGAAATGCGCATGAACCACATCTCCTGGGCTCCACGAAGCCATCTGGACACTGGGACAGAGGTGTTCAGCAGAGCACTGGCCATCTTCCTGTCCAGACCCCACACCTATGTGCAGTGAAGTGACTTGCGCTGACTGCTCTACCCTGAAAGATTTCTTAAACTCAGGGGACTCCTCAGTTTTTATTTAGGGAAGGTTCCATTCTGCTTTGCACTGGTGCATCCAAAGGTTTTTGAGTGAAAAACACAGTGGGCTGATGAATTAGGCTGTTCACTGATGTTTTAATGACCTTCTTCCCAGGACACTGGAGTTCAGAAGGTTATCTTCACAAGGAAAGGCCTGCAGAATATTTTAAAATTAAATTAATGCTTGTAATGCTTTGCAGAATATTTAGGAGATGTAGTGATGCTGTGAGAACACCTTGTACCCACATCCAGCCAAGTTGCCCTCCTGCATCAGAGGAAGTTTTTAATCTAAGTGGGGATAAGCTCAGCTGGCAGCCATGCCAGGCTCTCTGGAACACCCCAAGGACACAGCCTCTCCTTTCCACCTACCTTGCAGAAGACCCAACTCTCTGCCTCCTACAGGTGCAAAAGGGCATTGGGGTAGGAGGGTGGGGTGGACCCAATATGGGTCTGCAGTCCAGAAGGCAGCAGGTCTGGCATCTGGGACATTTCCAAACCAAGGCATGCTCAGGTCTGGACTTGGTGTGGTGGCTTCGTTTCTTGAAAATGGCTGTCCGGACCAGTGAAGAGCTTCTCTCCTAATGCAAGTTCTCTCCTGAAGCAGCGTAAACACTACTCCGTGCCCACAGGCATTAAAGACGGTCTTTCAAGGTGGTGGCGTTTGTGTCAGGTGCCAAACACAGCCTGACTCCTGCAACTGTAAAAATCAATCACAGCAACTGACAAAATCAGCTCCAAACGAAGTGCTTTCCATGTTCAGCAAATACTGCACCTGGCTGCCAAGGCAATGGCGTTCTGTTGCTAAGGGACAGCCGGGGGGCCGAGGTGTGGGGCGGTGGGGTCCAGGCCCTCCGCGAGAATCGCAGCTGTAGACGAAACTCCACCACCATCTGCTGGACACGCTGAAGATGCAGCTGGGCTCATCCTGTATTTGCTAGCGACACGACAGTGTCTCTCTAAAGAGAAAGGTTAAAAATGTCAGGGCCAAAGTCCTTATCCCCCTGTTTTCCAGCCACCAGGAATCTGTTTTTATCGCATTTTATTGTAGCCCTGATAGATCTGAGAGGCAATTCTTCTCTCACGAAGCACAATCAGAACGCAAAAGCAGGCATACAGTGGGGAAAGATTGTTTTCTTAGCCAGTTTAAACTGAAAACCCTTCTGTGGTTGTGAAAAGTCAGGCCTTCTGTATGAGACTGAGCTGAGAGAAAGAAATGACTGTACCAGACCCCGTGTGGACAGTGGAAATTGCTATAGTCACATAGCAATAACTGGGCGAATAGAATTTTTAGTATTAAAGAAGAAAATCAAACTGAGCTAGTTGGATTGGGAGTCCCGTTGCGCCTCCCCTCTCCTCATTTATCCCTACCTGCTGTGATGCTGCTGGGTGGCCAGAACCTGTCCAGCTTGGCAGCCCTGTGCACGCCACAAGCTCCATCTCTGCTGTGGAGCTTGTCCCGCTCAGGGGCAGAGGCTCCCAGTGCAGCAACGCGCCTCAGGATTGCCAGCACAGTACGGCGTAGCGCCGCGCATATTAGTACCTGTGGCACCATGGAGGCATTGGTCCATCCTCCAGCCCGCTCCCAGGTCCGGGGTACTGCAGGGCACCACACCGTCACCTCCCAGGCACCAAAAGACCTTCTAACAAACACAGAGCATTAAAGTGATCTTCCCAGGGTCACATTTGGAGACCCTTTCAGAGCCAGGATCCGAGTCCTTTATCTCCTGATAAGGAGAGAGCCAGGCTGTGCCCTCCTGACTCTCACTACCCTCTCAGCTGCAGCTGGCACCCTTGTTGTTCCACTGTGCCTGCCACAGCATCCACCCTCACCCCGAGAAAGAGATTTGCCACTTTGCTAAACTCTTCAGACCTTCTCCTCCTCACCTCTTCACCTCCTCACCTGATCTGTAATAATAATCCCCAAGGAAGTAACCAGGTGTCCTGGTTGCAGCTGGAATAGAGTTCATTTTCTTCTGAGTAGCTGGAATAGTGCTGGGTTTTGGATTTAGTATGAGAACAATGTTGATAACACACCAATGGTTTTGTTGTTGCTAAGTAGTGCTTACACTGGTCAAGGACTTTTCAGCTTCTCATGCCCTGGCCAGTGCGTAGCTGGGAGGGGGCACAGCCAGGACAGCCGACCCGAACTGGCCAAAGGGCTATTCCATACCATCTGACGCCATGCTCAGTATATAAACTGCGCAGACTTGGCCAGGGAGCACCGCGGCTCAGGAACCAGCTGGGCATCGGTCAGTCAGCAGATGGTGTGCAATTGTGCTCTGCATCACTTGTTTTGCATATTCTTTTATCATTATTATTATTATTATTATTATTATTCTCTTCCTTTTCTGTTCTATTCAACTGCCGGGAATTTTACCTTTTTTTCCCGATTCTTTCCCCATCCCACCAGGGGTGGTGAGCGAACAGCTGTGTGGTTCTTTTGGCTGCCTGCCGGGTTAAGCAACACCAGGCTGTCTCCAGGAGGTCCTCCATACTCAAAATTTCCTGCACTGAACCCACCTTCCAGCTTATGCCAAGTCTGCAGCAGGGCACGGCACTGCAGGCTATTGCAACAGCAATGTCTCAAGCCTGCTGCATCATTTAGATCTGACTCTTTAATAAATGAAGAAGTGAGGCTTTAATAAGAGATAAGGGAGCCTCAGACTGCCTTGCTCAGACTAATCTTTTAATGGTTGAAAATGATAGACAAGCTGCTCCAATTTCTTATCTAGCATTTTGCTTTGAATTATTAATAACCAATTTGTACTTAATTCACTTAGTTCAGAAAATTAACTACATGTGTCACTGGTTCCAACATTTCTCATTTTTACTGCTTCCTGCATCGGCAAAGGGATAACTTCATATAAACTAATTAAAAGACAAAAACACACACACAACCTCCTGCCCTGGTTCACTCTCCTAACTCTCTGGAGTATATCCAGAAATACCAGCTTCCAATATTTCCACGCTTCTTTGCTTCCTTAAATTACAACTTGGGTTAATGATTACAGCTAGTAAAGGAATAGAATTCTTTTAATATCTAACAGTTCTCCCAGGCTCTTGGACAAAAAGAAACATTTTGGGGTAAGAGGGACAGAATCCACAGTTTTGAGGGAAGAAGGGAGGAGTTCTAAAACCTAGAATTAAATCACATTGTATCTACATATTACAAAAATGTAAACACAAGACTCTCAACTTCCCCATCTCCTAGAGATAGGGACCATTCACTTTATGGTATATAATAATTTATTTGGGGGATTTAAAAAATACTCTTCAAGGAACGTGCCCTGTAGTATGGCTTCCTCAAAACGTAATTTCTTTGCATAGAACTCACTATTCTGACAACAGCAGCATAGCATTAAAGTTCATCTCAGTCAGTCTAAGCATTTTCAAAAATAAAAAATAGCATTTATTCAGGAAAATAAATATTACTGGATTAACCAAGCTAGTCTCCAGAAAGAGGAGATAGATGACATTTCAGTAACAGCTGAATGAAACATCACAAACATTTCAAATCCAATTGTTTTGTTGAAAGTTTTTATGGAAAAGTTTTTTTGAGAAAAAGTTCGTTCTAGCTTCACTTTCAAAACTGCAAACTGAACAAAGCCACTGCTTCAATGCACAGTCTTTCTTGAGATTTAATTCTTTCACAAACACCGTTCCAAATTAAGGACTCACAGACAGAAATACACCTGCTTTTTAACACATTAATTTTTAAGGAAATGGGATTTTCTGACAGAAAAATAAAGATTAAAAATATTCATTAATTTTAATTACCTTGTCTGAATTTTAAAGGAGCTTATTTTTCTATCTTGGGGGCTCTGCTTGAACGAGAAAGCTGAGTCACCCAACAGCGGAGTTGCTGTTAAGAAGCATGATGAGAAGCACCTAGGAACAGGAATGGTTGTGAGGATGAGTGTCTAAACCTGTAGCACACAGGAAGAAGAAACCTGGAGGCTACGAGTGGCCAGCCAGCCAGAGAGACAAAGGGAGAGATTTGTAGGCAAAGGTGCTGAATTATGATAATTAAGTTTAATGAAGGGGAAATAACAACACTGAAAAAGGGCTTTCACAGCTCTCTGACAGGCAGTTGTTTAATTGGCCTTCTCCATCCTGCAGAGACAAGAGGAAGTCTGATGATGCTTAGCACCACTGCTAAAATCAGGCTTCAGCTATATTTAGAGAACACATATATTAACACAGCCATAAGGGGAGCCTGTAAAACATTTCCCAGATACGGAAAAATGCTTAACTGGGGAACAAAACTGATCCACCAGCCCCTCCTCAGCCTCATCTGCAGGAGGACAATAAATCAAAGTGAGACACTAGTTTTATAGATGCGCTCCAACTAGTTGTTAACAAGCCATCCTGGGTGCCAACTACAGGGCAGCCAGCACGCAGTACAGAGCTCACCTAAAGAAGGTGCTGAAGTATTTTGGGGGAAATCCTGGAAAGTCTTCCAAAGAAAATGCATTATGCAAAACTAGAGCCACTGTCAATGCTGCGGCATTTATAAATGTTTTCTTTGTGTAGATGCAATCACTGGAGCCTGAACTCCTGAGACAGCACAATAGTCAAGGCAGTGGCAAACCCAAAAGTCAGGAAATTTCACTTGACTTTCAGCATTTTCAAAGCAGGGTCAGAGTTAAACTGTAATCTGTTAACAGATTACAGGGTTAATTTGTAATTTGTTATTGTAATCTGCCAGGAACAGTCTGGAAGGCAAAAATGCCAGGGGCAGGATTCCTCACCCGTTTTCCAGTCACCAGGGATTTTACTGCTGGCAGAGGCGGCTCCTACACGTCTCGGTGAAAAGGCTCACACAGCACTCAAGGTGCCGTGCAGAGGCACAGTGATGTTATCCATGTTTTTCTCTGTTCCTTTCCTGATCACTGCTGGCACTCCATGTGCTTTTTGACCAGCAGAGACATTAAGCAAACATTTTTACAGAACAACCTTGATAAAGCCCTCTGATATTTTATTCCCGAACAACTACAGGAACAAGAAGTATAACCTAAGTTAGAGCTGCTCCTGATCTTGGGACTCGGGGCCAGCCAGACCACCAGTGAAAGCAGCCTGACCAAGATGCTTCTGCACAAACTCATTTCTCTTTCGCCTAGGAGAGGTGCCCAGGCTGGAAGGCAGAGCTTCACCTCCAGCCTGTTCTCACCACCACGCCGCCCGGCACAGAGGCAGGGACGGGGAGCCAATGCCCAGAACAGGGGAAACATCAGCCCACTCAGGCCATCTATTCTGGTACTTCTCTATGCTTACAGTAAAAAGCTTTTACAATATCTAACCTGATTCTTTTCACTGCAGTTCAAGACTAAATTCACTATTTTCACCCAACCTGGGTACTCCCGTATTCAGGGAATAATCCAGATTCTTGTATTTTTCTCCACAAGGGGAAAAATAAATGCCATTTATTTTCCCCTTCCTTCTTACTCATATCATCCTTCAAACAAGCTCCCCAAACAGAACACGGTGTCCCAGCTGACACCTCATCAGTCTGAATGGACTGGCAAGTTTTGCCCTGTGTTACTCATGTGCGGTCATAAGGTATCTTTGCATGACGCCTGTCCTTTTCATAACAGCATGCCACTTTTGACTCATGTGATCTTGTAATCTGCTAGTAAATGGGAATTTTCTCCAAAGAATTGCTACACAGCCAGTTTATTTCCTCTCCTGTGCACACACATTTAGTTTTTCTTCTCTCACTTGTAACATCCAGTACTTCCCTGGTTGAATTGCATTCTTCTTTTTGCCTTCAGATCTTTCCAAAAATGTTATCATTAGCACTGGGATCACGACAACCTTTAGTTTACTATCTGGCTCTCCCAGATCTTGATCTCTCTTTACATTTTCACAAATGTAAAGAGCAAACTCTCTCTTCCATTCCCCAGGTCACTAATGAGGATACTGAACAGACGAGACTCAGAACAGACGCTGGCAGAATCATGTCCACTAATAGCAATTCTTCCACTGCATAAATTCTTCCATTCTGACTGTGAATTGTGCTTTAAGTGGAAAAAAATCCACCTAGTACCTGTACACATGCAGCCTTCCTCAAACTACCATCTCTTGCTAATGACAAGACAAGACAGCATCAGAAGTGAGATGTAAATTAGGAATCAAAGAACTGGTTCCTAGGTGTCGCTGAACCCACGCACGGCCTTAGACACATTACCTGATCTCCACATCTAGGCTTCCTCATCTGTCAGAGACTGTCGCTCTGTAAAACACTGGAGCCCAAGAGATTGCAAATACTATCAGTTTAAGAACCAATATTATTACTATGTTGGAGAACATCCTTTTTATGCAAACTACTCTTTAGGAATTATTCCACGAACCTTTTATAGACCTTCTTTTACATTGCATAATTACATACACTTATTTGCATAACTAATAGTTACACAATAATTAATTAAATATTTTCTGTTTCTGTAACTGTCAATGCTTTATGACAGATGAAATCTAAAAGTCTCTTTGGGGTTTACGGTCTCTTGGGTCTGAACTCCGGCATAACATGCAGCAACGCACATTTCAGACATGTTTCTTCCCAAAAGCCAGAAAGTTCCTTATTCTAGTGACAGCATCAACTATGACAATTTTTGGACAATTATATTAACAGGTGGGCCAACTTACAGAAGAATTAATAAGGACAGTACTGCTCATCCAGCAAATGCAAAGCGCAGTGAACATCTACATGAGACTGAAAAGAAAATGTTTCAAGCGGCGATTCAGATCAAGGCGGATCTTACCTTGGAAATACACGGCTGCTGAAAACTTGGTGTACCACAGAGAGAACAAAGCAGAGAGCTCAAATCAAGTGATCCTTCTAAATAAGCCTGACAAGCTTTTATTACAAGAAAACCAAATTAAGCAAAAACCGGAGATAAGTGCTTTACCTGACATTTGGGATTTTAAAAGACTGAGAAATAGGAAGACATTTACAGAAAGAATAACATGTAAGGTCATCACCAGTAAGAATTGGGTTTTATTCAAGCTACTGGCAGTAATTGAATTTGTTTCCTACCTCAGCCTAGAGTTGTCAATTAACCCAGCCTTGCTTGCATGCAAACATTGCTAGAGGCCTCTTAAAGAATCAGCTGATTACAACTTTTTTTTTTTTTTTTATCTGAAGGGTGGAACAGCTTCCCTCCTTCTCAATTTCAGTAATGGATCATCTATGCAGGTTTTATTGTATTAAAGCCCCACTCCAATTGATTTGCACTTGCCAGACGCTGTCAGAATTGCTGACAGGTTCTTATTGCACTCCAGGTCAGCTCGCAGTCGCCACGAGAAGGGAGTCTGCAGCACCAGAGACGTCCCAGGCTCCCAACGGACCCAGCAAGGCAAGGGGAGCCGAAAAGAGGAATCCACACACGCCTTGCAGGGATGGGGAAACAGAGGACCAAAATGGCACATCACAAACCAGACAGGATGCCACCTCAATCCGCTTTGTAAATGGTACATAGACTGGTAGAGATACATCTACAACACAAGTTTTTCATGGTTTAATTTCAGAAATCACCTGGAATGCGACAGTTATTGAATGAATTATCATAGCAGGTTATTTAAGAAAACCCAAAACCAACAAAAAAAAAACCACTAGAAGAGCTGGTTAAATGTCATATTAGCAAACAGTTTAATTTATTAAAATGACTCCAGTACACCTCTGTGCTTCTACAACAGACACAGCATTACACACAACAGGTAAAACGTGGTAACATTCTCAAGGAAGCAGTCTCAGGCTCGTTGGGACAGAAACGCAAGAGCAACAGTATCTTAGATTACCTCCCAGCTCAACCTCCTTCCACAGGGTGATTCTGGTACTTCTCTGTGGAGCAGGCGGACAGTGGAACGCAGGTGCTTCCTACCCAAAGACAGCTGAACAAAGCCGTATACTGCCAAAGAGAAGGCAGGTATGCCTCCAGCTTCAGCGTGAGCAGAAAGTAAAGGTATTAACAAGTTTGTGGTCCCTGGAGGCCTGGGTAGCTGTGGTGGCACAGGAAGTGGAATTCCACATTTTCATCACTCTAAAAATGTGAGACCTACAGGATGCATACGGGAAGAGTAAGTTTCTTGTCTCATGAAAGATCCTGGCCCAAAAGGATTTGCACACCTGAGTAACATGCTCATAAGAATGACGAGACTCCTGTAAGTCTTTGTAAGAGGAGAGTCTTAGAATACATTTTTGGTAATTCAGGGCCAGTCCTTTCCTCTTTACTGGGGAACTTTACTGGAATTAACTCAACCTGGCATTCTATCAGCAAAGGAAACATGAGAGGTTAATAAAACCAGAAGACACTGAAGGTGTCAATACAGTGCAAATGTGTTGGGTTTAGTTTTTGACTGTTACAGCCTGATAATTTTATATTCTGTGCTTTAATTTCAGGGAAAAGCATAGTTGTCATGTGTCATAATATACATGCTTGCATATATCTATACATACACACTTGCTGCAGAATGCAAAGGCTTCCAGTGGCATATGATTTGTAGTGCTGACTTCTCACATGCAGGTTTTTTTCATACAAAAACAAATCAGTTTTAGAGGTGCCCCCTCCCTCTGCATACTAAATGTATTTATTAATGCGTTATTGCATGCATTATTACCCTACCCACCCACTGATTTATATTAACCAGATTTTTTTTCTTTAATGTAAGCCATAAATTATCTTAGTTGCAACACCTGGCCAGAACACGCCAGTGTTCTCCACTGTACTCATGGGTTTTACGGTAACTACTATCTCAGGTGGCAGAATATTCTTAATAAAATGACTCAAGTTTTTGTTTGCTTCATATTGCTTCATTCTTAAAAATCTTTTTGATGTACAATCTTTGCTGTTAGTACACTTCAGATTTACTGAAATGCAGTAAACTATGAGAGCTCATTATTCAGAAGCACCTAGTCTTTTTTTGACATTAAGTGGAAGCCACCAGCAACAATTGTTGTATAGAGCATTCACCGGGTTAACGAACAGTGCACATGAACTAGTGTGAGATGAAACTGTTTTCTGAATAGCTAGTAGACTTCACAAAACAAATTATGTGCGATGCAGCCACTATCCTGCTGAGACAGCAGAAGGACGTAAGAACAAAAGTGACTCTAGGGTCAGTTTCTCTCCGTATTAATGTAGCTTTGGTTCAGAAATTCTTTAAGTGTTGTAGAGCACCTGGTTTAGTGACAAAATACATGCATCTCACAGTGCTAACAGTATAATGCTAATAAACTATAAACCGCAGGTTTCAAATATTAATAGCATTTGATAAAAAAACTTACAGAAATATTCTTGTTGCAAATGTGCAGTACAAACGCAAGCTCCTTGGCCACAAACTGTGTGCATCAGTTTTGTGCTGGCATAACAGTGCAAATGCTGGGATTCAAGTATGCTTTTCCATACTCATGTTCAGCAACAGAGATTACAAAACGAAGTTTGGAGGATTTTCTGCTCACAAGGCCAGGATGCAAGAATCAAGCGAAACACTGCAGTAATTGAAATGTTTGATTTCCCTCATATAGAAGGCAATCTAAATGAGGAGAAACACATTTCACAAGCAAACCAGCTTCACATACCACCAAGTTATTGCTTCAGCTAGGTCAGCTGTACCAAAATACAGGACTACAGCTTGCAACCTAATCTCCACTCACATGAAGGAAAGACGAAATCTACAGTGCAAGCCCTCCATGCAAAAGGATCACATTGCAAGACCAGAGTCCTGTTTCACAGGACAGAATTTAGTCTTCTTTCAGTTTTCTCTGTGAATTTTTTTTGTAAGTCAGATCAGAGTCAAAAGTATATTGTTTATGGTATTTCTGTGTTTCTAGAGGTTACTACTTCATGCCAATTTAGATCTGCTCAGCAACAGAATACAATACGAACACTAGTTTCCAAAAATTCCAAAAGTTACTGCTGAAATTTTTAGGGCCAAAATTAAAAATTATTTCACCAAATCAAGTCTTTATTCCACTTAAAAAAAAAAAATCTGACATCCTATTAAAAACCCCCAGCCAAACTTAATAGCTTTTTTCAATTAAATAATAATCTAAGATTTTACAAGATATTCACATTCAGGCAACTGTCTCCTGACTTGTATCTGTCTGAATGACAGATGCCATAATAAAAACAAGACTGCTACTCCCAACATTCTTCATGACAGCAGTGAGGAAGCAGGGCGATAAGCAGGATCAAAACCCTGGACCTCAGGAGGGCTGACTTTGCCCTCTTCAAGGAGCTACTGGGAGGAATCCCGTGGGCCAGGGCTCTCGAAGGCAGGGGGGTCCATGAGTGCTG
>Ga0065711_1037248_pt1 | contig 20021 bp, 10 predicted proteins | sample Hoacrofraction12_FD_59098 | JGI IMG/M metagenome (GOLD analysis project Ga0065711, IMG submission 59098) | Hoatzin crop microbial communities from Cojedes, Venezuela - Epithelial fraction 12 v2 (version 2) | ecosystem: Host-associated > Birds > Digestive system > Esophagus > Crop | place... | reverse complement strand
CTAAAAAAAAAAAAAAATGTACAGCTGGCCATTACCTATTGACTCACGAGAAAGATGTATGACAGTGTGAAAAGTAGAACCAGATTATTTGACAGATGGATAGACCTGACCGGACAGTTCTAAATATTGCTTGTAACTTTTTACAGTCACTGGATATCACATTCTGGAACTACTTAAATTAAAAAGAGCTCTGTTACCACCTCCTCGGGACTTCAACCTGGCTATCAGGTTACTGGCTTTAGCAGTATTTAGAAACAAAATGGATTCATTTATTAGTACGAAAGTACAAAAGAGAAACAATCAAGAACACAGGAATAATGAAAAATATTTTAATTTTGGATTCTCTCTCTTCTATTTGTATTCTATATTTTAATTAATACAAAGATACTTCACCAAAAGCTTCACTACTGGTAACAAGAGGGGCATGTGCAAGGAGCGTCTATGTTTTCCTTTCATTCAAAGGCCACATTACTGAGGGTGCAAGTTACTTTTTCCCCCCCCTTCTCTTCCTCTCATGCAAACAACTGCCTTCTGACATAGCTTCTCCTATATGCAGCCTTGATTACTGCCAACTTAGCTCAAAAGACAGGAGTTTAGAATTCAGAGCTTTGACTTTTATTGCTTTTCAATCAGCACCTTTTGCTAAATGTAAAACAGCAAGCTCTCACTTCCACGTGAACATACTAACACAGTTCCTTTCAACCTGAGCTCTTAAGAGAGTAGTGTGCATACATACGCTTAGACTGCAGCATTAATCCCAAGACTCAAATGCTCAAAGGTTTTGATCTCATATTAGTTTCAGCAAATATGAACAGTCTGAGGGAACTAGACTTAAGTTACTGTTACTTCCACATGCAAAGTGTATGTTAACCCCTGGAAATGAAATTTGTGAGTGTATTTTCTGCATTTCTTCTTCTATTTGAAGCTATTTCCAAGAACCTTCCAAGAATACATATTAACTTACACTGCTTAATACAGATTTGTTTAGAAAATCTTTTGAGCATCTCCTCTCTGCATAGGCACACTGGTGTTCTTTTATATTGGTATTTGTCAGAGCTAAGGCCCATCATGCAAACCATACTCCAAGACAGTTGCATACACTCGACTGCCTTTGAAATTCATAGGGTGTATCACATCCATGAAAATCATCCTTCTCCTAACTGTATACTCTTTCAGGATGTCTGGTTCCTGAGATTCTCCATGTTATCTAGAGTAAAATGTGTGCCTGTGGTGATATCCTGACAACAACAGGATCCAACCCACAAAGTGTTGAGTCCCAATTCCACAGTGCATTTGAATACAAAAGTAGCTTCATTACATTCCCACTGGACTTCTTATTTATGCACAGTTACGCACAGAATCAAGAGGGCTATAATGTGGACCAAAAGCATTAGGCATTTTGCAGGATTGATATTACTATGCAACTCAAGATTTAAACTAATTCAACTCCTTTTATTTTACTTTGAGTTTAAAATTGGCTTCTGTCATTGGAGTGGCAATTTCCCTAAGATCCTTCAATCATTTATTTGACCCTTGACTGCAATGTCATTTAAAGACATTAATTTTTAAAATACTAGATCTTTCAGATTTAAAATTTCCAAAAGCTTTTATTAACTACCATCATATCATATGCAACAAAAATAATATATGCACATACTTATGTTAAGGTTTGAGGTGGCATACTGGCCATTGTTTGCCCTAGAAGTTTTGTTCGACCTTCCAGTCAAGCCAAGCTTCCCTCTGAATAAACTATTCACAAAAATGCTCGTCTAGGTTTTGTTTTCAGCTACTTTCTAGATAAAAAGCTTAATTTGTGCTTGGTTTACACCTTCTTTTAAATTAGCACAATTTAAATTAAACTCTTTCATACGCAGAAACTACTCTTTTATTACAGTGTCTGGACAATGTGACGAACTATCTACAGAGACTGCTGCTTGTACCGTGCTGGTTTGACACATGAACAAAAGGTTACTATTTCCAGAGATTTTTGTTTATTGATCTTTCTACGTAACTGTTTATGCTTTTTCACTATTACCATTTCAAGGTTGAAATACCATAAATTCAGTAATTTTATCTGTGTGAGTTCACAGCAATTTACCCTTGAGGAACTCTCAAGCCTTGAGGCTTTGTATGTTTCAGCTTTATATGTAATGGTGAAGGATGAATTCCACTAAAAACCTGTGACTCCATGAATGATTCATTTGACCTGAAGTTTGGATTTCCCCTAACTTCTCCCTTTTTCGGAAGTTCTACAAGTAGATTTGGAAAATCAAGTGCTTATTATTCCTCTTCCTAACTCTATATATTATTTAAAATATGAGATCATATGGTTATGGACTATTTTTTCAGGGGAGGCAAGCTTTGTTACGTGACTGGGAGCTTCTAGCTTTAGAAGAAACACTCCAAAAAACATTTATCACCATCTTACCTGTACTGCAATTTGTGTTCCATTGGATGTAGCCAACAATGTAACAGGTCTAGTTTCTGTAGTCACTAAATGGTGGCCATGTTGCTGATGTCCCATTTCTGATGAGGCACTATGAAATGCTGCTAAGTCTTGAGCCACGATAGCAACCTTCAAGACCAAAGGAAGAGAATCAACTAGATCACAGATGTTATTGTTACTGACCTCATACAACCGTTACTCTTCAAAGTTAGTTAATTTCAAAGCTGTGATTATTCATGGGCATAAATTTATTGTGCAGAAGATACATTTTTAAAGAAAGGTTGCCATCAATGTTCTCACAGTTATCTATTAGCGCTTGAAATATAAATATCCTCAGAACAGCAAAGAAGTTCAATAAATGTGCCTATAAAAGCCTGTGATTATTTCTACATACACAGCATGGTGATTAATAATTATCTTCATTTTCATGTGGCACATTTTTAGAACAGTAGAATGTATTTTAACTTAAAGATTAAAAATTATATGAATGCATTTCTACTAAAAAAATTAGTTATTGTATTTGTATATTAAAAACAAAATCGCAAATATATACTTACACAAATGTTTCCTATCTGCCAAATGAATTACAGTCCCATAATGTTAAGTGGTGAAGTTACAGTTCATACTAGATTTTACTCTTACCTCTGCCACTCATTTGCTGTGTGACTTTGGGGAAAATACTTAGCATTTCTAGGTCTTATTTTACATTCACCTACATGAATCACCAGACTGGTACCTCAGAATTTTTTCTTGGTGCCCAGTTATTGTTTTTAAAACATTCTGCCATATGTTGATGTAAACCACTGGAGTAGAACCCATCTTACTCTTATGAGGGGAATGGTATGGCCAGGTGTTTCAAATTGCGTTACTTAAATAAATCTATGTGAATGACAATTGTCACAGCTTAGGTGCCTATTTTATATCATCTTATAAAGGAACATTACACATGCACACAGGATAATATCTTACCTGCTGTCCTTCGGTGCCTTCTGCAGTAACCATTGCTACGGAATGTGTTCCTGCAGAAGAGATGACAGCGTCGTGGGCAGGGACTGTGATGGTGGTGCCATCTTGTGTTACCATAGTGATAGTATTGCCAATGGCCTGCATATCCGCCTGGGATATGTTGACCTGAAACACAAAATAATTCCTGAAGTAAAAAAAAGAAGGTTTGATTGCTGCTCAGGTCATACCCGAGTCTCAGCTTTTGGCAACATGTTTTTTAAGTAAGGTTTGAAAGAAATGATTATACGCATTTGAAGTGTAACAGCATTTATCAAACAAATTCCTGCTAGTTGGTTCAGCAGGAATAATCCTGCTAGTTCAATTTCTTCATTTGAAATAAAGTGTGTAGCAATCCAGAACAAAAAGGCAACTTGTTCATAATAGCAGGAAAAAATATTTTAAGCCATGTTCACAACTAATATACTGGCCAAAAGATCTAGTAGCTGTTATTCCACTTCCTGACCGGCATGCTCATACATTCCTTCAGAAACGCCGTCAATCTTTGGCCAACTCCCTGTCTTGGACAAAGCACCCTCATTGCATTAATCTTACTGACTGGGATCTAATATTCCATGACCTTTCAGATGCACTTACCTACTTACAAAAATAAAATTATGGCTCTCATTAATAAGAAAAAGGATGCATACTTGCCCCAGAGTCTACAACTCCATGTTAATCAGATCATATCCCACATAACTGCATGATAGATTATCTATGTATGTGTCTTACACAACAGACAACGTGACTCAAGGTAGTATCACCTGACATACTTTCATTTTAATGGAAATACTAGAGAGGCCTATAAGGGCTTAGAATTTAAGCCACGAATAAACAATTCCTAAAAAAATAAATTATATAAATTACTGATGTCTCCAGTATAAATGCGTTAGGGCATCAGATACATGGTTTGATGTCCTATTTACAAGGTAGTAAAACATCCCAGAACTGAAGTCAAGCTGAAGGATAATTTAAATAAATGCAAGAACTCCATGTCAAGGTTTCTGCAGGCCTTCATTTTAGAGCGTAAAAATGCCAGTTACTTAGCATTGCTGCAATGTTCAAGGCTGGCAACCTAACAGCCCCCCTTAATATTTAATTTCCAATTTGAATTTAGAAGAGATCTTTCACATGCTACTGGCATTTCAGCTACCCTTCCAGGTGATATATAAACTTCTCCACATATGCCTTTGATATACTGCCACAGATAAACAAAAGAGTTGTGGTGAAATGCCCTCCCAATGAAATTTCAGATGGAATCTTTAAAAAATATATCCACAGGAATTTTCAAGTGGAAGTAGTATCAAAGCACTCCTTATCCTCTTGTTTATGTTAGAAATGGTAAGAACTACACACTACCAAACAGCTTGTAAAGCAGGCACACACCTGGACTAGAAAGATTTCCCACCACCACCCCCCAAAAGGGTGTGCAGACAAGACAACACTGAAGATGACCATCACATACTAATAGAAGAATCAGGGAATTCCGAGAAACCTCAGAAACTAAGCTTTATATATAACAATTGTTAAAATAGCCCATGCCTACTTTAAAAGTGACAAAGATAACAAGGATAGCCAAAAAATCTAGCTGTGCATTAAAATGTTTCAGATGTCAGAAGATATGGTTTAATTTAGGTACTCCAGAGGAGGCCCAATCCTAAACATATCTTGACCCAGCTCCAAAGAAGCTTCTTTCCTTAAGAAACCCATGTACGTGTATATCAAGAATCCTAACTGATTTTAGAAAGCACATGGAGTATTTGCAAACACCTGCCTCAATTCTCAACATATTTTTGTCAGCTCTTTAACACTGCAGTTACTTACATGTTGGGTTCCATCCTGGGATATTAATGCTACTTGTTGACCTAATCCTGACTGAGTAACTGTAGCAACCTGTGCAGAAATTACATCTTCTCCCTCTACACCTGTCACATAGGTTATCTGGGAGCCTTTGAGAACATCTTCACCTTGACCTATTTGATAGAAAGAAGGCAAGAGGGTAGTTTACATACTCTAAGTGCTGCCAAGAAAGCAAATGACAAGGACTGAGTGCCAGCCTGGTTTGAAGGTTTTAAACACTCCAATGGAAAAATTTTAGGGAAAGATGAGAAAAATAAAAGAAGGAAAAATACCAAAAGCAAGTCAGAATGTCTGTTGTTTTGGGAACACGGGGTATAATCTTTTAGCAATGAGTTTTCACACACATAACTACACATAAAGAAAAGATACATTTAGTTTCTAAGCAAATAATAGTGACAAACATTGCTTATTCATTCATTAAATGTAACCTCTCCATACAAACACAACTGGCAGCTTTTAAAAAGAGTTAGAAATTAACAAAAATACAGAAGAGCACAGTGATGCCTTTGTGTGAAGACTTAAGTAAGTTCATTATCTTAATAAATGTTTAATCCCAGCAAACGAATCTTATCATTCCCTTAAAAGAAGGAATTGGACTACAGCAAATCTGCTTGAGGCATTCAGTGCAGTTTCCCACATACACGTACGCAGAACAACTTTTCTGACCAAAACAGTTTGCACATGTATTTCCTTTATTCAGTCACATCTAAAAATCACAATTTGACAAGTGATATTTGTTCTATCACAGTACTTCCTTCAGTCTGATCTTTTATAGTCATAGGATTCAATACTCATGACACCATTAAAAACATATTCTAAGGAGTACTACAGCACATGACCTTACTTTCATCTTTGCCTCTAGGATAGTTTACAGAAAATACTATTAACCACAGCAAAAACAGCACACTATCAGGGTGCTGCAAGACAGATTTTCCTTTTCTCAAGGCATGCCTGTACTCCTGCACAAAAGACTCTGACCAACCATTGTGTGAGACATATTCTTACAAAAATCCCCAAGAAAAATCCAGTAGGTTGCAAACATAAGTATTTTAGACTCACAGGTCCCTTCCCACATTCATGTTTATAGCAAGTTTGCTGGGACTGCAGCTCAAATTTCTCTCCTATTCTCAGGACTGCTACAAATGAGTTTATGATCTGGTGAATTACTCTCTCAGTTTCTGTTTACAAGTTGCCTACCACACTAACAAGTCCTACAAAGAAGTTAAATAACTTTATTAAGTACTTGAGATTTTTATCTGTTTTTATTTCCTTGGTTATAAAAAAAACAGCAAAATATTATCCTGCCCATTTTTTTTTTTTTACAACGAGATTCAAAGACTGAAACTCTAACCTGGAGGTGGCTCAAAAAAAGCCTCTTGTTCTTCTTCAATGGGCTCTGTGTCATTGTGTGCTGTCCGCTTGTGCATAGCAAGTGTAGAAATCTGCTTGTATGTTTTCCCACAGTGATTACAGTTATACGGTTTGGAATGAGTATGTACAACATGATGTTTGTATAAACTGGAATACTCTGTAAAACGTTTATCACAACCAGGAACTGTACAGACATAGGGCTTCTCCCCTGTATGGAAAAACAAAAGGGATAAAGAGAACTTAATCCAGGATGGACAGAAAAAATTGTCAACAAATGTTATTCAGTGACACACCTTTATTATAAAATCATAGAATGCTTTGAGTTGGAAGGGACCTTTAAAAGGTCATTAGCCCAACCCCCCTGCAGTGCCCAGGGTCATCTTTAACTAGATCACATTGCTCAGAGCCCTGTCCAACCTGACCTTGAATGTTTCCAGGGACAGAGCCCCCATTACCTCTCCGGGCAACCCATTCCAGTGTTTCACCACCTTCATGGTAAAAAATTCCTTCCTTATATCCAGTCTAAATCTACCCTCCTGTAGTTTAAAACCATTATTCCTTGTCCTGTCACAACAGGCCTTGCTAAAAAGATTGTCCCCCTCTTTCCTATAGCCTCCCTTTAAGTACTGAAAGGCTCCTATAAGGTCTCCCTGCAGTCTTCTCTTCTTCAGGCTGAACAGCCCCAGCTCTCTCAGCCTGTCCTCATAGGAGAGGTGTTCCAGCTCTCAGATCATTTTTGTGGCCCTCCTGTGGACTCGCTCCAACAGTTCCATGTCCTTCCTGTGCTAAGGGCTCCAGAGCTAGATGCAGGACTCCAGGTGGGATCTCACCAGAGCGGAGTAGAAGGGCAGAATCCCCTCCCTCGACCCGCTGGCCACGCTTCTCCTGATGCAGCCCAGGATACAGTTGGCCTTCTGGGCTGCACGCGCACATTGGTGGCTCATGTCAAGCTTTTCAACCACCAGTGCCCCCAAGCCCTGCTTGGCAAGACTGCTCTCAATCCCCTCATCCCCTAGGCTGTATGGATATCAGGGGTTGCCCCGACCCATATGCAGGACCTTGCACTTAGCCTTGTTAAACCTTATGAGGTTCACACAGGCCCACTTCTTGAGCTTGTCCTGGTCCTTATGGATGGCATCCCGTCCTTCTGGTGTGTCAGCTGCACCACTCAGCTTGGTGTCATCTGCAAGCTTGCTGAGGGTGAACTCAATCTCACTGCTGAAGTCACTGATGAAAATGTTAAACAGCACCAGTCCCATACATACCCCTGAGGGACACCACTCATCACCAGCGTCCATTTGGACATCAAGCCATTGAGCACTACCCTCAGGCTGCAACCATCCAACCAATTCCTTATCCACCGAACAGTCCACCCATCAAATCTGTATCTCCCCAATTTAAGGAGAAGGATGTTGTGAGGGACTATGTTAAAGGCTTTACAGAAGTTCAGACAGATCACATCCATAGCTCTTCCCTTGTCCGCTGATCTAGTCACACCATCTTAGAAGGCCACTAGGTTGGTCAGGCAGGACTTGCCCTTCGTGAAGCCATGCTGGCTGTCTCGAATCACCTCCCTGTCCTCCATGTGCCTTGGAACAGCTTCTAGGAGGATATGTCACATGATCTGCCCAGGCACAGAGGTGAGGCTGACATGTCAGCTGTTTGTCATTACCGTCTGTACTTCAATTTCAAAAGCAACAGTGAAGCTCAAGCTCAGAGTCTATCAATATAGCCTCTCACTGTTTTTGTTTGGTTTTGGTTTTTTTGTTGTTTTGGTTTTTTTTGTTTTTTTTTTTTTTAAACTACTGCCAATGAAAGTTGGGCCCTTTTTTCTCCCTATCATTCCATCTAAAACATCCTATTGATGAAGACAGAAGGATACAGGCTGAAAGCTGCAATGTCAATTTAGCATCATATTTAGAATTTTGTTCTTTTATTACTGGAAGCCCCATACTTTTCCTCAATGATCAGGTATGTTGACACACTAGTACAATTTCACTTACTTTTGAGTCTTTAAGCTCTGAAGAAATCTATAGGAAGCATATGTTTAAACAATTATAGTTCATATGAAAACACCTTTCATTGAGAAGTCAATGAAACAAATGTCCAAATTACATAATAAACTAAAAAGATTACCTGAGATACAAAATGTACCTCTATGAAACTTGTCTGTGCTTCTATAAAATATATAAGGTTACCAAGATGATATAGCTATCACTTGCTTTTACATTTCAGAACTTTAAAATTTGTGCCAGTTATTTCTGCTGACTAACCCTGCCAATCAAGTTGGATAAGTATTTTCACCTCCGTCTATAAAAAGAAAGTTTTGACCACTGCTCCAGCAGCAAGGAAAATACAGCTGGGATGAAAAGGTGACTCACAACAGTGAGCCAAATTCAAGCTCAGACTTGCATCTTACTGTTATTTATTTAAGAGCTCACAATGGAGGCAAGTCCCAAAACCATATTAAGGATTTAGCCGCCCAGTGCTCACTGAAGACAAGGTTTTGCATTCGTTTTAAGAAACTTTGTATCCAAACCAAAGTTATTCTGTCTTGACGGCAAGGCAGAAAACCTAACTGCTTAACTATTCTCAGCTAAGGGGAGACAAGGCCCAAACAAAAGTACCAAGCCAGGTCATATAAGCATGACTATACCCAATTACAATGCACCAAAACAGTGTTCACAAGGAGAATGAGACAGCCTCTCCAAGCAGATTCCACTTCAAAATACAAAACATTGCTCATATACCTGTGTGTATTCTCACATGATTCTTATAATTAGTTGCACTGGCAAAAGCTCTCCCACATCCTGGCTCTGTACAGTAATAAGGCCTTTCGCCTGTATGTGTCCTGATGTGAACCTTTCTAATATTAGATGTTGTGAATGACCTGCCACATCCTTCAAATGGACACTTAAAGGGCCTTTCACCTGAAAAAAAAAAAAAAAGGTACAAGTGCAAAAGTTATAAAAGAACAAAAATCTGAAGTTACACTTAGACTGAATGTAGGAATCTAAAGCTACTTAATTCTCTCTTTGAGATCCTCAGTCAGAAATACCATGAACATGCCACTGTGGAGTGTTTTACTGTTTAACCAAAACTGGCAAAATTCAGGAAAATCATAAAATCTGTTAGCTAAGTTATGAAGCATTTAGATTGTACTTTATAATGTATAAAACACTCTCAGCTGCTTTGATTAGCTTCCACATTGTCCATATTCTAACTTGTATTTTACACCCTCCCCCAATTCATACATACATTATCCAAAACAAGTGTACCACACCATTTGTACATTTGTCAATTGTAATTCATAAAATAAAAAAAATACCTTCATGATTTAGCATATAACCAAGATACAAATACATTAGTAAAACTCATTATAGAAAGCTCTTAACCTTACATGAGAAGAACCAACTTTTTAGAGACTGCCCTGAAACCCTGAAAGTTTCAACTCCCAAAACCAAGGCAATCACAAATACAGCTTCTTTTTAAAATAAGTCTAGTCATGTAATATAAATTTAAGCACAATAACTTACATCATTGCACCAAACATTTCACCACAAACACTACATAAGGCCAAACCCTGTCTAATACTCCAATACCCTGACCCTTCAAATCAATCAAACCACAACGAGGGGGAGAGTGAAGACGGTTAAGTTTGGAGAAGTCTGAGCCACCTGACATTGTAATTGCACACTTCCTAGAGCTAAGTACATTCCACCCACTGTACTGCTTACCAAGGAGAAGAATCTGAGAGCAAGAGAGGGCAAATTACCACCACAGATACAACAGTAAGTATTTAAAGACAGAAATAAAAAACAAAGTCCTGATAGAGACATTAATACCAGCAAAGTAGTTAGCTCCTTGGCAGAGAAAACTGTAATTCACTCCTTAGGGCAGCTGTTTTGGGAAGGTTTTTCAGCTTCATGCCAAGGCAGTGCGCGTCTATCAAGTGTACATGCCGCAGTGTTGTTACCGTGGCTCCCTAATCCTTGCCTCAGCACCGACCTCAAATCATGCCCGAAAGGAACACAGTTGCAAAGTCAACCCCGCCCAACAACAGACCCTGCCTTAGAAACCAAACCACATTGCTCTTAAAGAATGCCTACAAGAATGTCATCCGACCGGTTGGTGAAGCCAGCCTTTAAGTTTCTGATGTACTTGTTAGAAAAGCGACCTGTTTCCAGGTGACTGAGATTTCTACCACTGGAAGTACAAAGCAAGTCAGAAGCCTTCAAGCTCTACCCCACAGCAGCTATGAGGAACCATCCACACCAGCTTTTCTCATACTAGAAGGGTATGTCTAGGGAAGTCATGGAGGAACCCAAGGCAAGCATTTGATGGCAAGAGAAAGTGAGACTGGACTGCCACTGAAAGAGAGGGAAAAAATCACTTTTGTCTGAAACAGGCAGAAGATTAAGAAAATGCTAACACCACTCTACATGATAAAGAAACAAAAAGATTTCAGAGCCACTGGAGAGTGTGGGCAGAGCCCAGACTTGCCTCCTTCGGGTGCACTGTTGCAGCTTGCATAGGGTATGAGCATACGCTACTCTATCCATCTGCACGAAGGACTTGGTGCAATTTTCTTCTCATTCTTTGGCTTCCTGCAACTACTCATAAATCTGAAAAAAGACACCTGAACTCCAGTCCCTGGACTGCTGGGAGTCTGTGACTGTACTATTAATATTGTTCAAATGCGTAAATGGTTACATAGGGCTGGCTGAAGTCTTTTGTCTTAACTACTATATTAAAGTGATTAAGTTACCACACAACTTCTATAGCTGTAAAGAAGCAACGAGAACAGTCTACAGCTAATCAAGTTGTCCATACTACAGAAATGTTTCAGTTCGTGGTCTGTACTTGATGTAGTACATAACGTCAAACAGTTCTCTTCTAGAACTGAAAACAGATGACACTTTTACGTCTTCATCCTGATGACCAATTTAACATCAAGATAGCACTAATCCCAACAGACTGTCTTTGAATATGGAAGTTCAGGAAAGCAGAATTATCTCAATGTAATCTTGAGTTTTTATCATTTTCATTGCGTGCTTTTATTCCCCCCTCTGCATTGTTCTTTTCAACCTGAGAAAAATCTTTTGTTCTTTTTTACTCTCTAAGATTCAGAAAGTTCAGTGGGAAAACTTGTCAGTGTTCTAGCAGGCAAGTAAATATACTTAGTGGAATAGGTTAGTAAGTGATAGATTATTCTTCCCACATTTAAGGGGTGGGTTGCTTTTTTTCCAGAGATCTCCGGAGCAAAGAAGACATTGTGCAAACTTCTTTAGAAAGTGTGTGCACCCATAGAGTTTTGTGGAGTGTATGCTGTCTAGAAATTATTTGTGTTTTGGCTTTCAAACAAATCTTCTTTTAAGCAAAACGTAAGGTTTTATTTTTTATGCTATGATATTTTTGTTCATTTTTCTGCTGCAAGAAGAGAAGGGTAATCAGGATAACAACAAGCTCAGAACTATCAACCTTCAAGAAGCTGGCATGCAAGTTATGTTAAAGCACCAAAGTTTAAGAACACTGATGCCATTTCTAAAAGGTGAGCCACATCGAGCAAGAGCTCCTTGTTCTGTTACAGATGCAAACAAAACTGTAAAGGCACCAGGTGACTCAGTGAAAACTTAAGTGATGCACTGGTAAAAGTTAGTGCATTTGCAATAGCAATGTGAATACTTAAGCACTTTTTCCAAGAAAAGCATGCTGGATTTATAGTAAATGCTTACCATGCTGAAATGCTGTTGAGCTCATTGGGCTTCAGAAAGAGAATATACAGAGGCTGATTTCATAAGTATAAAGTCACAGAATGATCAAAGAGAAAAAACAATCCACCTAAGTGAATTAACAAGAAAAATAATGGGTGATAATAGTACCTGTGTGGGTTCTGATATGTTTCTGCAGATCTCCTGAAGTCTTGAAGGATTTAGTGCAATTTTCTTCTGTACACCGATAAGGCTTTTCACCAGTATGTGTTCGGACATGACTTTTTAACCCATACCCTGAAGATCAGAAAGGATGTTATAATAGTATAAGCACAAAATTAGGATACTCATAAACCATCACTATCAAAAGCTGTGCTTGCCATTGCAATCAGGAAGCTGCCCGATGAGTAAAAGTTGCTCTTTCACTCTTCACAAGCTCTTCACTCTACCATACAGAGCAGCAGAACTCTAGATACAGTTTAGAAATTCGTTCATCCTTTATTTATGAAGAGAGTACACTTCCATAATGCTTCTCCTTCCCTTCAAAAGAATAAACTGTAGTGATTATAATTAGCTCATACAAAAATTAGTCCGTTAATGACATCAGCAATAAAAGCTCTACTGCTATCCAGGCTCTAAGTTATTCCAATTATTTTAAACCACATTATTAACATCATCATATACATAGGTGCCTACTGATAGCAGTCATGGGCACTCATTCCCTTTAACATTACTTCTAGAAACTCATCCTCATCAAAAACTGTACCAGTCTAAAGCAAGCTTTGGATCAGGCCCTCTGTAAATTATTTTGCAAAGAGCATTTTACCAAGATTTTCCTTTCTGCACTTCCCTAAAAAGATCATGGCTAGAACACTCTGAAACAGTAATTTCAGAAAATGACCTTGAGTTTTACTTGTGTCCACAAGGGATCTATGTATTTCTACAAAATAAAGTAACAGACTGTAAGATGACAACACACCTGCTTTAGTTTCACGTGTTCACACTACATCCCTAAACCACCTGAAATTCCTTTTTTTCATGTTTTTAACACAAAGCATGTCTACCAAGCTGAGCATTAATTCATTCTTACATATAAAACAAACTCAATTTCATAACCCAACCCAGAAGAGTTCTTAGTATTTAAACAAAGAACGTTCAGTACTTAAAATGCACTTCATCAAAGGCAAGCACTGCTGAACTACAGAGGTACAAAGGCTCTGGCCAAAAATATGGTATTAATAGATAAACAGCTGTTTATAGCCATACATCAGTCTGTTGCAATGGAAGAGAATATTTCATTATGTAGTTTTGAAATCCCTTTACAAACACTACGCAATTAAACTTAGATGCAGCCTTTAAAGTGTGGTTGTTTCCCTTTTGAGCTTTCTCATCAGTATTTCTTTTGCTTGCTTCTATTCAAAGAACCAGTATTAAATGTATTAGATTAGATGAAGTTATTTTAAAAACACTTTTTTTTAAAATTAAGCATAACTTTTCTAAGCATCACACTAATTTACATTCAAAGTAAAAGAACAAATTTTAAGGCAGTTTTGCTCTTTCATTTTCTTCCATGTTTCATTCTTCATAATTGCATTTTGCATGATGAAGTTAATTCTAGGAGACAGCATTAATGAACAGGTCTGCACGAAATGTAGAGTTCACTTCATGAGAAATGTCATTCTTTGATACAAATTCAGTAAAGAACACTTAAAACAGCATCTTACATCACAGTTCTTTTCAAATTTGTAACATAAGATCAGGTATTTACCTCTAGCAACAGGTTCAGCTTCTTATTATCAGCTCTCATTTAACTTATACTGTCAGTTTCTTAAGAAAGGCCTGTTTTTGCAGCATTCAATCTGACTCCAGCATGACACTTTCAAGTGTTTCACCTCATTACTCTTTCAGGAACATAAGAGTTAAATCCTCTGTCCTTTTAGATGCTACGCTAGCTGAAATTACGAATGTTTTGTTGGGTACTTTTCCCATAGTTCTCCCAACAAAGTTCTTAGCAGTTTAAAAAAGGCAATATTAAAAGCTTATTTTATACAGAGACAAACACTAAAAAGCAGGAGGAGCTAGCCTACAAAAGATTACCTGTTGCAAAAGCTTTGCCACATCCAGGATGTTCACACTGATATGGTCTGTCTCCTGTGTGTGACCTTTCATGCACCTGTCAAAACATCCAATACACTGACTTAATGAAATGTTGTATCCGATAACTTCACAGAAACAGTTTGTTCTCAAATACAATATATTTTATTTCTCTTCCTGGTATCCACATTCAAGTGTCACCTTTTCAAATCAGTGATAAAAAAATAATGAAATACAGTAACATTTTTTTCCCTAAAACTTAAGATGTCTCTTTCCAAGGTCTAACCTGATCCGTTCATTCAGTTTTTCAAAAAACATTTCTGTAAATACACTCAGAGTTGCCATCATGCAACTACATTAAAGACAGTATGCAGACATGCCTCAGAGCCCATTCTCTATCTGATTTTTGACTCCACTTCTAATGATCCTCTTATACTGCATGAAACCTCTACAGCAAGGACACCATTTTAACACATGATCCATAGTCAATTACTCACTGACTCCAGAGTGTTTTGTCAGAGACAAGGCAGCACTGCAAGGAGTTTACCTCATTGGCAACTGATTACGTCAGCCTAAACTGGAATGTGAACAGCTCTACACCCTTACTGTTTCAGCAATTCCTTTACTTAATTCAAAAAAAGGAAGAGAATTAAGGAGTTGCCACCTGTAAAGAAAAGGTGTTCCAGTTTTGTCGGTTTGAATGTTGATTGTTTTGAAGAGTTAGACTTTCTACTATGATTCAGAAATTGGAATTTTTACGTGATCCTGCATACACGTAAAGTAAATAAAGAGAACAATAAATTTCAGAATTTCTGTGAAACTGCTGGTAGAAACTATCTCAACAATAGATATCTTACATGCTGGCAATATAGGAACCTAACATGATTCCACACCTGCATCTATCCAGAACACTAAGCAAAATCAGCTGAGCACCTGGGACAACTAATTATTGTAGTATCAATCCAATAAACATTTGACAAAACAGCAACATTGCAACTGGCTCTCTGTTAATTTCTGTTACTTTTAACCACCGTAAAAAAGAAAATCCTGCCTGCAAAGTAACAATCCTCATTTTACCTTAAGATGGTGAGCTGTTGTGTACAGTTTTCCACAGCCATCATAATCACAGCGAAAAGCTTTCTCTCCACTCTGCTGAGATTTTGCAGTCACTCTTGTTCCATGTCCTTGCAAGACAATCTTAAGTCGAAAAAAAAAGTCATTAAAAAAAACACAATGGATCAGAAAGGTCACACACTTTATTTTGCTATCAAATCAGAACTGATTCTGACAAGTTTCTTTTGCCTCTCTTTGCTATACCACGTATTTCTTAGTCCTCAATAAACTAAAAATAAATAACTAAAAAGCATAAGTTCTGATAAAAGGAAAGAGAGAAACTGCAAAACTTATTTACTTGTAGCTAGCAAATTTAAGTGCATGCATTAATTAGCCAAGTAACAACAAAGACAGAGTAATTTAAAATATAAGCCCAGCTAGTACACTGAAGAGGCTTAGACTGCATCTAATGCACTGGATCAGTTTCTCAGGGAGATTAGCCATAGATCAGACCACCTTCAAAGATAAGTTGATGCAAAGGCCAAACAGTAGTTAAATGCACTTAAAATGAGAGTGTTTTGAAAATGAAGGAAAGCATTTTGTACTTTGTCTGTGACGCATGTGTTTTCATAAAACTAGCAAGCAATTTGAGCTAGGTTCTACTCTTCTTTCTGGCATGACACAACAGAAAAATATGCAGAATAGCTTAGTAATGAAACTTTAACCCCTTTTAGCGGCTTCTTCATACACTAAATCACAAGAAACATTCATACAGACTGAAGAAAGAGGCAGAAGCTCAAACATAAAAATTGTGATACAACTGTATGCAAAGTAATTGAGACTATTTTAAAAGGTCTATCCCTTCTTTTAAACCCCCTACCATTCTTATGGATCCAATTCCATTCTGAATTGTCAGGGGAACAGTTCACAGAATGGATGAAGTGGGCAAGCACATCTGGAAATCTTCTAGTCTAATAACCCCTGCTCAAATCAGGGTCAGCTGCACCAGGTTTCCCACAGCAGTATCCAGATGGATTCTGAATATCTCTTAAGGACTGAGACTCCTGAAGGCTGCCCCCAGCCTTCACATTCCCAACTAATTCTTCTTTGTAAGTATGAGGTCCAGCAAAGTGTCTCACCTTGCCAGCTGCTCAATAACCTGCTTTAGGTTGCCAGTTGCCACCCCTGAACTTCAGAAACCTCCTGGATTTCACGTGCCCTGTTGCAATGCTCTTCCAGCAGATACCAGGGTCATCAAAATTCCTCATGAGGACCTTCGCCTATGAACATGAGGCTTCTTCCAGCTGTCTGAAAAAGGCATCTACCTCTTCCTCATCGGGCACTCTGTAGCAGACAGCCACCACAACACCACCCACATTGGTCTGCCAGCTAATTCTGACCCACTGGCTCATCACCCACACGAAAGCAGCGCCCTATGCAGTCCTGCTGTTCTCTCACACAAAGGGCAGCTCCCCCTCCTCACCTGGCCTTATTAAAGAGCCTGTATCCATCCATTAGAGCACTCCAATCATCTTAACTATCCCACCACATCTCCCTCATCCCAACGAGACTGTAGCACTGAAACTGCGCACAGATCTCTAATTCATCATTCAGATAGTTTGGAAACTTGACTGAGAACAACTTTTCTATGGATTCTTCAGGGAGGATCCCCTCTGTTACCTTCAGACTGTTCTGAAGACTAAAGATGCAAAGTTGAATACAAAGTTTTTAACCAACTGAAATGTACACCACCACCACCACTTCAGAAAAGCTTCTCTGGAACCATGGGGAAAAAAACACCTCATGAATCAAGAAACCCATTACTAACACCATTGTTTAACCTACAATATCTTGAATCACTGAAGTTACTTTAATACATTAAGAATCATGAAGACTATGCTTGGTTGAGCACCTGCACTTAGGCATTTTTTTTTATTTGTTTTTTTCTATCAGTAAACCTGCTAGTAGTTATCTGTTGTTTCGGCATATAAAAATATATATAGTTGTCAAGATCTACTATAAATCTGAAGTACGCCAAAGTTTAAAAGAAAATTAAAACAGTTCTATGATCAATGTGCTATTTGTAAAATCTGTAAGGAAATAACGAGACATAATTTTACCAATATTGATACAAAGCAGGGTGAGAGTTAATAAAACCTAACACTTAGGAAAATAATCAGCTGAACATCACGACCATTTCTTTGTTCAAACAGCTGTTTGCAGAAATATATGTTTCTTCACATTAGTTGGTATGACTTGAGGATTATTAAGAATTCCGTTAGTTATTATCATTCAACAAGGACAGATACAGTTCTTAGAAGATAATGCAATCTGAAGAAACTAAAAAATTTCAGATGTTAGGAGGCACAAAATCAGAAGAACATAGCAAATAAAGCACCTTTATAATAATGTGAAACTTCCTGAGGGCAACTGTGTCCTTCAAAATACTTTTAAATAGACAAAATAAAAAACCGTCCAATTAAAAAAAAATCACAAATACATCCTAAGTTTAGACAAGTAACAAAGGTAATTAAGATTTCTCATATTGTACACATACAAACTTCAGTCCTATGATTCTGCTTTTATTATGAACAGATGGATATGATCGGTTTGAAAGGAAATACTGCGTGATAGCCATGTGGTCACACGTAGTCTTTTGTTTTGACATGCAGAAATCACAAAGAAGTTTTATGCTTGTTTGGTGAAACACCTAACCACATACAAGTTTGAATGACTGCTTAGCAGCATGACATCCGTTCTGTTCTTGTGCTACCTGTAGACTTAAGAAGTTTATAAATGTACACTTATTTAATACTATATCTAAATATGAGACTATTTTGTCCCCAGTAATACATTATTTCAGAATGAGTTACAAATAGGTATCTTTATCTCCTTACATCAAGATATAATCATGAGTAAGATTTTCATAGATCATCGACAGCTTTGGGACGCTTCAGTTGGCCAACTGGAGTCACCTTATAGGTGTCAGAATTTGAGACTAAACCTCAATACCTTTTGAAATATCAGATTTTTTTTGTTTGGAGAATATAATGCTCCGTAAAATTGGCACATTTCCACATGATGCCTATGTTGCCACACATGTATAGGATAAAGCAATCTCCAGATTCACCTTCATTTGTTTTAGGGCTGTAGCCGAAATCACTATGCAACTGCTTACTGGTTACAGGTCACTTTGCTTAATAGCTTCTTACTTCTAGGTAAAAACCAGTCAAGATCTTTCTTGAATGTTGCCTTTTGCTGGAGTTATATCCCTATTCCAACCTATGAGTGTGCAAAACCTCTACATTTCTTGATTTCATTTTATGGAATATATTCCAATACCATAAATAATGCATGTATTAGCTATTCTATCCTTTCACAGTCATGCCACACAGGCAATAGTAGAGTATCTGCAGCTTTAAATAATGTGGGACCTAGCTTTTAAAAACATTAAAAACAGAGAATTTTGAGGTTACTGACAGAGGTGAGCCTACAATTCTTCCTTTCATGGGTACTGTACTATATATACCTTGGAAGATATTTTTCCTCCTTTTCTAATACATTACCTCTTAAATTAACCACAAGGAAAAACAGGGCTTCTCTGACCAAACCTTTCTCAATTGAATGACTTTTCCATTTTTCATTTTGCCATCTGAACATGTGAGGGTATAGGGGTTTTGTTACTATTTTTGCTGTCGGTCATAATTCTCTGAAGGACAGAAAACATTTTGCTTTGTCTTTTCCTTTAATAAAGTATGTTATGATGACAAATAACACTCTCCTTACATAACTGTACAAATCCCAGTTAAAAAAAAGCTTAAGACTTAATAACTTGTACCTGTATTTTCCATTGCCCTTTGAAGTTTTAAGTTAATCTTTTCAACATGAAAAATTTCATATCCAAAAGATTTTTATACTTCTACATACTAACAACATGAATACAGAAAAAGAAATGAAAGTATTTTTCTGCTTCTTTAAGCATTCACTACGAGCAACACCCTACCTGCAAAGCCTGCAACCAAAGTCAGGGACTCTAAGAGGGCAAATGGAATCAAAGTCACCCCCCAAAGAGAGAAGAGTTCCAGGCATATGCCTAAATGTCTCTCTTGAGAGGAAAATAATTCATTAATTGTGTCAGTATTCCTTCTGCCTTAAGGAATATAAAAAGTCAGTTCATTCTCTGGAAAAGAATTTCTGAAATACTTATGCCCTTACTAATGAAATACTGTGGTCAGCTTGAAAAATCTTAGAAATCCAACATAATTTTGAATTACATATTAATAGAAGACCCCCAGAAAGTATTAAAAGATCTTTTTTAAATCCTATGAAAGGATTTTGTACAAAGTGAGAAATATGACTTATCTGTATAGGTTTGAGATCTAGAATTCCTGAAGGGCAGCAGCAGACCCTAGATCATGGCTATGCAGGACTACCTATCATGTACGCTGCTGGGCAGAAAAGACCAAAAAAAAAAAAAAAAAAGA
>Ga0065711_1037247_pt1 | contig 20021 bp, 13 predicted proteins | sample Hoacrofraction12_FD_59098 | JGI IMG/M metagenome (GOLD analysis project Ga0065711, IMG submission 59098) | Hoatzin crop microbial communities from Cojedes, Venezuela - Epithelial fraction 12 v2 (version 2) | ecosystem: Host-associated > Birds > Digestive system > Esophagus > Crop | place... | reverse complement strand
GGCCGCGTCCCGGCTTGTTCGGTGCCAGGGTGAAAAACCCCGACTTGATTTGATCCCGATCAGAAATGGAGCGGTGCTCTTCGGTCCGTATTTTGCCTGCCGTGCCGGGGCGGCTGGGTTTGCCCGGGCGATGCGCTCGCTTTCCATCGACCATTTCATGGTGCCGGGGGTGGGGGGGTCGGGTGTGGGTCCGGAGCGGCGCCGGGGAGGTGTTTCCTTGCAGAAACTCGCCTCGCTCGCCAGCTTTGGAGACGGTCTGGCTGCAGAGTGATGTTTCAGGCTAAAATTAAAGGTAGGCTAGGGTTTTACGACGCTTTTTTGCGAAGCCAAATAACGCCCACATCTTGGGTCTGCTGCTGGATTCACCAGCCGAGGCGGGCGCAGAGTCCCCACGCTTGACTTTTTTGCCCTCCCGAGCTGGGCTTCAGCTTTTCGCTCCCCGTGCTTTGGAAACGGTGGGAGGGTAGCGACAACTGGTTTTGTACTTTGTGGCGGCAGTTGTGCCTGGCTGCTGCTCGCCAAAGGTAGTTCCAAGAATCTTACTTCGGTTTTCAAGATGTCTGATTCCCCTGGGTTATTTAATGGAAACTTTTCCTTAGAAATATTAGCAATTAGTTACGAATCACTTCAGCTCACAAGGCCTTTGCCAGACTGCTTTTATAGCAGTATTACTTACTCCAGAGAATCACAGAGAATGCTCAGCATTTCCTTTTTGGATTTTTTTTTTTTCTTTTTGACTGTTTGTTCTAAGTGTGTGAACAAGTTGGGGGGGGGAGGGAAAGATAGATTAGCAGGAGTTAGAGAATTTCTAGAGTGTTTTTGTCATGAGTTTAGTCCGGTGATGTAGTATGTACGACACCCGCTTTGCAGGTGATGTCTCATAGGTGACACTGTTGGCTGGTGTTTAGTTGTTGAGGTGGGGAAAAACGGTGTTTCCCAGTGTTTTCCCTCAGGCACAAGTGAAAGCAGGGATGCGTTTCTGGTGAGGCTGTTTCGCGTGGGGATGATGAAGTGTCGGTCCTCGTGCAGGTGCCGCCGAAGGTGATGCCAGTGGCCACCGGCAGCGGTGCAGCTTGCTGACTGGACAGGTTGTCAGTCTTCTGTGGCTGTGAGACTGCATGTCCCAGGCACCTTACGTATCCTTCCTCTGCGCTTCCTCAGAAGCTGGGGCCGCCTTTTCCGACAGCTAACCGGAGATGCTGCTTTATTGTCTGTCCCTGCTTCCATGTCACTTCATCAGTCAGAATCATCCTCTACTCTTTTGTCAAATTCCACCCCCAACCCCCCTTTTTTTTTTCCCTCACAACAGAGGTACAATGACGGCTTTGGCATTTGCTCGAAGTGCCTGGTCAGCATGCCTGATCTTTGCCTTGACAGGATCATATCTTTCATTTCGGGTAATCGTAAAGGCTGGAGGGGTAGATGTGGCATCTAGCTTTCTTTTACGTTGGCTGCTGCCTATCAGATAATCCTGAGCTGGAAGTCTCATAAATTGTATTCTCACTGATAAGTCCAAAGCTTTCAACAGTTTTGGTTTGGGAGATGAAAAGAGAAACTGCTCCTGCCATGCTGCAGAGCTGGGAATCCAGCTCTCGCGTGCGAGTAAAAGATTAGGTGATGATAATGGATTCCCCCAAGTCTCCAAACCCGGTGAATCTGAAATGAAGCTGTGTAGTACAGCCAGGGCCTTGGGGGCAAATATCCCATTACCAGACTCGAGATGTTTGTAGGAGGCCGTGTACTTACAGTTACTTGATCACTGAGCAGTTTAGGGAGGACACGGCCTGATGCAGTGAGTTGCGAGGTTAATAGAGCTCTGCCGTACGCAGTCAACTCTCGATTATTCATGGGAGATTATCTGGGTTGTGGATTAAGTGTGCTGGGTGGAGGGAAGCTCTTCGCTGTGCTGCTTCTGGGCCGTGGAGCTGCATGCTGTGACTCGTCCTGTCCAGGCTCGCCGGTCCTGTGGGTCCCTCGTCCCTGGGCTCGCTCTTCTCCCCTGCATCGTCCCTGGGTGTTGCTGTAGAGTAATTTGCATGTGTCTGGTATTATCGCTCTCTGACTCTATCTTTACCCTGGAAAAGCAGTAGACGATCATAATAACATCCTGTTTTCTTTCGTTAATGCAACAAGACAGAAGTATGCAGAGGTGAAAGCAGCAGATTTAATAATTGCAAAATTAAGATTGTCTGGGCAAACCTTGGCTTTGCATCATGATGTCGGTATGACAGTCTAATTACGTGGTCCCTTCAGGACCCTGCTTCATTCAGGGAAGGGATACTGATTCAGATATTTTTTTTTTAAGTCTTCACAGCTCATTATGTGGTCCAGGTGTTGTTTCTGCCCCCCATCCACGTGCCATAATGAAACAGAATTTTTAATTTCCTCTGGGCTTCTCCATGCAGCTCTGACTTCTGGTGCCATGTGATACAGAACTGTTGTTACAGCACCCACCCCTTTACAGTGGCAAGATGTTGTTCCCTTTTACGTTTTGATGAACTTAGCTTCAGTCCCTGCACAATTTTCCCTCAAAGCGTCGGTCAGTTTTTGGCATGATGATTGAGAAATGCAGGCTGATTTTTCCCCTGCCCCAAGAGGGCATTTGTTTATGCTTTTTTATTTTGGTGGTATTTTAATTTTTGCATGTTCAGAGCTCAAAATGCAGTCAAAGTGTTCTAGACTCCCACGTGGGAATCGAGAAGGTGGAGAGCATAACCACTGACGAGATGTGATGGCTCTTCTCCATCGTGCACTGTAGCTTTTCAGCAGGTGTTGGGATGATACCCGCAAGGAGGATCCACGTTCTGTAGCTGTGCCTTCCTTTCCTGCCTCTTCCATAAGACTGAGCAGGAATTCTGTATATGCGACGGCCTGATTTAACAGTATCACAGTGCACGGAGAAGCTGAAGTGTGATGTCCCAGAAAGCCTCATTTCTTAGATTCCTTGTCTTCAGAGTGGTTGAGTGATATTCCTAATAAATTTTTAGATTTCTAGCTAGTTTTCTGGGTTAGTTTTCTGAGCCAAAATGGAAGATCTGAACTGTCATCATGTACAATTACCCCAGCAGCTCCGTGGGGTTGTGCGTACCCCACTGATTCCAGCCCTGTGGATTACCACTGTTCCCAACGGCAGTAGTTGGCTGCCTTCATCTGCAGACATAGAGCAAGTGTGAGGGCACAAGATGTTTTGTGGGTACTTTGCCCTGAGCAGTACAAAAGGAAAATACACAGGGTTTACTTCAGATCTGAGGCCTCTGAGTGACAAATTCACTCTCCGTTTCTGCCTTGCTGAGCCTGGGCGCTTTTACGCCGTCAGCTCCAGCCGTTTTATCCCTTTATCCTATAAACTTCTCCATCTGCTCTCCACGTAGAGTTGTTTCTGACCCTAAAATTCTTTCTTCCATCCATTTCCTTTGCCTTGTTTCCATTCTTGGCCTGATTGTCCAATAGACCCAAGTCGTCTTCCTCCTCTTGATGGTTGCTGTTTTAGCATCTTGCTGCTTCATCCGCTTGTCACTCTAGTCTCTCCAGCGTTGGTGCTATGAGAAGATGAGAGAAAAGGAGAAGCTTGCTCTCCTCATGCTTGCTTTTCTCCTGTAACATAGACTTTGTTACAGCCAGCTAAATTAAACTAAAAAAATATGGTGTAGCTGTCTCTAAATCACTCTTGTACAGTTTTTTGGCCACCTGTTTTAAGACCATACTTTTTCCCCTCCAGCATAGGTGAGCCCTTGAACTACATAAGTGGCAGCGCTGGCGACTGGTGGGTTGTCAGATGGAGCTGCCAGAGGTCAGCTTTGTACAGGATCCCCGGGCGTGAGAGTCCTTGGGGGGTGAAAAAGCTGTGGGGGAGCCGGTGGAGGTGGTCACTGTGGGTCTTGCTGGAGCGTGGTTTCCCAGGGGTGGTCGCTGGGGGTCTCGCTGGAGCCTGGTATCGCAGGGGTGGAGTTTGTGCCACGGCAGCCGCGGGGCTGTGCGAGCTGAGCCCACCGCCCTATCCGGGCTCTGAACTTGTCTGGAGTTACCTGGGTTTAAAATGGCCAGCTGTGCTTTTGCTCACCTGGGTTTTGCAAATTCATAAGACTGATTTACCTTCAAATAAAAATGCTAATGTCGGACTGGCGTATGAAGAAGAAAATCAGTCAGCACGACAGTGACTAATGTATTGAAAGCTGTAACGGGCCAACAATTAAGATTAAAAAAAAAAAAATTATATCCTGCAGGTGGGATAGTTAAAGAGGGCCAGAAAATTTGTCAGTGCAATATTTAATTTAAAAATGTATTTTTAGAGCATGAATGGCCATAGTATTTAAGCACGGATTAATAATTTGCTGTCAGATGTTCCCTGCTGCATATAACATCCAATTCCAGTTTGGCCCTCTAGTGATGTTCAGTATTGGCACCTTCTCATAACTTAGCTTGAGGGAGTCCCGTTGATATCAGTGAGACCACCTGGAAAATTAAGTTTCTGTTCTGTTGCAGTGACTACAGGATTTAACACCTATTCATTTTCTAAAGGAAAACCATTTTGCTTCATAATTCCGTTGAGTTCGTCTAACTGCAGAAATCAATTGAATGCAGATTTCACTGTCTCTTATCAATGCAAATCGGGTTCGAAAGGACTTTCATGTTCATTTTGGGATTTTTAAAATTATGCAATTACATGCTTTTGTAGCAAATGCAATTCATGTTCTGCGAATCTTTGCAAATGGAATGATGTCTATGGTATTACTGAATAAAACAAATAGTACCGTTTCGTGCAAGCAAGTACACACACATTTAACTTTTTTTAACAGTTATTTGCTATCAGAATGGTTATCGGTGCCCTGACGGCATTCTGTGTTCATGTGATTAGTCATTTGCTCAAGTGTAGCGCTTGCATGACTAAGGGTTAGGCTTGATGTTTGTTAGGTTTCATATGAGGAAATACAGTTTTTGAACTGATTGCTTTACTTCGTCTGTACTCATCCCGTATCTTTCTCCCAGTGATCTAACAAGTGGTGACAAAACGATTTCTAGTCCTTGGAGACATTTGTAAGTTTTCTTCAGCCTCACTTGCAGCCTTGCATATTGAGATGTCCTTTGGTATTAAAGTACTGTGATGACTGGCAGACATCCATCCTTCTCTGCTTTTCTTCCCGCAGCGTACGTCAGGGAAAAAAATAGAGGTAAACCTTGCATCCAGCTCAGGGTAAAATACTTCAGCTAATCTTCAAGGTGTCTAAATGACAACAGTGTTAGTAGGATGTGGGCTTTCTTTAAACAGTTTTGATATAAATTCAAATAATTTCAAAGAGGCCTCTCGAAGCAGTCGAAGCAGTAATCTAGTCACTGGAGTGGGTAATTCCGTTTTGAAAGCTTGCGGGACTTTGAGTGGAGCACTGGCATTTCCTGGTAGACTTCAGCGACGTTTGTTATGAGAGCATGCACTTTAACCTTCATCTCTTTCTCTCTCTCTCTCCTGCAATGGTAGAGTCTATGGGTCCTCCTTCCAGGCCTTGAGGGGGATGCTGCTGCTGTTCCTGTCTTGAATGCCTCCTGGGAGAGGAGGTATCTTCGATCGGAGCCTGGCTGTTGAGTGTGCCTGGCGCTCCCCGTCTCCACTTCTGTGCCACCGACACACGTCTTGGGAGCTGTGGACCATCGAGGTCCCTGCCAGAGACGGCCACAGGGGCAGGGCTGGGAGCCAGCATGGCGTGGCAAGGGAGAAGTCTGTTGGAACTGACAGCTCAGGAGCTGCTGTCTTGCAGAGATGCTGGGTGCAGTGGCGAGGGTGACTGCGTCTCCTGTGTCCCACCAAGTTTCTGCCAGCTTCTTTGGCCTTTAGTGTGGGAAATAAAAATACTGTCTGTCATACTGAAACTCAGGAAGGAGAGGGGACTGGGTCTGGTGGCTAGCTGGCTCTGAGTCTGGGCAAGTGCAGCCTGCAGTGTTTATATCTGTGCTTGGTATTAGGGCATCTACTGCTTGCCACAGTTATCTCTCTGTTCCCAGCAGGAGTTGGAATTTGCCATTGAAAACTTGCTAGAGCGGATGCATGAAGTCTACTTCAGTTAATGTGATGTGTGTTTGTTGCAGCACCAGGGTTAGTTTTCTTTAACATTTTGGGGTATTAAAAACTGTTGGGAGGGTACAGTGGGAGAATTTAATCATGGAAATGCTTTTCCGTGATGATGATTCATGTGTGGACACTGCAGCAGCCCATGTTCAAAACACGTTAATGCCCACCAGTCTGGAGGTAGTCACTAATCTCTGCATTTACCATGATAGAGGTCACCGGAAAAATCCACCCACAGAGTTGTTCTCTGTGTTTGGATGACAGGTATTAAATGGAAAGAAGTTGACTAAGTTGGCTAGATGGTAAATGCACAGATTATGGTGACTTCTGCAAGACTGTGTGAATTCTCATGGTGGGTTTCAGCGGCGTAGGCAGTTGGTCCAGCTTGGTGCACAGATGGCTGTGTAAGCAAACCGCAAAACTACTGTGCACATGTAAGTGCCCATCCTCCTTAGTTTGTTACAGTTTTGCTCTTGACTTTGTGGGTTACTTTGGTGAGGTGATGGCCAAGCTGGGAGTGGGCGGTTGAGTGAGAGCCACAGGTAGTTGACTCTGTCACGTGCTAATTGCCGATTTCATAAACAGGCACTAGCGCTGACTGTGCTCTGAGTTAGAAGGTGTTAACATGGCAGGTATGAATTAAGCCTTCATGATTTCTGTGGCATCTTCCCACTGCTGTGTGGTTGCTAGACCTTTGTAAATTTTTTTTTTTGTGAAGAGACTCCCTTGGAGGCCAGACATAAAGTCAGTGTAAGTGAAGTGCATGGAGGTGGTTCTAGCACCTGCTGAGTGCTCCAGGGGTCCTGTCATCTGAATTTCTAGGCGAACTGCAGTTTAGCAGCTCCAAATTACCTGAAATCTTTTCCAGGGAAAAATGATCACTTCGTGTGACTACTTGCCTAATAGAACCAGTGACATCTTACACATGGGGTAAGCGTGCCACGGAGATCCAGACTGCTAACGGCTTCATTCCCTCTAAGTCGCTTCTGAGCAGAAGTATTGACTGCAGCTACTTGGTCCTTGGGAGTAGCATTGAGCTCCAGACTGGCACAGGAGTGTCCGTATGTCGGTGCTTACATGTGGAGAGCTATCAGCTAGACTCCCATTGCGATGGGGGGTTGTCTGGAACCAGTGGCTCTCCGAGGTGGGTGTCATGCCAGCCCGAGCTCTGCCCATGGCTCACTGCAGATGGACTGCCAGTGTTGGCTGCTCTTTCCAGGAATGTAAGAGGAGTCTCGTGACACAGAAGAAAGCCTGTGTTTTAGGTGGCTCACCAGGTACTGCTGTCTTGTTTTTTTCCCCTCCCTTCTGCAGAATGACTGGAAACTTTCATCCTGATCAGTCTGCAAAGGTTGCTTAACAAGTTTTGGAGAGACATCAGTCATCATCAGAGAGTGTTATCAATACAAGCCGTGAGCCGAGGTGTTTTGAAAGGCTTCTCTTACTGTTTGTCGACTGTTACTTCTTGTTGTGGCTACACAGAAGATCCAAGCCTGCCATTTGGATCCACTTGCGAAACATTTTTTCCCGTTGCATTCTTCCTGCTGCATTCAGGCTCTTAGGAACGTGACTGATCTTTTCTGGATTGCGGTATTGTTTGTACTGTTTAACCAGTTATGTATGTGGCAATACCATTTTGTCACATCTTCGTAATCTTTTGAATATTAGATTGTATTCCAGGGTTCACCAAAGCAAATGCATTGGACAATTAATACAAATTTTGTGTTCAGTCTGTTTTGTTGTTGTGGTGGTGGTTTATTTTCTACAGCTGCATTACAGTATTAGCCCGATAATGTTGCATGACTTCAATTAAAATAAAGCTCTGCTGATGGCAGAGGAAATTCAGAAGATTTGTGCAGATGGTTGGTAGGGAGTAGCCTTCCACAGAAATGACTCAGCTCTGGTTCAGGCTGGCAGAGTGAACAATTCCTAGCTGTGCAGGGCTGTGAAGGGAGCACTGTTCATGGCAAAGCGGTGGCAGAGGTTAAAGCGCTTGATTTGCAAAGTGTATGTCCCACGGGTGCCCTTTCTGGCCTAGGTAATGTGCTGGCAACTAAATTGACCTTGGCACAGACAATGAGATGCTAGAGTAATGGTGGGCCAAAAAAAAAGCTGTAGTAAGTGTCTTGCAGCTGATCCAGTGCCAAGACCTTACCTTTTTTTTTTTTGATAATTTCTTTTTCCAGATCCGTAACAACCTACTGTCGCCTAAGAGTTGTTTTCAGGCAACAGTAGGGCTGCCTCTTCCAACAGCCGCCCCGCTTCTCCCTCCTCTGCCCCCAGCCCACGTGCTTAACACCCTGCTTGAGCTTTACCAGCGATCCGAAGGCTGCAGTGAGCTGAAACCTATGCTGAGGAGTACAGGACATAATTATCTGTTTCTGTCCACCGACTGAAAAGCTCTGGTGCTTGACACAATGGATAATGTGGGAACATGGAGGGGGAAGAGCAAATTTTGCCTTAGGCATCTGCATTGAAGACTTAGAACAAATGAGAGCAGTCAGAAAACTGAAGCCATGGAGTCATTGTATTTGGCTTGCTGAGTGCATCTTTGGTTTTATGATGGGTGTGTAAACAGAAGTAAACAACATTCTCTTCCATTTACTTCACCAGAGGGAGGTTCCTCAGGCAGCTGTTGTTCTGCTGCTTTCGTTTGGGTGGTGAAATGGGAAGGGTGGTCTTCATATACCCTCTTTCTTTTTTGTTAAAATGTAGAAACCGGTTAAACGTGGGGTTTTTGTTGAAGGAGTTTTATCACAACTGTCTGTTCCTATTCCTGGCTTTTATTGATGTTTATAAACCTAAGTGGAAAAACTGAGAAAAAGGCAAACACCCAAACCAGCTTCCTTGCAGTCTTCCATCATGTTCTTGTTTTTGAAAGAGCAGTTAATTTTATGGTGGTTCTGTCAAAGGTAAAACATAACCTTGTTTAAATAATGAGCTATCATTGCTTATATGTGCATTTGTTTGGAATATTGTATGTTATTTCTGTTTTGGAAGACATTTATGTGCTGCTGCTTGCACCTATTTTCAGAATGCCTGATCAAAATCACTACAGTGGAATATGAGAAAACATTTATGTTTTTAGGTGGAGACATAACTTCTTGAAAGAAGCAGCTTGCAATTGCAGTTGCAGCTTGGCAGCCTGTCTAGCAGCCGTGTACTTGTGTCTAAATGTTGATGCTGTTCTGCTACCCCAAACTGCACGCTGTCTTGTTTTGTTCTCTTTGGCTGTGGAAACAGCCTTGAAACTGCGAGGTAAAATAGAGGCACTTTTGTGGTCATTTAGGCATTCTTTCAGAAGGGTCTGCTGGGAGAATGGATGCTGCTCTGATACCTGGTAATATTTCCTTTTTCCTGAAGTTTCATAACTTTGAAAGTTTCCAAATTTATGAAGACTTCATAACTTTGGAAAGCAGAAATTTGTTGAGCTATTAGCTACTTGGAAGCAAATTACATTTAGGTGACAAACCAGCTTGGGGCTGCAGGTGTGGATGGGCAGTTTGGCCATGTGAATTTCTACTTGCTCCTCTATATTGTCTCTCTTGACAGTAATTGTCATATTGTTACCATAAAACGTTAATATGGTGATTCTAGCTCTGACTTTTTGAAGAATGATCTCAAAATGCATTTCTAATTAAAGGAAGATAGAAGAGCTTGATAACAAGAATTTTTAAAGTTTTGTAATTCTGTAGTAAGTGCTTTGTCTCATTTATAAAACAATGATTAAATAATCCAGAGCACTTTCAAGGGCGTGAATTGATGGGAAGACCTCTTCACATATGCTGATGTGGCTCCCATACTAAGTGATGGGAATGCTGGCTCTTTCACTCCTGAGGCATATCTGTTGCTGTGAACTGGGGAAGTTGCACAAAAAAGTGCTTTGTTTTCTGTTTCTTATGTATTCTTTATCTAGGGACATGTGGCATGATTATGTGTGGCAGGAGACGTGAATGGAGAGAAGTCTGCAAGGGATGTTCAGTCCTGCACAGTCTGTTCTGCACAGATAGACCTACTGGAATTTGAAATATTAGACAGAGCCCAGAGTTGGCTTGAGGTTTCTATATGCTTTTCAGGTAGTGGAGTTTTCTGCTTTCTTAAATATGGGGATACTACAGAAATGGTAGGGCTTTCTACTGAGACAACTTTCATTAGCCATTCTGGGGTCTTGAGTTTCTGTTGTGGAAATACTGCAGCTGTTTTACTGAGGCCTTCTCCAGATCAGCAGACTTCGTAATAACAAACCTGTATCCGTGAAAGCAGGTGCCTTGACTGGCATGGCATTAACTTTGCTGTGGAGCATGGCAACATGACAGAGAGAGCTGCTGGTTTACTGGAGTATTCCCTGTGCTGCTACGGTGATGGTAGTGAAATGTCAGGTTTGTCCTTGGAAGAGATAAGCAGGGACCGGCTTCTCCTCTTAGCAATGATGCTGTCCAGAGCGATCTCAGTGCCACTTTTTAAGAATTCACTGGAGTTTTTTGCGGGGGCAAAGGCTCTTGTTCACTCTGTTGCTTTGCTCCGGCTGCTTTAGCACTGCTTTTGCTTTGGTGATTATGTGACCAGCCAATTCACGCTCAGGAGATAGAAGGGCAGATGAGAGAATGTCTGAAAACTTTGTTGTCATCTAGTTGACTGAAATGTCAAAAAAGACATCGCTGTCCAAAGCTTGAAGCTTTTTCTTGCTCATAGTTATGCTGTGTGGGAAGTTCCTCAGGTAATCTGGCATCTGTAGGTTCTCAAGGAGAAGCCAGAGGAGATCCCATTCCACAGTCCTTCTGTTGATCAACCAGTGAAAACGGGCAAAAATTTTTTGAAAAGCACCCTTATAGTAGCCTCTAGACACACAGTACACAATCATAATCAAATAATTGTGGACACATTCTGTGGAATACACAGGCTGTGGTGTTTGTTTTCTGTATTTCAGCCACTTATTTTATTAATTCAGTTTTTTGTCCACATAATGAAGAGGCTGTAAACTTCTCAGGGGGCTGGTTTTGCATCCCAAACCAGAACCACATTCAAAGGCTAATCAAGGAAATGCTTTTCTGTTTTAGTCGGTTAACTATGCCAGTATGGATGAACAAGTATAAAGTCGTTCTTCTAAAGTGGAGATCTCTAGACTTGTCTATATAGTAACTTTCTCGGCTGTCAGCTATAATTATACCTGTGACTGTTAGAACATTTACACTCTGAAACATAGGGGGAGTGTAAGTGGATTTTTGGCATGTTTTTTCTTCCTACCTCCTGGCAGCACTGGAAAGGAAGTTGTACCAAAATAGATGAACACAGGAAATGCATGAGTGATATCTGTTCGTATTGGTACCTCTGGTATCTTGCTGCACATCTGACTTGTGATGATTTGCCTTTAACGGTTTCAGTTTAACTGGCTGCTCTGAGATGATTTTCTTAAGGATGCTAGAATCGTAAACTATGCTTTCAAACTCTAAAGATAGTGGAAGAGTGACTGACAATGAAGAAAAACTTTGCAGAGGTGCTTGGTGTTGCATAGTGTGACTTGAATCAAAGTCTGGGAGAACAGGTGGGGGAGCCCTGTGAATTGGTAAGCTGACAGTCTTTTTTCCAGAGCAGATAAGTTATCATTCACTTTTGCTCTTGGCCAGAGACTTAATAATACATGGTAAAAAAAGAGAAAAATTAGTCATTGGTAGCTAGTAATATTCATGCTTCTCAAAGACATCTCAAAACCTGCATGTTCTCAGTGGGCTTTACAGAGACCCGAGACAATTAGTAAGAATGTGTCACGTGTATAGAAGGAACTTCCGAAGAGTCCCAAGCAAATGCCTCTCTTATCTCTGTTCTCTCCACTTTGGTAATTTGTTTTTAATGACTGAACAAGTCTGTATTTTGGAATGAAATAGGCTTTTGTTTTTTTGCTTTAAGAGGACATTTCTGGGAATGTGCTTTGCTTGCAGTTTGTAGTCTAGTCCCCGAAGGAAAGGTATTGCAGAAAATTCTCTTTGCAACTGTGCCGCTTCTGACATTTGAAATGGAGGCAGGCAGATGAGGTGAAGAATCGGGGCATCTTCTGGGGAACGGCTCGGGAAAAATTTCCTCTTGCTCTTTGTGCCCATCTCTTCTGGGTAAATGCATCTGAAGAGCTGCTGTAATCTTGAATTTTCTGAAGGTAACCTTGAAGATTTTGTTTGTTTGTTTATTTATAGCTTTTTCACAAAAACTCTTTGGAGAGGAGCAAACCCACTAGTATGGCAAAGATCTGTTGTTGTAAAGCATCTGGTTTGTGTGTTGCTGCTGTAGGAGATGTGATGATGGTTAGCGTGTCTCTTACTGAAAGTCTGAGTAGAAGTGAACATAGTGGCGTAAAACCTATCCACCCGCTGCAAATTACGTTGTATCGTTTGTGCTAGCAGTGACAAGAACAGGATTAAAAGCAATGCAGCAGAGTGTGTTTTTTCCCCTCTGCTTATACCAGATAGAAATTTGAAGTCCTAAGGAGAAAACCCCTGGATCACAGCAGCCTCTCTCCGCGAGGCTTGGCGTGCCTCTTCGGCAAGTCCTGGAGCTCTGGCCGGGGCTGGGGAACTGCGGGGAGCAGTTTGCTCTGGTTCGCGCGGGGTGAGGCAGCACTTGACCGCGGAAGACCCTGAAGAAAGAAGGCTGCTAGTGTTTGAACGCAGCAACGCCGAGGTGAAGAGGCAGCCTGCCAGCCCTGCTGGAGCAGTATTTTTGTGGTGAAGTGGAGGAAGTAGGAAGTCAGAAATACAGAGGGGAAATATTTGTAATACTTTAGTAAGCATCTGAAAACTGCGTAATTAGAAACTCTTAAGATCCAACAGAAACTCTAACTGAAAATTTCCTGTCCTTTCTGTGCCTCCCAGCTGCAACTGAGCGGCCAGAAACGGGAGTCGTGGGTAGTCTGCGGTACTTTGGTGAGGGAGGGGAAGACGTCACGGGTCCGTAAATGCAGCACAATTTTGTAGAGCGGTTTTGTGTAGAAGCTGATACTGTTGCAGGGAGAGGACTGAAATAAACTGTTCTTTGCTCAAGGATATAGCAAAGGCTGCTACTTTGCTGATAAAAGACCACGTGGCATGTGGGGTTTTATGACCTGTCTGTGTCACAGAACTATTTGGTTTGTGAAATTTAGCTACCCAGGAGGTCAGTGGTGATGGTACAGTCTGTATTTGCCCGAGCGACGTAATGAAGGCCCTCCTTTCTCTGCTAGGAACATAGGCTGTTTGTCTCCGCTTTTCAAAGTCCTCTGCTACCTCCTCCTCTCCCTAGCTGTTGTCTCTTGCTTAGTCCCAAAGAAAAGATTGATTCCTGCCTCCCCCTGTGATCGCAAAGCCAGGCTGTATTGCCGCCTTGTTTTTCAAACAAATATGTCTGTGCGTTCTCCCTATGTTGCCTCTCAGGCTTCAAAGCAGCCCTCCAGAAATATCCACAAAGCTTTCTCCTTACTGCTTAAGGCCTTGCAACGATATCTGCAAACTCTTGGGGAGGGCTAGTGCTTCTGAGGTGCTTTGGCTTTGAATATTAAACAAACTGTAATGTCATTTTGTTTCTTTATTCCCTCATTTCTGTGTCTCCTTTCATGTACTTAACTTTTTTTGGCAAAGACTGTTTTTGCCCTGACCCAGGGCTAGTGCTTGTGGGCCCTTTGATAATACGGATCATGAGTAAGAGCTCACATAGGTATTTGGGACGATGTTTAAAGAAGTCTTGCAGTAAGTGGGCCGTGACGTTATTAACATATCTGTTTAATCTTCCACAGAAGCCCCTTGTGCTACTCCATTGATCTGTAGCTTTGGAAGGCCAGTGGACCTGGAGAAGGATGACTACCAGAAGGTTATATGCAACAACGAGCATTGCCCGTACAGCACCTGGATGCACCTTCAGTGCTTCTACGAGTGGGAGAGCAGCATTCTCGTCCAGTTCAATTGCATTGGCAGAGCCAGGAGCTGGAACGAAAAGCAGTGTCGCCAAAACATGTGGACAAAGAAGGGATATGATCTGGCTTTTCGTTTTTGCTCCTGTCGGTGTGGGCAGGGTCATTTAAAGAAGGACACTGACTGGTACCAGGTGAAGCGAATGCAGGATGACAAGAAGAAAAAATCAGTGTTGGAGAAGAGCACGGGAAGGTCGATGGCGGAGTCGGCAGAGGAGACCAAGAAGGGCAGGCCGGCCAACAAGCCGCAGAAAAGCTTGAGTCATGATCTCCAGCGACGGCACTCGATGGACAGGCAGAACTCCCAGGAGAAGGGCGTCATGGGCGGCAGCTACGCAGTTCGTTCGCCTTGCGTCTCTCCCGGCCAGTCCCCGCCGACTGGCTACTCCATTCTTGCCCCCACGCATTTCAGCGGCCCTCGTTCCTCTCGGTACTTAGGAGAGTTTTTGAAGAACGCCATTCACCTGGAGCCCCATAAGAAGAACATGGCCGGTGGGGGCATGTTCAGGAACGCGCATTTTGAATACGGGGCAGCTGGTTTGCAGGCACATAGATCAGGACACTTCGATGCCCCTGTGCAGTTTTTGAGAAGGCTCGATCTATCTGAGCTGCTTACTCACATCCCCAGGCATAAATTGAATACTTTCCATGTGCGGATGGAAGATGATGCCCAGGTGGGCCAAGGGGAGGACCTTCGGAAGTTTATCCTTGCTGCTCTTAGTGCCAGCCACAGGAACGTTGTAAACTGTGCGCTATGCCACAGGGCGCTGCCAGTGTTTGAACAGTTTCCGCTGGTGGACGGGACCCTGTTCCTTAGCCCATCGAGACACGATGAGATTGAATATGATGTTCCCTGTCACCTTCAAGGTACAGGTTGTCTGTCAGTCATGCTAGGTTTCATTAAATGATGGAACTGCCTTCTGTGCCCCGTTCCCCCTCCCCCCCCCATTACAGATTTTCATCCCGATTCTGTATCTTTAAGCAGTTCTGTAAAGCTTGAAGTCTCATCCAAATTAATCGCATGGATCAGATTGAAACACTTAGAGGGAGTTACAAAAAGCAAATGCTGTGTAGAAAGATCCATGCCTTGTGTTTGGATTTATAACGAAGAGATTTCCCACCTGGTTTCTAGGTAGACCATGGGCAGGTTTTCCAGCCACTCCGTTCTGCAGCGTCTGCGTGCTGGTTTATCTGTTGTGAGGTTTACTCCAAGATACACATCAACCTTTTAAACAACCTTTTAAATTTAAGCCTGCTGTGCTGCAGCGTGGGTGAAAGTTATATTTGTACCACTGGTGAGATGAGATGCCTCTCGTGCTTTCAGACTGGAGAATATCAGTTTTGTTTCATAGCAAACTATTTTATTTTTTTTTTTTTTACTATGAAAAGGACTATAGTCTGGCCTATGTTAACACTGGCCTGGAGATTTTGGGCATAGTAAAAGTAAGCTTTTAATACGGTGGGTTGAAGCAGCAAGGGTGTAGTGGGGTATTTAGAGTTACTTCCAAACTCCCCCCTGTTTAGACTGCGCCCTGGTGATGTCCCAGCTCTGAGCTGAGTAGAGACCAAGGCATGTATTACTTTTCTCCTCCTAGAAAAACAAATGGATATGGGCTATGATGAGCTTCAGCTCTTCTGAAAGCTGTACCCCAAAGTAAGCGATGGAGGTGGTACATGGCAAAACACGCCTGTGCTGCAGCCAGCATGGCAAAAATAAGTCAGAGAAAGTATTTTGTAGTAGTTTGGTGTTCAAAACCATAGAATTGTATGTTGAAAAGGGTGTTGAGAAGGCATTAAAGAGAGGTATTTTGACCTTTCAGTTTCCTTCCTATCAGCAAAATTTGTTGTATCCCATGCATGGTCATAATATGTGTTATGTAACATTCCTTTGCTCAACAGACTTTGTATTTGTGGTTTTTTTCCTTCCTTAAATCACTGTGCACTAAGTCACTAAGCTGTATTCATGCTAACATTATTGCTTCTGTCTTGCCTAATGTACCTTAAGGAGAAATAGTGATAGGCAGACATACAAGCTAAAAAATCTCCAGGATAAACAGAATATACATATGTGGGGTAACAATGCTTATTTGCTTTTGTGGGGAGGCACACACAATGTGCTTCTGATTTTTATCAGTACTGATAGGTGCTTTAGCAATAGTGAAACTCGTCACTTATTAACGTTTGACACTAAGAATGAAACTCTGCAATTTTTTTTTTTTAATTAATTGCTCCTTACCCATTGGAAGATACATCTGAAAAGCTTGCTTAGATAAGATGCTGTGAATCAGTAATTGTTAAAATTTTTACCTCCTTGTGCTGGGTAACAGGGTTTATTACCAGAAGTATGCTTTGAAATGAGATTAAACTTTCAAGGTGCTGTTCCAGGGTGCTATTTTCTCTTCAGTACAGAAAATCACTTCTTTTATTTCAGGCATGTTTAAGACATTAGATGCCTCATTTCCTGTATAACAAGGATCCTGAATATTCGGTGGTGGGAGAATGCAGTCACTTTGGGATATGGTTTAGCAGGCTTGGTGGTGTTGGGTGGTTGGTTGGACTTAATGATCTTAGAGGTCTTTTCCAACCTTAATAATTCTATGATTCTATGAACAGTACAGAACTTCAGATGGGGAAAAGCATTTTATCTTCCTGCACAACACAAAACTTCTGTGCATGGAATTATTCAGACGTCTCCAATCTCGAGTGTTCACTTTAGGAACAGGGTTTATTATATTTGCACTTTAGTCTCATCACATTTTCTAGAGCCAAACATGGCAGCATGGAATAATTTTTGCCAGCTCATACTAGCAACTTTATTTTTAATATATATTTTAAGAAAAATCTGTTTTTTCTTCTCATTTTTCTAAAATAGTTGGCTTAAAAAACAAACCAAGTTAAAAACCAAGCCATTAGTTTTGAAAGTGTCTGGTGTGGACAAATCATAAATTGTTAATATTTTATTCCGTTTTATCTAGTGGAGGTGCAAGATGCATGTGTTCATTAAATTACAGGTTGTGATGCGTTCAGTACTTTGGTGCTAAAAAGCACAAGTTGCAATCCAAAATAAACACAAGTTATATGCAGTCCTGTTTTGTAGCTGATCTGTAGCTGCACTACTTAGCTTTGTCTTATATAGCAGTGCAAAATATGGTATATTACAGAATTAGTGTCAGCCCACTTCTAATAGCCAACTGTGAAACTACAGATCAGTTCAGTCACTACAAATGGGCCATAAGCTAGATGCCAGAGCTTTGTAATTTGTGTAATTGTTTTTTGTTTTGTGTGAAATTTGCGTCTTGGATTTTGCATTGGTGAGTTTAGTCACATTTATGCAGAGAAAAAGTTTCATTTTCAAGTCTGAACTGCTTGATTTTTTTAATACAAAACATTTCAATGTAACTCAGGTTTTGAAAGTCATTGTGCATACCAAGCCTAAGGTCACGGCAGAGCTCGATGGATTAGCAGTTCTGAATGGCATGTTAAAGTCTGTGTATGTGTAATATATAATCTTTTAAAATATACTTACTGTTAATGAATGGTCAGGAAAAAGTACATGAAAGAAAATTGCTCTTCTGGCTGTTGCTTTTTTTCCATGAGGAATATTCGGTCCTTAGCTCCCTCTTTGCTGGAAGATTTTGGCAAGTGGTTAAATGAATCTGTACCCAGCTTGCTAATAAGCTTCAACACTTCTCCACTTATTCTGTCAGGTGAGGATGAAGCGAGGGCACAATCCTGGTTTTGGAAACACTGCAGCTGATCGTATAGCTCACCCTGGCATCTGTTCAGGGAGCTTCAGCAACTCCTTTTATAAAATATTTTGCTAAAGTCTACTAGCAAATGGAGGAAGGGAGGGTGGGCAGGGTGATGACTAATATCTGAATTTTGCATCCGTGGAAAGTAGCCTTAGTCAAGCCCTATGTATTTCCAATAGAGAAACATTTTTTACTTTATCATTCACCCTTTAAGGAAAAAAAAAAAAGAGAAAGATTTAGCGAGGTGTGATTTGTATCACTAAAGGGCAGATAACACATGTCAGGAAATGTCTGTTTTAATCTTCTGTTCTAGTCTCCTAAAGAAGTTCTTTCCTATCCACAGGAAGGCTTATGCACCTCTATGCTGTTTGTGTAGACTGCTTAGAAGGGGTTCACAAAATTATCTGCATTAAGTGCAAGTCCCGATGGGATGGAAGCTGGCATCAGCTGGGAACTATGTATACCTACGATATTCTGGCAGCGTCTCCCTGTTGTCAGGTTAGTACTGTACGTAAAGAAGACTCATAAAGTGAATTTCCAACTGATGATATGCAAAACCAATGTTTGTGTTTCTCTTCTCACTTCTCTTCTTTCATCCTGCTCTTCCAGCCTTATGAGTACAATACAAGAAAGCTGACCGAATCCCCTTTGTCTTAACTTATGAGCCACAAAGGCCGATAGCTAGACAAAAACCAATGCAATGGTCAATGGTTAACTCTGATGTTTTTAAATAAAGCCCTTTTAAATGCATTCACAGTTAATTCTGCTGTTTAGGATGATCGCTAGCAAGTATGTTTAGCATCAGATATAATTCCAGTAGTATTTTAATAACAGTTGCACATTTTGAGCAGATGTTTCATGTATTCAGGGTTCTTTTAGTTGCTTGAATTATGTTTTCTCTGAAGATAATTGTAGCAAAAAAAGCCAAGGGAGCATAAAAGTCTAAAGTGTCTTTGTGCTTGGCGATTACCCAGCTCACCTTAATCTTTGCTGTGACTGGCTCTGGCGGTGGTTCTCCACCACCGCCTGGAGCAGCTTCATTTCCACTAGATGCTCAACTCGCCTGTACCTGAGGTGAGAAAGATCCAAGGCCTGGGGTTACTCCAGAGTAGACGTGTGCCCGAGACAGCAGGGTCGTCAGCATCCAAGAGAATTGTCCATGTGATGGGCAGAGCACTTTTGTTGTGTAGGCAGGGAATGACAGCCGTGGAAAAAGCTTTTGTCTGGGAGTGGCTCAGTGGTCTGCTTGGGAGACCGTTATTTTTAATTTTTAAAATTTATTTTAAATTTAGCATATTTACCAAAATGTGTTGCTCAAAAGACACATGGTGTTGCTGCTACTGGATAAAATGGCATTGATAACAATTAGAACTAAAACCATATATTACCTGCAAATTTGGTGCTTCTTGAGATTGTAACGTGTTTTTTTTTTAAATAGGGACTTTTAAAGATAAAACACTGATGCTGACTTGCTAGCTCTGTAAAAGCCAGGAAATTTTAATCTGAATTGCTTCTGTTGAATGTACAAGACAAGAACTAAGGTGTCATTATACGATAATCTTAATTATATGATTAATGGACACTGTGACAGTACATGGTGAGTGGTAGAACTGACTATGAAATCATTAGCTGCAGTGAGCATGATTGCCAGATAATGCGCATTGTTGTTTCACCGTGATTGCTACAGATGATTCTGTGCATACAGAGCAATGACATTTAAATATGGTATGTAATTAACTCAGAATTGTCTTGCTAATTTCTATTTTGAATAATTTCATACCTTATTTCTAAATATTTAATTATACATCATAAGTGTGCGTGTAGGATAATGAGGTGCAGCCACTGTCAGGTTACTAGCAGATAGATGAGGTGCTGGACAATAGCAAGGGGGGAAACAATACTTTGGTTAAGAAAATCATACAAATCCATGCCCTTCTAGATTGTATATCTTAGAATTTCTGCTTTTCAAGCAGAGCAGATGGCTGTGGAGCGGACGGTTTGTTTGTTTTTGAGTCGTGTCTCAACAGTAATAGTACTTTAACAAGTTCTTCCTCTCCTCATCCCAGGAAAATTCCTTAAATCCAGTTTGCCATAGGAAATAATTTTTTGCTCTTTTCAAAAAAGAGCTGAAGCTGTCATTAGCCTGTTGGGCTGCGAGGTTAAGCTATGGTACAGCTCGGGCCGTTGCTGCTCACAGAATCACAGAATGGTAGGGGTTGGAAGGGACCTCTGTGGGTCATCTAGTCCAACCCTCCTGCCGAAGCAGGGTCACCTACAGCAG
>Ga0065711_1037246_pt1 | contig 20022 bp, 14 predicted proteins | sample Hoacrofraction12_FD_59098 | JGI IMG/M metagenome (GOLD analysis project Ga0065711, IMG submission 59098) | Hoatzin crop microbial communities from Cojedes, Venezuela - Epithelial fraction 12 v2 (version 2) | ecosystem: Host-associated > Birds > Digestive system > Esophagus > Crop | place... | reverse complement strand
GGCCCCCCGGCAGCCCCTCACCCGCCGGCGGCCGCAGCTCCGGGTGCCGGGCCCGCTCCGCTCCCCGCCGCCGAGGGGCCGAGCTCCCAGGTAGGGGCGGGGCGCGAGCCGAGGTAGCGGCCGTCAGCGGCCGGCGGACATCTTGTGCGGGCTGAGGGGAGCGGCGGGACGGCGCGGCCGTTCCGACGCCTGAAGCGAAGGCGGAGGCTTCACACCCTTACGATTTTTAAGAAGATTGTAAAGAACGTAAAAGGTTTTATTTATTTTTGCAGGTTAATTTTAAGTAAGTGATATTTGCAACTCCCTTATGTATTTTTTACCGTGAAGCTGGACAAGCCGCTTTAACCTGCTACGAACACAAGTGAGGGGGACACTCTCCAGTGTGAAGTTTATGCAAAAGGCGTCAAGTTGCATCAGGGGAGGTTTAGGTTGGATATTAGGAAAATTTTCTTTACTGGAAGAGTGGTCAGACATTGGCACAGGCTGCCCGGGGAGGTGGTGGAGTCCCCATCCCTGGAATGTTCAAACAACGTGTGGATGTGGCACTTCGGGACATGGTTTAGCAGGCAGGGTGGTGTTGGGTGGATGGTTGGACCTGATGATCTTGAAGGTCTTTTCCAACCTTCATGATTCTATGATTCTATGTTTTAACCCAGCCTCACAGCGCACCTCTAACCACCCTGGCGGCAGCTCAGAGGGCGCTGGGCTGTGGTCCCTGGGCCTGGTCCTGTCACACATGGATGAAGGCGTAGGCGAAATGAAAGTCTCCTGCATGGTTTCAGTAGTGCACGTGGCAGCCCTCAAGCAGAGCCTTCCCCTGGGCCTGCACCTGCCCAGCAGCTGCACGGGGGTCAGAGCCTGTTAACCAGCCTCTGCTTTGTCAGGGATTTCTTTGGTGTAAGTTCAACAGCAACCAAAGTTGTTGATGACGCCCAAATCAGAGTGGGAGCAGAGAGAAGAGCATAGGCTCAAACCGCAAACAACCCCGAGAGATTAGAGCAACGGGAACACTACAGACAACGGGGGAAGTTCAGCAGCAGTTGCAGATGTTGGGTCTCACCAAGGGAGAGGAAATCATTAGCTGTCTCTTCTCGCTGAGCACAGCTCTGTAAAGGGCAGTACCGTGAAACAAGGGAAAAATGTTACCGAGCCATACCTAGGTCAATATTGTAAGTTACTTTTCGTTGTTTCTTCAGTAACATATCGACAGTTACACTTTTCAAATGAAAAACTTTGGAAAGTACTTTTTCCAGTAGGTGCATGCTAAAAGCGAAACTGGTCTCAGAAATAATTTGAAGAATGCAGGAGCTACGCCATGTGATGATACAGGCTAAAATACCTCCTGCTTTCTGTTGTGGATAACATCAACAATGTATAGTACAAACAGTGGCCTAATATACAGTATTATTAGACACCTAACAAGTCATGATGTCTCTTCTTCATTAACAGTGCCTGTTGCGATAGGACAAGGCGTAATGGTTTTAAACTAGATATAAGGAAGGAATTTTTTACCATGAGAGTGGTGAAACCCTGGAACGGGTTGCCCAGAGAGGTGGTGGAGGCCCCATCCCTGGAAACATTCAGGGTCAGGCTGGACGGGGCTCTGAGCAACCTGGTCTAGTTGAAGATGTCTCTGCTCACTGCAGGGGGGTTGGACTAGACAACCTTTAAAGGTCCCTTTCTACCCAAAGCATTCTGTGAGTCTATGGACGGGGAAAATTGTGTGCCATCTCCTACGCTATGTTGGACCGAGCAGAGGAGCGGTTAGCTTTTAAGTAGAGCACATTGTTGGCTGGAACAGTCTGACTTCTTGCTTGGGCTGAACTGAATTGTCTTGGTGGTAGTTTTGAGCACAGGGGCCTGTGAAAGATAATTAAGAAAAGCAAGCATGATATCAGGAGGCTTACATGCAGCATCCTGGGGCATGCAATCAGTCTGGGATAATCCATTTTTCTAGTGCAGAAAGTGCTTTGAATTCCTGTGCCTTCGTTAGGCAGGAAGCTAAGGAAAAAAAGTATCAGGATTTGGCACTACTGCTTTCCCTTCTCCGTTGCTTGTGTAGCCACTTGACGTTCTTCCTTTCTCCCGCAGTCTCAGGGTCTCTCCAGAGACGTTTCTGCATTGGGAACTGCCTGCATTTGTCAGTTGTAAGGTTGTACAAAGATGATGAGGGGCTGGCAAAAATTACGATAGTGATTTCAGGACAGCATTGGTAGAAAATACATCATGTGGAAACTAAGTAGCCAGTTTTAGGGTTTTGTTTGTTCACGAATTTAAACCTGTGCAATCTGGCAGGTATGCCCAGTTGAAAACTCACATAAATACTAATCTAGACTAGAAATACAGATTTAACCTAAGAAAAACATATTTTTAAAATATAACCTATGAAGTTATTTGTTTATAGATAAAATATAGCGGAAATAGCTTCAGTTGGATAATTTAAGCATTATTCTTCAATCCAATTAAAATTTCATTATAGGCGGAATGTAACACCTTGAGTTTTCTGAAGGCATTTAGGAATAGCTTATGACAGAGGTGTCACAGACCATGGCCACATCAACACAAGAGCAGATGCCTGTTTACCCCCTGCATTGCCGTTGCAGCAACAGAAGAATGAGTTTAGGAAAAATAGAAAGACTGTTTCTTCCCAGAGCCCCACTTTCCTTCCAGCCCAGTCAGCATCAAAAAGCAAAGCAACTTTGAATAATAGGAAGGAAGAGAAACAGGGACAGAAAAACACACTTGGTGTCTGGAAAGCCTTTCTCCAAGTGGATGATTGGTGCTCAGACTGCTGTGAATGATGTTTCTAGCATTTAAACGGACTACTGAGATTTGAAGGTAGCAACTCTTTGAGGAAGAAGTGACAGAGAGATTGAGGCAATACTCTTGCTGCTGCTTGAACAGAGACAATTTCCGGCAAGACAGCGTGTTCCTGTCTAGTGGCAGAAAGGTTATCTGTGCAGTGGGAAAGTCTCTCCATACATTTATGACATGAAAAATTTCAAATTTATCAGTGAGCTGGTGAGGAAGTTCTTCAAAAAGGAGCATTTACAATCCTTTTGCATGTCTCTGGGGCTCATGTTAGAGTTCTCTGCAGTCATCTTCTGGGCAACAAGGGTCTGTCCAGCAGGGAAGGAGCAAGGCTTCCACTGTACCTATTACATTATATATACATGCTTATATACTTTTTCCTTTAAGGAACGGGCACATCACCTCATGTAATGGGCTGAATTGTATTTTATTGGCTTCTGGTGAAAAAAACCAGCTGTGACCGGCCAGCATCAGTAGGGTGTCAGGTGGTTGGAAAGCAGTCTAACTCCACACTTTTTGTGAATGATAGCTGAAGGGGTGAAGAGGTGCTGAACTAGTTTTTGTCTCTCCCAGCATCAAGTCTTTATCTGTTCTTGGCAATGATATAATTTGAAGTTAAGGTTGCTAAGTCAACCTTTTTATTATCCTGGATTAAATATGTACCTTTTCAAAAGAGAAAACATTTTCTTCCTTCCCCCCTGCAGCATAAGAACAAAACATATCCTGTACTGCCACAAAGATCAGATGCTGTTTTGTAGGGTTCTTGTACACAGAGAGTAGAAAGACTGGGGAAAACAAAATGAAAATAACTTGCTATAATAGCAGTCAGTCAAGTAAAAAAAAAAAAAAAACAAACAACCCAAAACAAAACCCAGACTTCTGACTCGGTGAGAGCAGTACCAGCCGTACCAGCCTTACCATCTTAGAGGCACCCGAAGCCAAGGCAGTATTACATCTACAATCCCTCCAGTCTCGCTTCTCTGCTGATTGCAGTTCACAGTTGTAATTGCTGGCCAAGTTTTACAGATTTAACTACGATACTGATTAAGCAGCAAAACAATTTTCATTAATACAGAGCTAAAGTTTTTTCTGACGGAAGATTACATTGAGTGAAACTCAAACCTTCGAAAACCAGAAAGAGATATTTAAAGTACGTATTCCACACAGGCTTAGCTCCAGTAGCAGAACAGTTGCCTGAAAAGGCTCCAGCTGCAGCACACAGCAGAGAAGCCAAGTTGGAGCAGATGGACAGAGCTGTGGTTGCAGAAGACGACAAGCCGTGAGGCTTGGCTGCTGTCTCACCTCAAGTGCCTCCTTTCAGCATTACTTCACATAACTTTCACCCACAACAAGATACGAGTCAGGTGATAAAGGACCAGAGGCTTAAGGGTGGGAAAGCATAGGTATGGTGCTAGCTGGCATTCTACACCAGTAGCTGAAGGGCTTGTAAAACACAGCAGATGCTGTGCTTACTTGGTCAGTAAGCGAAGGGTGGGAGGAGGCAGAGCCAGTCCAAAGGCTGAGTGAGAACGCACGTGTGTCGCCTCTTGGAAAACTGCTGAAGTTAGAGGGAGGCTCCGCAGTCGGTACCTCCACTTGGAGGTTACTGGTCTGGAGAAGTCTGCTCCCTCTCCCTCCCAGCTACTAGGTGTCATCCACGGTCCTGTGACAAAGATTTCTGCTGATTTTTTTTTTGTGAGAGTCTGTTTTTTGAGCAAGAGGAGGTGGCTTCTGGAGAGAGTCGGGGATCATTTTGTTGAAATTGATTGCACTGGAGACAATCTGTGCAGTGCAAAGCAAAAGTGAAGCATGGTATCTAAATGCTGCTTGCCCTCTTTGCATTAGCAGAATGCAAATTACATGTGCTAGAATGCCTCGGGTGATGTAACTGCTAGTGGGCCTGGCAAAAGAATACAGACCTCAGCTGTGTCCCAAGATGCTGGCAGTTCACTAGATTGTCACTGCAGGAACATGAGGCACAAGCCTGATTTGCTTGCTGTTCATCTTTTCTTCAGCCAGCCCCATCCCTACATCTGTCACACTTTCCCTTTCTGTCCTGGTAGCAGACAGGGGCTGTCTGAAGCGCCTCTCTACTGAAGTGACTTGTGGCCGTTCTGAGATGCAGTCAGTGCTGTGATTTGGTCACCACGTGGTCATCTATCAACCTTAAGATAAAAGTATTCCTGCACCCTGTGTCTTCTGTTTCTTCCTCGCTTCTGGGGTTTGCATCTCAAAAATTGTTAGCTCAGATTTAAAACTCAGCCATAACTTTAAGCCACAATGAGACACGTGGATTTCTGTGGCACCCAAGTGGGTATGCGAATTGTGAGCACTTTGAAAAATGAGCTTCTGCATCAAAGAGCTTTCAGACTGCAGCTGGATCTCTGTTAGCCTAAGGTAGGCAAAGTAAGGAGCCTTTCTAGATGCCTTGTGGTCCACAGCCATTTCCTATTTGCCCCACACAGTCCACCCCAAGGAGAACAGGTTCTTTGGGGCCATCGTGGCTGTGTTTGCATCTCACCAGGCAGGCTGCAGTAAATAGAGGTGCTTAACCGCTCCCTTGGGCAAAACCTCAGGAGCCAGATAAACACCTGATCCTGCCTCAGGGAGGCTGAAGGCCTCGAAGCATGACTTATTCCCAGGCATTAAAGACGCCTTCCAGAAAAACAAAGTAAATCAGATTGCAAGATGCTTCTGTTCTGAAGCAGGTTGCTCTCCATATGCTTGAGCAGAGGTTTGTGGTGCAAGAGCCAGAGAAAAACCAACCCCCTGTGTGCTGGGTCGTGACTCATGGGCAGAGAAGAGGCCGAGCTCCTCCTCATTCACTGGGGAAGCGTGAGGCCTTGGTACTGGTCTGACTAAAAGGATCTTCATGGTCTGACTGCACTGGGATTCTGCACAGGATCAGGGTGGTTTCCCTTCCTAGCAGGCAGCCGTTACCGCAGCAGGAGAACTCCCCAGCTTTCCTAGTGCCGGTGGGCCACCGTGCAGCCGGGAGACCAACAGCCCCAGGCAGAGCAAGCACAGGAAAAGAGGCAGCCCAGCAGCAACTGTGCGATGAGCGCAGCCGTTTGCGAGGGGAGAGGCCTCTTCCCGAACCGCTTCTGTTTCATCCCGCAGAAGCCAACACAGAATCCTTAAAGGAAGCTTTGAGCACAAGCTCCACCTGTCACTAACTGGTAACTCAAACACCTCTGAGGGCTGCAGTGGTTAAATATTAAATGTCTCTTCTTTCCCTGGGAATGCTCTTTCTTACAAACCCACGGCGGAGCAGCCTGTGCAGTACAGTCTGTATTAGATCCTCCCGAAGAGACATGCCGGACATTTTTCAAGCCCAGGGTCTTCACTGCCACTGTGTCTGTGAAGAACGGTAATGTTCTGTGCAACTGAATTTCACGCAAGTTTAACCAGATACATTTGCATATGACAGCACATATCAGGGCCAGACATTTTGCAGTTACTGACACAGACTCTTCTCTCCCCCAGAATGGAGGCACACAACACACACCCCCTGCGAGGAGAGAAAGGCATCGGTGGTCCGAGCTGCTTCTGGCAGGAGTGGACTCAAACTGAGCTCTCATTCTTCCACGGAAAACCCCAGAAGTAAGGTCCCTGAAAGTAAGGGCAGCTTCACTCTTGGCCAAAGCAGGCAGCGTCAGGGTAGTGAGAAACGACTATAAAAAGTGATTGTGCCCCATTGCCCACTGACGTTTTGGCTCCCTAACAGATTCCTGGACTTGGATGGGACCAGCTGCAACACCGCTGTGGTATGAGCTCTTTCAGGAAGTAAAACACTTTAAAGGACTTTTAGTTCCTAAAGGTTTTTATTTATTTGAATACCCTAGGGAGGGGAAAAAACAGACAAGTTTTCCTGATGTGTAAAGGGAACCTCAGACCAAATGCTCAGAAAGCAGATGGTTTTTGGGTGCTTCGAACAGCTGGCGGGAGAATGACACATGTCAAGAGCTGCCATCCATTTGGGGTGCTCTGAGTCAGGGGAAGATACCAAGTTGAGGGAACTATTTGAGTTGCATAAATTTTCTTGCATGTGTAAAATCTCATGGTTTCCACTATTCTTTTTCTCCGTGCAGAAGCAAGAACTTCCAGATGTACAAAGGAACCAAATTTCTGTTACTTGATAAGACAGGCATATTTTCAGAGCACTGTGAAACTACAGCAATTACCAAGCCATAGAGAACTAGGAAAAATGTCTTCTGTCCTGTCAAAATTCCAAACAGCCTCTTTCGTGAAGACAGAGTTCTCCATAAACCCAGCAGAATCAAATCACAGGCATAGAGAGAAACTGGAATTCTCAGCAGGTCTGTGAAACCCGGGTAAGGGAAATGTTACTCAGCGAGCTGCATTTCTGCTGAGAGTTTTCCTTGATAACAACAATCTGCTGAGGAGGGGAGAGGAGGCTTAACAGGGAGACAAGGGCACCAAGACAAGCACAAAAATCAGGTCCAAAGCTCACAAGAAGTTTTATACGAATGTAGGTTTTGTAAAAAGGCTAGAAGCAATGCTACACAGACTGAAGCGTTTTCTTGGAACATTTCCAAAGCCAGAGGAAAATTACAACTTCATAAATCAGCATGCACAAAGAAAATCCTGTCCATAAGACAATGTCAGATGATCTGCCTTTCTTAAGGCAAAGCTTACATGAATTTTCTAAACATTTTCCTAAATAATTTAACCTCTCATTTCCCTTATATCTGTCAGAAGAGTTCAGCATTAACACACATTTTACAACCTCAAACCCTTTACAACCATTAAACAGAATAAAAGTTTCTAGTACTAGATTTTTAATCCTTCCCAAAGTACTTCTGCATTTGGATTAGCCGATGTCACCGAAAGACAGCAATAGCAGAGAGTGCACATGCACCCAGCTCTTCGTGCCGAGATTCTAGTTGGGTAAAAATACGCAGTGTGTTGAAGGATGCTGGCTTGATCACGAATCAGTTTGACCGTTTTAAGTAATTCTGTTCTGTAAATGTCCTCAACATAAAACCTTGGGCAATGGGAAGTTTTTGACAGCTGTATTCCCTTTCTTAGCAGTTCGTGGAAGCTTACACCACCCTCCTTAATAATACAGAGAATTCAAATTTTGAATTAGGGTGCTCAAATATGAGAAAAATAGCCTCACTAGACTGCTCTACTGTAGAATGTGAATAAAGCATTTTTTCCAATATTTTAGTCATATTCTAACTGGTATTGCATTTTACGTTACAGCCTTTATTATCTTGAATATCCTTGTTCAAATTCAGAGACCTGAGGTAAAGCACAAATTAACAGATAAGGCTCTCTGGCCCTCCAATACTAACATTTAGTTTGAACTCAGTATCTTCAGGAATATCCCTCTGCAGAAACGTGATGCTGAATGAATTGGTTACCTGCCTCTGCTCTTGATTCCTCTTTCTCTTGTTTTTTCACTGATGTGCCTACAAGCTGAAGTAAAACAGGAGATAAGACCAAGTTTAGATAAAACCTCCCCATTTCTGAGACAAGGAAGCATGAAGGAAATTTGGAGGGCTGTTACCAGATCAGAAACCGCACTGCAAAATTCTCTACCCTGTCCTCCCTTCAGCGCACACACAGAATTCAAAGTATGAGACAGGATTCGAAAGTCCTCGCTACAGACTCTTGTGCAAAAGAGTCAGTTAAGCCTGTTGTGCAGATGTCTAACACACAAGATTTCTCAGAGCTAGAGAAACAACCTGACAGTCTGGGCTTTGAGTTTCCTGTCCACATTAGTAAAACCCACAAAAATTACATTTTGCATGCTAATTTTGTATACAATAACTCAACTATACACTATTTAAATTCCAGTCACCTTCCACATTGCTTGCTGGTTTTAGTTTTCCGGCATTTGCTTTATTTTCACATGTGCTTCAAACAGAAGCACTGATTAATTTCTAAAGGCATTACACTTTGCTCATTTGTCTTTTGGAAAAATGACAAACACGCTCTTTTCTGAAGATCATGTTGATTGCCAGAGCAGGGGAGAACACAAGTTTTGGTACAAGAACGTCTCACTTCGAGAACAAGATGGTCAGCTTCAACAATCATACACCACTTCCTTCATTTAAGGGGCATTATGATCTAACAGGACTAAATAGCATTAACGAGGTAATGAAGCATTAGTACTGGCACACTCATCATCTAGCTGTCAGATACCAACATTTCACAGCATCTGTTAATCCTAAGCAAAGTCTTGGTTCCTACTCAGATAACCACAGTAGGTTTCAAAAAGACAACTGTCACACAAGTGAGGAGAGAGAACTGGGATATGACGGTATTTTAAGGATTCTGTATGAAGTTACACAGAAAAAGATCTTTTAAAAAGAAAAGACTGCAGACTTCTTACAAAATCTCCCTTAGAAGAAATAAACAATCGTGACCTGGTTAAGACTATTCACATTAACAAAACTACCACCAGACCTAAAACTGAAACCCTGCACCTGGGGTGGCTTGTTTTTGGAAGAGCACACCGCTATTATTACAATACTGTAACACTGAAGATGCGTACGCAGGAAAACTACCATCACCAGCACTTAACAGAAACCTCGGAAGAAGCATGTTGCATTTTCAGTATTCTAAAATTATTTCTCTCCAAGCAGAACACCCCAATTACGAAAATGCACACAGATACTTCAGACACCAGAGGTTTTTCCTCAAGTGCTAAAACCAGTCTTGCTTTTGCCGCAGACTCCATAGTGGACACCTCTGGGAAGCTGCAGTGAACTCTGTTCGTTCTGCTCTGGCCGCTCCCTGATCCCGCTGCTCGGCAGCACGTACCTGCATCGGCGAGGCCAGTAAGGGTTTCTGCGATTGCTTCCTTGTGATTCCACCTAAGGGAGGAAAAGATCATCTGATAAGCAACACGTGAAATTAAACAGAACCCACATGGTGCAGTACTTGAAACACCAAACATTTTTTTCACATCTATTCAGCAGAAACGCGTGGATAGAAGCAAACCAACCTTGCAGGACGGAGAAGCCACGTCCTGCACTGGCTTTCCTGCGCATCACCCCTTCAGGACAACTAGGCTGGAGGACCGACCCTCTGCCTGCAGGGAGGTGGGGGACTTCTCTCTGCTTAGTTGTTTCTGGCTGCTTCTGGAGCTGTTGGGAGGCAGAGACTGGACACAGACTGGACGCGGCTCTGGTACAGCCAGCTGTCGCCTGGACAGGAATGGCTTCTTGGAGGTTGAAGCAGCACAAGCAGAAGTGAGCTAAGAGGACAGACAATGTGGCGTCTTCAGGGCCAGAGGTTCGTGCCTTTCTACTGCCTCCAGAACTGCGTTTTTTAGTGAAAAACCCTACGAAGTAGCAATTTTTTTATCAGTGTGTGTGCTTTGGTTATTGTCTGTTCCCACGTAATACACTATACTGTACCACCAGGTACCTCTAATACCGTATTCCACAAGGGATCAAAACGAGCTGGTTTCAGGCTGCTTTGAAGAACACAGAAGCCGTTGTCCCACAACACAGCGACTCGCTGGACAGAAACACACACTATTGGACAGCTTAGAAAAACATGTTTTCTATTTATTTAAAAATAAGTTTGTAGTTACTACATTGCAGTGACAGTAATTCTTACACATACATTCTAGTTTGTATAAAAGGATTCAAAGTATTATGCATCAAAACTAACATAGAAAGTGTCCACATAACAGTAAAGAAATTTCCAATCCATATGTACAAAAAGAAAGGGCACTGTTATCCTGGTGAGATACTTCAGGTTATAACATGATAATCCAGATTTATGGAAGGAAAAAAACCTTGATAAAGCTAAAGAATTATAGTTTTCAAAACTGTTACTCATTACATACAACAGATTTGTGTTTTACATAATTCTGTACAAAATAAGCATAATTTTTAATCTGAAAATGTGTCAGTTTCAAAATTAACCTTTCTAGGTCATTTCCTCGAAGTTGAGCTCCATTCTATACATATTTAAACATTATGACAGAATTTTATTCACGCAAGATCATTATCCAGTTGTCCGCCACACTTCTGCAGTTTTAGTATGGTCCAAAAATGTAACTTCTGTACGGTCTCCACGTATTAGCAAACCAACACACGCAGTTGTAAGCACAAAGTAGTACACGTACGTGATACAGGCCTGTGTACATGATAGGTACTTGTGCTTCTTTCTACTCCTAATTTGTATGACCTCATTCTTTGTTCTTTCAGGGTAGAAACTCACGGTATGGTACTACCTTCCCTCCCTAAAATGTACTGTTTGCATTATTTGAAGTGAATTTCCTGATGTATTTATCTGCATTAAAAAGGCTCCAAATGCCTACTTGTCTCACTTCCTACTCCCTAAAAGCTAAATTTATTCACCTTTATTTTTATTGCAGCATATAAGGTTTCTTTCTAGAGCGCCTCGAGGCTGTTAGACCCTTGGGGAGGGGTGGGGGGGAAAGCCAGCTAATGGCCTCTTTCCGCAATTTAAGATGTCTTTTAATCTAGCTTTCCTGGAGTGTTTCCTCCACTAACACACTGTAAAGTGACATGGCAAATTCCCACATTAAAATTAGCACAAAGGCAAGAGCACCTAGAGGTTAGCTCTAACTGGAAAGGTACCTGTTATTTCCCCCAGAAACCGCAGGAAGTGTACAAGCTGTATTCCCGATTCAAAAACAGGAAACAATGTAAGCTGTCAATACCAGATTTGTTATTGGGAACACACTATCAAGCCTTGGCCAGTTTTATGAAATTTAATACACTTTATATACAATAATTTACAGCAGAAAACTAACAGCCCTTTTATCAGTTGAATATCTAAGTCCCCTTGGAAACCAACCCGTTGCAAGAACTCCAGGGATAAAAGAAAATATATTATATAGTAATTTTACACAGTTAATTTGTCTTCATTAGGTAGTAGACAGAAAATGAGCTTTTGCTGTTCCTCGGCGAGGTTATAAAGCCCTCTACCTTCTGTATCACAGCACTGTTGCAGAGCTGTATTTGAAGTCTTGTTAAACACTCCACTGTGTTAAAAAAAGAAAAGGCAAAAAGAAAAACCTTTGAAAAACTACCGTGGACAAAATACGTTACTTCAGAGGAAGGCAAGGCCTCAGGAGACAATGTAAAGACTGCGGTATGGCTGCATCTTGATTGACCAGCAATGTGTTAAAATTACCTCAGCAAGATTCGCATGCTTCAAATTAAATGCGAACGCTGCTGAAAGTGAGCTTACAACACACTAACCTGCAATCTACTGCGTCAGTATGGGGTGAAAGGGTCCCGTCCAGTTAAGCCTGTTGCTTTTACAGAACCAGTCAACCATTTAACATGTGCCTAAATCCAAATTACACGCTGAAGCATTTACTTGTAGTCCTTGATCCAACAAATGTGAGCAAAAGATTTAACAATGCGGTGTAAAAATCGTAACAAACTTGAAGTTACTGAATGGACAGACTATTTTTTGTGTTGTAAGTAGTCTTTTTTTTGGTAAGACAAAAGCCTCTGGCACAGAATCAGAACTGGTATTTGAAAAATATTTGTACAGCAATACAGCGAGTAAGTTGTCTCTACACTACAATTTATTCTTTTTAATAGATATTAATAGATCCTACGTGCTGTATCAGGGTCCTTTATCAATTAATAGTTTTACAAATATTAAGCCATAATAATATTTAACTCAACCAACTCAATCTTACAAGTCTATCAACAAACTGAGCACACGTACAAACCGGACACTGTACAAATAAACATCTGCAAATACATATCACAGCAGTCTCATCACTGGAGGAAGACATTTTTCTGTAAAGCTGTGTCACTGGGCATTGCCGAGTGACAAAGAGCTCTAGTTCAGGATTGACAGTAGTGAACACCACAGTGGCAGAATTGAAGTTCAGTTCCCAGAGCACGCACTAACAACAGAAACAAAACGGCTGAAGAGTTGTTACGCGTGTAGGCGCAGGTGCAGTGATTTCTGTTCAAACACTCGGAGCAGGCGGCTATCACAGAACAGAAGTTACTTCCTCATCGGTAGTTAGAGAACACACTGCCATTAAGATACCACTCAGCGGTAAATACCAATGCTAACATTTCCCAGATTAGAGTAGAAATACCAGACCAGTATCCTCATATCCATGTCAAATATAAATGAATTCAGTGAAAACAAACTGTGTTAACTGCTGCCGGGTCGGTAAGATGGTCTGCATGTATGTGACTATGAACCTATGGAATATTTACAACGCATATGTGAAGCAAGCACATGAGATTTTGATACCAGTTGTTAGGTACTTGAGATGGCATTATAAAACATGCATATAACTATAGTTCTTAAATTATTTCAAGAACATCGACCAATAGTTTATTGCTCACATTTAAAAACTTAAGACTTTGTAATCAAAAGCTCTTTTTCTGTGTTGATACAGTACGTCACAACAACCTCAAATTATACATTTTTCCCCGATCAAAATGCACAGTCTGATGGTGACTAAAGTCTCATAAATAAAAGTCTGCAACCTAGTGAAATTAAATTACAAAAATATAACTTTTAAATAAAGCTGGTGTTAATTTCTAATAAATTTTTAGAGTTGCTTCTATAAAAAAATTAACCCAAGTTATCCACAATTTACTTTAAAAGGAAAAACCTTTACGTGTCTAACATGAATTAAAAAATTACTGGCTAAAGTCACCGATGTTACTGGGTGGGAAGCAGTACCCATGTTATGCAGGTAAGGCCTTCTATTCTCCTAAAATTAAGATGTACAATTTTCTACCTACTGTTAAGGGAACGCATATTATTTCAGTCTCTGAAACTTACATACAAGGTATTTTCAATATATAAATATATACATAAACATGCCATATAAAACATTATTACAAATGGAGTAAATACAGAAGTTGAATTTTAGATATAATCTATTTCATATATTATAATGCAGATAACATCAGGAAATTACACATCTTCAATTGATTGCCTTCATCAGTGAGATTTGAGAAAATGAACAAGTAGAATCAATTAGCTTTGAATTGTGAAGCTGTATTGCAACTGTACGACCATAGCTGGTTACCTTACCACACGTTTAGTGACTCCATTTTAACTGAACGATAAATACTTGTTAGAAAAAAAAATACATACGCCAACAAATTAAATGCAAACTAATCCCTGCTCCCCAAATTCATATCCATCACAACTCAATGAGGATCTGGAAAATATTTTAGTCATTTTTTGCAGCAAAATGCATAATGAACTACAGAAAACTAGGTATGGTGGATACCAAGCTGCCATCCACAGTAGCGTATTTCTGTTCTCCTCTCGGTGCCAGATACCAATGTTCTTTGTTCAACCATTGAAGCTCTTTTGTAACAGAAATAAAGAGTGATGAAACAGGCCTCAGATAAGTATACAGAATCTGTGCAAATTTAAGGTCTTAATTCTGTATGCCCTTCCTTCCAGATATCGCAGATGATGTTTGTAAAAAAAAAAACCCAATTATAAAGTAAGGGTGTACAGAATTGAGGTTTCATTTCAGGTTTCTTTTTTCAGATAAGTTAGGGTCACACACACACACACACACAAAAAAAATCTTTCACACTACCCAAGCTTCTAAAATAATGTATAACCAGAAAATTTTGGTTACATTTTTGTACCATACCAGATCTCAGAAAATGACTACTTATGTATTTTTTTCCTTAAAACTGGACAATACTTTTTTAAGTGATAGAAAATGGTATTAAAGTTTGTTTGCAAAGGTATAAAATAACTAAAGGTACCATAAACAAATAAATAACTGCTTGTCTTTTCCAGAGCAGTACATATAACAATACATTCCCCTAAGTCATATAGTTATCATTTACAATAGACAACTTAATTTTACTAAGGATGCAAGAAATAATAGAATACAAGGCACAATCATTAAATGGAATTTTTCTTTAGGGTGTATATTGACTTATGTCAGCGTGATATACCATAAAAAGTGCAGAAAAACACAATGTGCAATGAGACCACTGTATAAAACATGATTGCATAAAAAGTGATTTGGCCTTTTAACCTTAATAATTGAAAATAACCAATCTTCCCCTTAAAATTAAACTATAAAGTATGACATTTTAAAATTTATTTTCAATTCTAGTGCTATCTAAAAAATCCTGAAAAAAATTTATACCTGGGTAATATTTTATATGTATGTGTTTATGTATATATTAATATATACACATACACTCTTCTTTGTAGGTCATTTTAGCCTCCTAAGCACGTCTAAAGTTGTAGAAACAACAATCAATCTGGATCGGAAAGTAAACATCATAATTCCATACCTGTCCTGTAATTTCCTTGAATCCTTTAACCAATTATACATTGTGTCTAAAACATCTCTGTCAAAGGACCCCACCAGTGCATTATTTTCTACCAAAAGTACCAAAAAGGATACATTTCAGAACAATGTTAACAACTTACTATTTAAAACAATACACAGCTTTTATCACTGCAAATGGTATGCTGTACTGACACTCGAAAAGAAAAAAAGGCTTTCCACTGCACTGATTCTCAGTCTTTGGCACAATAAACAGAGATTTAGTGATTGATACAAGAATCAAGGTCTGAAAAATTAGACATTAGTCAAACTTTTTCCAATGTGGATATATATATACTTGTGATTACATTTTTGCTATGTTTGGCAGAACTTGGATAAACCAACAGCCTGTGCTAGGCTTCTTTTGCACTTGAACGTTCCATCACTACTGAAATTAAGCGTTTCCAGATTAGCAAAGTTTGGTATTTTTGTATTTAATAGAAATGTAAGTGAATTTACTGCCACTTTTTGCCAAAATATGCCTTCCTGGGCAACCTGACTTTACAATCAAAGTGTACCTTGCTTGGTCAAAAATAGACTTCTGTTTTCAGCTTGTGGCATTAGAAGTTCTACCACCTTTTTTTAATTGTGTGGAGATACTACGCACTACTTGAGCAGAGTAGTGCTCAACTCCGTATGTCAGTCAGAAATTGCTTCAATTATTCTCAACCGTGAACAAAATGACTCTTGAAATGCATAACCTATTTGGAGGGCAATAAATAGCAAAAGTTTAAAATATATATTTCTTTCAAAGAATGTTCTTTCAGTTTATTTTTTGCTAAATTTTTCTCCCCAAATCAGAACGTGTTCTTCTAACCCATAATAGCAGCAGGGAAGCAGAAGTCTGTTCTGCTGTTCCTTAACTGTACCTGCTTCATAGCATTCTGAAGTAAAACCCTTGGTAAAAATTACCAACCGATTAAATTAGCTTTTGCTTTTTCAGTCAACTTTCGGACTCTGCCTCTGCTAGACGTTCCAAAAGTTAGGGAGGTGTCTTCGAACAATAGCTGCCTTTGCTCTTCCTCAGAGTCATCTTCATTGTAAAAGGCTGTCCTCCTACCCTGGTTTCTAGTTCTCATGTGAGGCTCAGAATCTTTAAGCTCTTCAGATCCTTCCTCCATAGGCTCATCTATCTTTTTCCTCCTGCTTCTTGTTTGCATTTTAACATTCGCAGGAACTACGAGGTCCGAGCCTGGCTGATGGGTCTTCATCTTCCTTTTTGGCTTTCTACCCCCACGGCCTTTTTTTTGTAACAAGTCTTCCTTCATATTGTTTTCAGAAAGAGAACTGCATGCAGTAGAAGCAGAGGCTTCTTCTGGTATATCCCTTGTGGTCTGGATTGTATTCTGCTCTGCAGCCTTTTGCTGTTCAACAATTTGTAGCTTTTTTGGTTTTCTGCCTCTTTTCTTGTGCACCACTTCACAGCTACTGTTATTGGTCTCCACCTTCGGTTTCCGTCCGGGACCTCTTTTCACGGGAGGTTTCGAAGGCTGTCCTCCGTGTCCATTTACCTGAATGCTTCCCGATGCCAAAGCATTATTCTTGCAATCTGCTGTAAAGAGATGAGAGCACTTAGCAAGTAACAGATTTGCATTTACATTCGTTTTCACACTGCCTTAGTAAAACTCTTACTAAAATATCTGAATGGATTCACAGCGATTGCCAATCTGTCAGAATCTAAGAAACCCAAAGCAGTGCTCAAAGAGCTTCAAACTTCTAGCTGGGTTTAGCTCAAGGTAGCTTGAAGAAAAAAGAAAAAAACAGAAAAAAATGAAACAAAAGGAACAGCTCAAGTGTTTTTCTTGGCTTACACAACACCAGTGGACAGACACTTCTGATACCACAGCCCTTGCCTAAAACACTACCAGGAACAGACTTGCAGCCATCGCAATAGTTCATGCAGTCCTTTGACAGAACACCCACACACAGCTCCTGCTGTGTTCAAATGTGCCCCCTCACGCATGAGAAGCACCGGCCTCCGCTGTCGTACGAGTGGATGCACAGGAGAGACAGGATCACCTCAACAACATGCAGATACCTCCGGCATGACCAGAGAGCCAGGCCTACTACGGGTGCGTACTTAGCCACGCTATATGGTAACAGCTGAGGTCTTTGTGAGAAAGCTTGCAAGGAATGGGCAGATGAATTAACAGGCCACAATCTGCTTTTTCAGAAGCACGGAAGATTAAGACAGACAAATAGTCCTCAGGGAGAGGAGGAGTACAAGGAGTAACCAGATTAATTAGGTGGGGCCAAATTTTCAGCCTACTGTTTCTCCATCTTCAGAGAAAAGATGCTTAGTGTACCTAGTTGCTTCACAGCAGCTTCGTAACAGTTCAAAGCTCCTTCATAAACAGGAAAGCTTTTGTGACTAGGAGATCTTAGGTCAAACTCCACAGAAGCTTGGAGTTTTAAGGTATCCAGACATCAAAAGACCAGGCAAGTTCAGTCAGAAGACTACGTGAAACTAGGTCCGATCAATCAATACAAACACACTGAACAGAAGCAGTGAACGCTGCATAGATCTGTTTTGACGTGGCAAAAAATGAAAGAGCGAAGTTGCAGCTGGGATGCTCTCAACTTTACGCTTGTGGTTGGGCAGAGTGTCGTCACACTCAGCTTTACTGACCCAAATATAACCCACAGAAGTTTTATTAGCTAAAACCCACAGGGTTTAAAGTGTGACCCTGCAGAAATCTGCTTTGGAATCTGAGAGCTCATAACACCACCCTTGTAATGATTTCAGTGAAGGTACAGATATGTTAAGGTATCAAAATTGGCTAGACAACACAGTTCTCACACCATGGAAATGGTGCTAGGAGTAGTTAAAAACACGCTAATTTATCAAGAAGGAAAGTAACTGTGACTGAATTGTTCCACTAGACTTCCCTATTCTTCTAGATCATAATGCATATTAAATATCCCCACCCCCAAATTATCACAACTGAAGTACAACACTACAGCCACTACATCAATAACTGGGTGGGGGGGGAAGCTGCAGAGAAACTCAGTACCTTGTTGATTAACAGTGGAAGATTTTACTTTGCGCTTGATTTGCTTCTCTTTCTCAGGATTTTCTCTTGTGGAGTTATTCCTAGTGTTATGACTGTAATCAGATTGACTAGGGATGGATACAATGCTCTGGTTCTTGGAATGTTTGGTTGAATTCTCCAGTACTAGAAGGACAAAAAAAGAAAAAAAAAAAAAAATCAAGTTCAGTAGTTTATACTACACTCAATCTTACCTGGCTAAAAAGGAATTCATGTTCTACTACGAACAAACAATTTGAATCACAGATCTAGAAGTGAGAAAGCTTCCTGGATAAAGTAACAGTCTAACTCATTCAGTTTTCCCCTGAAGAACGTCACAGGCCCAGCAGCTTGAAAAGAGAACCAGTCTTCACTGAAACAGATTTCCAAAAAGCAAGTTTTACGTTTAAAACTTTTACAGCCTTGAAAAAAAAACAAAAAACAACCCCCCCCAGCACACTTGCCTGACTTTCCTGACCCTGCAGCAGTATTAGGCTTTGTAATTAAAGGCTTTATGGTTAAAGGCTTTGCTCCTGAAGAAGTTGATGGTTGCTCTGGAACAGCCGCATCTGTTAACCCCCTATTGCTTCTAGTCCGCACAAGGGAAGAGGCTTCAGCTGCTTTTCCATTCATCTGAGGCGGAGGATGTCTCAGCGCTGCTGACCGTGCAGCTGCAGAAGACGAAGAGCTGGCAGAAGCTTCTGCCTTCAGCTGAGGTTTTATGAATCTCCTCTTCCTTTCAGGGCTGCAAGAGGAGTAACAATTGGATCCTGGATGACTACTTTTTTATTTTACAGGAATAAATAAAAATAAGTGTCTGAGATCATGGGTGTAAAACAATCATCTCTGTATGAAGTATGTTAAAAATATGACATTTACTGTGGAAATTCATGTAGTTGTGAGCCTCTGAAAAGTGAATCTTTACAATAAATGCTACAGTGAAATGACAAAGCATGATCCCATCACTATCCTAAAGATGCTGTTTTACTGTACATGTTTAGCAGTTATTTGAATTTTAAGCACTTACTCTAGGATAGCTCTAAGTACAGTTTAAAACTCTTCCACATCATAGCATGCCAAAGCTATCATTCTGCGATATAAGGAATAGTAAGGAATGTATTAAGCAAAAACCACACTAAGTTCTACTGTTCAGGTATGTCAAACTTGTGCAGCATTTCCTGAATACTGTAAAGGAATTAATGTACCTGGATGCAACACTACTGGAAACCGAGCTGCTTCTACTTCTTTTTTTCCTTCGTTTCTTTATTGTATTTCTTTTATGAAATCGCAGGGCAGATTTATAATCCGACAAAATAGAACTTATGTGTTCTTCAAAGAAAGCAGAAAGGCGCAAACTCATGCTGTAGATCTAAAAAGGAAAAGCCAGTAAACAAGCAAATTGTATGCTTCTCCCAAGCATCATTTTACTTATTTATCATTAAACAATAGCTAGAAAAGTAAAGTCATTAATATGGAAATGTTTTAAGTAAATTTACAGTCTGTCTCAACAAATTTACACTAATCCATGTGTAGATTTGCTTAAACTATTTTCGTGGTTTTGAAAAGTGTATTACAACTGAAGATCACACACAAAAGGAAAATCAGAAAAGCCACCTTTTCAACTGCCCTTCCAGAACGCATCCCTTTCTAGCTTCAGCAGAAACCACAAGGAGAGATCCTCAACTGAATTTTACTGGATCAAAAAATCTGATTTTCTTCTGTATGAAGTTGCATCCTTATACCCTATATTTGGACATCAGTCTATCCCTCTTACGGATGAACTGATACTACCAGTGAGTTAGTTGCAACAGGTACAATAAATGTATTAGAATTATGTAAGGGTGCACATTTTTCTTCCCCCCCCCC
>Ga0065711_1037244_pt1 | contig 20022 bp, 19 predicted proteins | sample Hoacrofraction12_FD_59098 | JGI IMG/M metagenome (GOLD analysis project Ga0065711, IMG submission 59098) | Hoatzin crop microbial communities from Cojedes, Venezuela - Epithelial fraction 12 v2 (version 2) | ecosystem: Host-associated > Birds > Digestive system > Esophagus > Crop | place... | reverse complement strand
CTCTGAGCAACCTTATCTAGTTAGTGGTGTCCCTGCTCGCTGCGGGGGGGTTGGACTAGATGACCTCTAGGGGTCCCTTCCAACCCAAAACTTTCTATGATTCTATGAAGAAGCATTTTTATAGTTGCTCATGCAACCATGGTGTTTATCTTTCATGGTAATTGGGAGGTAAAGACATATTTTATGCAATCAGGGAGGAAAACACTCTCTGAAAAATGTTACTTTTGATAGAAAAAGACTGGCTGAAATACATTACAATACTGTGACATGCTACTTTAAAACATACCGTAAAGTCCATTTAGATCTGTTGGTGTCTTTTACAGAATATTAAATAGGACTGAGTAACTTAACTTAACCTTACCTGACAGAGTTCCACAGTCCAAGTGCAACCATCTTTTTTATCTTTTTGAGAACCAACCCTCAGAAGAGATGACAGTGATAAAAACTTGATTCCCTATGCTATTCTGACACTCAGCTAGGCAATTCACAGAACCATCAAAATCCTGGCTGGGAAGGACCTCTGGTGGCCATTCAGTCCAACCTCTTGTTGAAGCCAGACTGTCACCAATGCTAAACTAAATGAGCTGCAGTTTTGCCCTGCAAAATTTTGAGAACGTTCAGGAGTTTCTACCATCCCTTTGTGCCGCACTGCCTTCCTATTCTGATTTGTTTTCCTCTCAAGCTCAACCGGAACCTCCTGAACTTCTAGTTCATGGCCACTGCCCCTTGATATATCAGCTGGCACTGCTGATAAGAGTTGTGCTCCATCGTCTTTGTAACCACCCTCCAAGCAGTTGTAGGCTGCCATTACACTGTCTCTCAGTTTGCTCTTTGCCAAACATGCCATGGGGTCTGTCAACCTCTTCTCACAGGTCAGGTACTCTAGCCTCCACCATCCTAACACCACCTACTGGGCCCCTTTCCAGTGCTACCACAACTCTTCTGAACTCAAAGAAGTAGGAGCCAAAACTGGACACTGTATTTCAGCTGTGGTCCCACTAGTGTCAGTACGGGGGGAATACTAACTTAAATTTAAATGAGAACACACTGTTGGCTCATGCTCAATTCAGTGTCTACCATATATCCTCTGCTGAAAAAAGACCCAGACTGTCAGCTATATGAATTGTATAACACTAACAGTTGTGTACCTCATGAACTCCTCCTAGTAGCAACATTACATTTCTCCCTTACTGAAAGAAATGCTACCACATCCCAGTATAATTTTCTACATTTGTGTAATACAAATACAGAGCAAGTCAAAATATTTAGAATGTACGTGTAGAACTTGAATGCACTAGCTAGAGAAATAGCTGCTGGGGTTGCCTAAAGGAATCCAGCTTCTTGGTGGCTGGACTTCAGAATGCAGTGCAGGGGCATGCATTTAGACACCATGCAGAATTAAAATTTTATCTCTAATAGTAGAAATATCAACTTTTCAGTTAGGATGACAGCACAATAGTCTTAAGTACAGACTCTTATTACTTCTCTGAAATACTGTAATTCTTTGCTAATCCAATGTTAGTTACAATTAGACCTGCCCACGATTATTCAAGATTTAGAAAAAAATGTATTCTTTTAAAAGGTGAAGTGCATCCACATTGCCAAAGGAGAGTAGAGCACAACTATATTTACTCTTATCTCCGCATACAGTTCCAAAGCAAATAACAGACCTGCATGTGGTATCTAAACTCTTGCATACGAAGTTTTTTAGTTAAATGAGCTATTAGAAGCTATAATAATCTAATGCCTGAATGCCATCTGTAAAATTAAAAGGTCTTTAATTAATCAGTAAACAGAAAAATTAAATACATCTAGAAGAACTTTCCAAAATAAAGAATTCACGTCTCAAATTATTCCACAAGCCTAACAGATTTAAGCACAGACAAAAACAATGCTTAAATTAAGGGAAAGGTAAAAATCTCAAAGACTTTTACAGTAAGTAGAATTCCTTTTATTTAATGCCTATCTGAATTCTTTAATAACAGTCCTGTTTAACTGAAACACCAAGGAATAAAACACACTAAGCAGAAACAGAAGTTTATTCCTTTCTGCCATTCAAGGGATGAAATAATACTTGTAGCTCAATTACCCCTACAGCTAACAAAATATTTTTCACCTACCTTGAGAAGAGCCATCATCCTCTTCATCCAGTGTAAGATCAATGACACCTCCTGCGTCGCTTCCCGTGACCTTCCCGCTCTGAAAGACAAAACTCCTTCATTTTGCAAAAGCAAATCCAGGGAATACAAGTGGAAAAGGGATACAAATTGCACATTGAAGAAAAGTCTCAGAATCGATGCTCTTATTAGAAAGGAATTGATGAAATGAGCAGGAAGGAGGAGATTTCATACAAATTCCCCAGGACTTGAAAAACAGGCAATAACCAAATGACTATATTGCAGTAGCGAAGTATTTTTAGCTTTGTAAGAAGTCAAAAAACCTGATTACTAGTAGCATATTGCTATTTTACAGGTAAATAAATCAGAATTTGGTGTTATAGAGTATCTTTCAATTACGTTTCTTAATATTCTACTCCAGTTGTAATCTGTGCTTTCCTCTACAGTAGTATAATCTTTTGACAGAACACTCACCAGGACAATGTATTTCTTATCTTGAGACAGCTCAGCCTATGTGCCTATAAAGAAATTGACTTCAAAATAATAAAAAGGGAAAGCTACACTGGAACCTGTAATTCTTATAAAACATGCCATCAAAAGCCATCAGAGAACTCCAATTGTATCCAGCTTTTAAAAGTAATTTCATTACTGTATTTTTATCTATTATTACAGATTTTAGCATTCTATTATTCTACATACAAAGCCATTTGTAACCATCTCTTTCAAGAGGATAAAGGGATTTTTAAACTATTGTGAAGGCTAAGTATTATAAAAAAACCTAGAGGATCATCAAACAAGATTTATCTTCTGGATCAACTGCTGCCCCTTGGCTGTTGAGACTGTAGTGAACACCAACATTTTCCTTTAGGTGATGGAAAAAATACTGGGGTAGGTATGTATTTCTGTGTTTTTAAATATACTTTCTAGAAAAAAACCATGGAATTATGTCAATTTCTAGTTCCTTAAAATTGCTGCAAAAATTAGGGTTTTCTTCATTTTGTAGAAGAGATGATCGTTCACTGCACTGCTACCTATTTATGGATTATGGTAAACCAGGTTCCTTAGGAGAGAGAAAGGGTTAGGAAAGCAACACAATTATCAAAATCTCTCAACAATTAACATGGAAAAAAGCCTAAGAGTTATCTGCCCCATGTGGCCTGTACCAATGCCAAGGTGATACATCCTAGGAAGATTAGAGAATTTTCTTTGCAGTCTGATGGGGACAGATGCAAAAAGCCTACGCACTGAGATTATCTGCTCTATGACCTTTCACTGTGGTAAAACTGAGCCAGTAAGGAGGTCACAAAGACATTTCTCACACAGGTAAAGCTTGGAGGACAGGGAGAAGAAGTATTGTATGATTACTAAATGCAAACAAAAGCTGTATCCAAATTATTGGTCACTGAATTTGGAGTGCCTGACATGACTATCTCTTCATTATGCATTAGCACAACCCAATTTCTGCTTAAGTTCTGATGCTGCCACTGATGAAATTCCTCTAATAACCTACATGATACACAATTTGAGTAAGAAATACCTAACTACTTCTGTTCACAGGCGATAGAAGAGACCTCTATAGGGACTCAATCTTTGCTATGCATAAACACCTTTCAGATTTATTAACCAGGGAATTCTGTTCAGTGATTTCTATTTCAAAGACTATACAGCTTCAGTTTTCTTAGTATGATGAGCTGATTTAGCCACCTGAAGCTTAAGATAAAAGGCACATTCAAATAAGCAATGATTATTCGATTAGCATAAAGTCATGAAGAATTTCATTCCAACTTGATAATCTTCCCCAGTAAATGATGTGTATTTTCAATTATGGTGCTCTCTGCCAGGTGAAAGCAGCTTGAAAAATGGAGGGGAAGATTGATAAGAAACTGGAGAAAGAAAAAACTAACACTAAGCTATTCATTTCTCCCTACTATAAAATACATTAGAGTCTGAAGTCATTTCAATTCTTTCTCTGCAAGGAAATCTAAATCCTTAGAAAAATACTCTGTATGAGAGCTAAGTGTTTTGAAGCCCTACTTGACTGTTCCAGTCAAGATAGTTCTTTGAAGTCAAGTGTCACTGCATACATTTTTTATTTTGGTGTGTCTGGACAGCCAAAATCTCAAGATAGTTAAACAGTCAACTATTAAATGACAAATCCAATCTGATGGCAAGGTCTCATATATGCACTTCTCAGGAGGAAAGATCTTCTTGTAGTTACCCACACTATGCAAGGTTTTCTACTAAACAACCCCAGTAGCAATCTCCCCAACAGGAATCTCCCCATAAGTAGTTAGGTTCTTTGCACAACCCTCACTAGAAGTTGCAGATCTGCAGGGCAGCATTTTGTGTGGTACATCCCCCAAGACCTGGCTCCATAGCACATGCTCCAGCTACTGCAAGAAGATGCTGTACTCCACATACAGTACACCCTGAAGTCCTGACTCCCCAGCCTCCCCAACTACATTCCTCTAATTCACCGACCATGCACCTCCCTTGAATGAAATTTAGGGAAGGGTACAGGAAAATTTTAAGGAAAATTGGAACACTGAAAATGTTGCACAGTGTGTTTCCTACCTAGTGGGATAAGGTGTGGAGACTGTTGTCACTCACCACCTGAATGGTTAAGACCTACAAATGGAACCATTTGGAATCACCCCTGCCAAAAGCAAGTAATAAATGGTTTTCAGGAAGTCCTGTGCCCAACCAATTTAGAAAATAAAAACACCTCTTTTGAGTATCGTAACTATTTTACTCAGAAATTCCTGTTTGTACAAGCACTTGTGAAAACTCCACATTATAAGAAAACTACATTTGAGGAAAGGCTAGAGAGAAACAAGTGCTATTGCTTCTGTAAACAGAAGGGAATGGGATTCTGAGGAGACTGCCATGTCATACATCAGTAGAGGAGATTCAGACAAACTGCTCTGAACAAAATCAGAAACCAGCTTAAGAAGGCTTGCAGCCCTGATGAAGGCAAAAAGAAGCATGACATTGGACTTTCAGTCACATATGAACAACCTTCACATTTATGTCAAAAAATGAAACAAGACAACAAGTCTTTCAGTTCCTAATATTAGTTTTTCAGCAAGTGTTTGGGCATAAACTGGTAACACAGAGAAGCAAAGTCAAGGCATTCTGGTCTGCTACCAGTGTTCAGCTTTGTCCATACACAGGAAGCCAAGAACCTGAACCTGCTTCAGCTGATCTCTGAAGAAGAGCAAGATGATGTAACACTTTTTCATCAGTACAGTCACACTAGCAAAACAATTAGAACCATTTAATGAGAACCCAAAACATATATCTGGTGCTGTAATTCAGATATTGCCTAGCAAGCACAAATAACAGAAGATTCAGTCACTTTAGAATATCAAATAAGCTGGAACAGAACCAAAATAATCACAGTAACATGATGTGATCTCTATCTATTTAAGGATCACAGTTACAAAAAACCCAAAGCAAACAAAACCATACCCCCAAACCCACCATTTCATCATTTGTCAGAACCAGAGCACCAGTCTTCAAACAGACCAGAAGTGGCACTTACACCTATTTACAACTGCATCTGGGTAGTTTCTAGTAATCAAACAGAAAAAAGTTTACACTGAGATATAAAATAGATGTAAACTGCCAAACTCCCCTTTCCATCCTTAATGGCTCACATACGTTAATGTATATGCCTTTAAACTCCAGGTAAGTGGAAATCTTCCAAAATACTGTCATTCACACTGCCATTTTGGACCCGTTTTGTCCATAGCTGATGAGGTAACTTCGTACAACCTGGAAGCAGTAACATCACGAACTGAACCACCCAGTTAACCACAACAGTATCTGAGCTGCCTTAGTTTAAATCTTTCTCTGCTTTCATGTATGTTGTGGTTTAACCTCAGCTGGCAACTGAGCACCACACAGCAGCTTGCTCACTCCCCACCCCAGTGGGACAGGGGAGAGAACTGAAAGAGTAAAAGAGAGAAAACTTGTGGGCTGAGGTAAGAACAGTTTCATAACTGAAGTAAAATAATAATAATAATGTAATGAAAAGGAAAATAACAAAAAAAAAAAAAAAGAGAGAGAAATAAAAGCTAAGAAAGACAAGTGAAGCAAGTGAAAAACAATTGCTGACCACCACCCAACTGATGCCCAGCCTGTCCCCAAGCAGCAGCCCATACCTGGCCAGGTATGGGACATCCCTTTGGCCAGTTTAGGTCAGCTGTCCTGGCTGTCTCCCCTCCCAGCTTCTGTGTACCCCCAGCCTCCTCGCTGGCAGGGCAGTAAGAGAAGTTGAAAAGTCCTTTACTTACTGTAAGCACTGATTAGCAACAACTAAAACACAGTGTGTTACCAACATTATTCTCCTCCTAAATCCAAATCACAGCACTATACCAGCTACTAGGAAGAAAATTAACTTTACCCCAGCCAAAACCAGGACAACATAGCAGCCAGCAGTGTAATGATTTTAACACAAAACAATGCAATGAAAAAATGAAATTAAAACTGAAATTAAAAATTAAACCTAACTAATCCTACTTTGAAATGTCAGTTTCAAAGATAAACATGAAAAAAAAAGTTTAGGAAGAAAGCAAGAAAAATACAAGATTTCATCTTTTCCCGACTTCCTAATATAGTCCCATCTTTATTCTTCATCTGGTCAATGAACTTCCGTTTGCAATAAAGATGTATTGCATAAAAACGATGTGTCCTGTAATGGAACATTTCATACTTCAATCTAATGTAGATCCAGCCCAAGGAGATGCACACAACTTTGAGTTGAAAGGCAAAACACTAGGTGAAGCAGGGGAAGATGACTGCAATGTACAATTAAGAGCAGAAACAAAGGTGAAAAAAGGGAGCAGAAGGAGGAAAAAAGGCAGCAGAGGAAAACAGAACCAGAAGCCAAGCAGCAGCTAAGCACGCACCACCCCAAATACAGAAGGATAGCGCAAATGTTTCGTAACACTACTCCGCTATTCTCATTCAGTTTTGTGCATTTTCCCTGAAACAGTCAGTCAAGGAAAAGGCACTTCAGATTTACAATCCTCATCTGTTTTACAACGTGTTTTCTTTAAAGAAAATCTTACCAGATAAATTGCAGGCCCTCTGCCCCAACTTCTTCAGTTTGCAAAGTCATGTCCACACCCACCACATTAACCAACATATAACTATCCCTGGGCTCTGTTCACACACCAAATGCCCCAGGCAAGCGTGAAGTATCTTAATGCCAAGCACACAACTTGTGAAAGCAGCAACTCAAAGACCTCTGAAGAGGGGCAAAACCAAAAGAGTAAATCCTCACCCCTTTCAAGTATCTGAGTGAAACCTGGTAAGTCCTGAAACAGAGGCTGTCACAACCTTCTCTAAACACCACTTAATTAGTTAAGCATAAACTGCCTTGTAGTGCATGTGAAAGATAAAATAATGAAAAGTATGTATGAAATGAATGCAACTACTCAGATTTGTGCATTTTCCTCACTTAGAAATACCAATTTCTAACAATTTAAGTGTTCTAGCATCTGCAAAACTTTTGCTGAAGTGATCTGTAGTATTGACTCTTCTGAGTAACATTTTCAGTTGTGGGTTTTTTTTTTTTATAACCAGGAAAACTAATATAAACAGACTTTGTTTTAATTTCTTACATTAAATGTGTTTTCGTATTATAGTAATTACACTTCAGGGTTTTCTACAGAGGATTGGTAAAAGTGACCTACTCAATTTCCTGCATTTTCCACTGCATATACTACGACAACATAACATCTGCTTTCTTTCAATCCCAACCACAGAAGTATTTTTAACAATTAAAGAAAGTCACCTGAATCTGAAGTCACAATTAAGATCTGCAATAAAAGCAACGCAAATGCTTTATAATTAAGAACTTTCTTCCTTCTTTTGGAAGACGGTCATTATATCCCACAGGTCATTGACTGCAATATCTAATAATTAACCTATACACCAGTCAATAGTAAATTAATAAAGGGAAATCAGAAGGCAATCCGTCTTGCAACAAAATGAAGGGCTGTCTCTGGTGTTGAAGTCATTCTGAAGCAGTTTCCTCATCTGCCTCTGGAAAAGTAGAGACATTGAGACCGGCTACTATCTTATGTGCTATGCTCCCGTTTTTCCACATATTTAGACCATCTCACATTGTTGTAAAACACACTGTAGTGGGAGAAAGAGTATCACCACAGCTTTGCTATCCAGCAACTTTTTCAGATCAGCACTGCTGCAAATTATGTTGATTCATCATTTGGAATTTTGAAAATAGACAGAAAGAAAAAAGGAAGCTGGGGGGATGGGGAAGAAAAAAGCTATTCCAATTCCATGAGGAAAACAAATACAAGGAAGGAGACTGAATATAAAGGCCAAAGCACGTATTGTAGACATGATGTTGAAAAACGGAGGCATCTCCCACCGTAACTACAATAGTGAAATTTAACACAGAAAGAGTACTTAGAACATCACAGCATATGTATGTCAATAGCAAACTACTGAAGAAAACTAGGGAAAAAAATTTCTAATTAAAATTAAACAGAAAATGTTACCTGTCACATGATTTTATATAACCGCACACATACAGATGCCAACATGCACATGTATTGCACCACATGAAAAACTGAGAGGTAAATGTTGGTATTTTGAAGAAAGTTCTGAATATGCACTTCTCTATTCATATATGATACACACGATTAAAAAAAAGGTTTTGGTATTATATAACGCCACAGTTCAGTTCACCGCATAGCAATAACAAAGCTATTAATTGTAATGCCACCTGCTTTTCATAAAGAAACATTTCGGTATGTAAAACTGAGAAATGAAGGGGAAAAAATGCAAAAACAACAAAAATACCGTGCAAAATAAAAATTAATTCCAGGATAGTAAAGATCAAAATTCTGAAGACTACATGTGACACACTGACACAGTGCAGGCAATTTTATTATTAATAGTTTCTACAGTCACAAAACAGAAAAAATTCTGGGGATTGTAGAACTGACAATCCATGAAGCCTCACACCACCACAATCATACACGACGCACCAAAGCGTTATATAATAGCAAAATCAATCTTAAATTATCGGGAGAGATGCTAAAAATACATTCTGGGAAGGGGCTGCGCATAGGGAGGGTGGTGATACTGTGTTTGTATGCATAATTAAAGACCCATATTACTTTTTTAGTCATCCATACACAAAACTACAGAATTCAAGCACAGTCTTGGCAGCTGTGGAAATTATTTTTTTAAGACATTTTGGAGCATATTTCAGTCACTAGCTGCTTCAATATCAGACTTATTGCTCCTCAACAGTATTTTTTCCAATGCAGTAACTACCACAAAATTGAAGTCATTATTCCAGCCTTGCAAAGCTGTCACGAAAATTAATTTGATCAGGTACCAAATGTGTTTGTCATCTCTTACCAACATAAAAAAATGAAAACAATAATGCAATAAAGTCAGCAGTTTACAGAGATCACAGTTTGCATAAACAAAATTTCACAGGGCTGCAATACATGTTTTGACAGTGTGTGGCTGCATACTTGCATAATACTCAAACATTATTAACAGACATTTTACGCACTGCATTTACAAGCTTGCTGCTTTCTCCTTACCCTTAATTGGTACTGTGCAACACTTCCTACAGAACAATGCAAACAGGGAAAAAAATGAGTAACTAGTCTTAGTAACCCCTCTGTATTATATACCCTCTCATTTCTTTGCTGCAAAGAGTAGACATTGGCTCTGCTACCCCTATTAATAAGAATCACAGAATTTTGTTTTTCCTTAATCAAACAGTTAAAAGAGTACATAATAAATACATATATGCATGCATAGGCACAAACAGGTCTCTTCACTGGTTCTTTTTTAAGGTGAAACATCTACCTTGTTTCCCCAAAGACCACTGACAAGTTTCCCAACAGTATTAAGTGGGATGGCCATCTTGGATGGTGGAAGATCATCTTATTCATGAGTAAATATATTGCATTTATAGTACTTTTCAGATTATTTTAATGTACTTTTAAAAGCTGTTATCCATGTCTAGTGTAACAACATGATCAGACTGTTTTAATATTCCTGTCAGTTTCTTGGCCCAAAACGACAAATTGGAGCCTACAAAACACAAGGATATTTAGTTATTGAAAGCTGCTCTCGGTAACTGGGAGTGGTTTAGATAACACAGATATAGTCTTAGTGAAAGACAAATAATTATAAAAAATGCATTTAAAAATAATCTGAAAAATTCCCAACAGGATGTCACGTAGCTTAATTGGGCGAGAGCTAGCTGCATTTTAAACAGCCCAAACGTAACCCCAGGGTCAGAGACAAAAGTCAAGTATTCCATTTTATATATAAAATTATGCATGTTTATTTTCAGTGACAAAACCATGAAATGCAATGAAACATATTAATCAATAATGCTTCAACAATACAGAATTAAATAGCTACTTATCAATTGTAAGCTGACATATCCACTTTGTTCACATTGTTTCCCAACAGACATTCACAAAGTTTGTTACATATTGCAAAGTAAAGGGATACGAGTTATAGACGTAGTTTATTAACATTTTATCAGATGAATTTCCAACAGCCAGCAAAACATTAAATTAAACTGCAGTTCAACCAAACAAATCAAGGCATGTCAGTAACAATGGGAAATGGATGGGACACCGGTGGATTTCAAAAACAAAAACTAGTATTAGCTGAAAAGGTAAATGCACAGATGAAATTTAGACTGAAAAAAAGATGTAGTCCGTGAGAGAATAAGGTGCACCTGGAGTGGACAACAGGGAAGAAACAACTCTTCACATGACCTGGGCTTTTAATAAATGTAACAATCATTCTTGAACAGACTGACTTTATGCCAGCCATTTTTAATACATCCAACCCCATTCAAATTTGATTACTGTTATTTTATGTCACAACGTAACCATAGAATGGTTTGGGTTGGAAGGGACCTTACAGATCATCTAGTTCAAACCACCCTGCCATGGTCAGGGATGCAAATAAATAAAAAGTAATAAAGGCTACTTTCATAGATACCCTCAATATACCATAGCTATATTTATATGTTATATATAAGTCCTGTATTTATAACTGAGAATCATAATGAAATACATAAAAATCATTCTAAAGATTTGTTATATAATTTTAAAATGCCTTTGCCTCTGCAACAATAATATTTACTCCGACACATTAAAAGTGCTTGTCATGTCTTCAGAAATGCAATTCTAGGACCTGAGGCACTGGAACGACCATTGGTAAAACAACTGGGACTGAAGAACAATCCTTAGTATGCCCCCTCCTACATCCCTGTGGCCATTCCTTTTGGAGCAAGAAGCAGAGGATGGCTGCAAAAGGAGCAGTAGTCATCAAGATCGTTATGTCCAACTGCTCACTGAAAACTTCGACTATACTAACCTAAACAGTGTGCAACTACTGAAAAGCTGTATAGTTCAGGAAAACCAAAAAGACATATAAGAGACTAAAACTACAACAAAGCCAAGAACATGTTCAATTTCAAAGCATCCTTCCAATGCCTTTAGGTATTTGACATTGCACATGATGGAGCTCTTCAGGGGGCACAGAGCAGTGCATATAGTGAAGAAAATTTACCTCCTAGACCTCCCATGCTGTAGCTCACAGTATCTTACAGTGGCGATGAATTACTTAAATAGCAATAAAAGAATAAAAAAATTAACATACTCTAAGATACTGTTTCAACTTCATAAAAGTAGAAAGTAATTAGGGTACTCCTTGAAGTAACAGCAGAGATTTCCACACTTGTCAGGAAAAAGCACAGAAAACACAAGTTCTAGATTCACAGCACCAGTACCAAAGCTTAATTATGAAAATGAGATGCAAAACTACAAATATGGATGTATTATATAAGGATCCAGTTATTCACCACTGTTTTCAGAGTCACCTCCATCAAGGGGAATGGAATTTAATCCAAGACATGGCAGTCCGTATTTAAAAAATTAATTTAGTTGACTTGGTGTTTTTTCAACTGAAATGAAATATTCTTATTCCAGGAAAAGATCTATTAGAAAATTCAAAAGCAATAGATGATAAATTTCTTTCAGAGTGTATTTATTTTATTCAGATTTTTAAAGTGCATTTTAAACAATGATTAACAATTTTGTATTAAGTTTACAACCTAAGTCTAAATTTAAACTTTAAACAAACAAACTGTACTTAAGCTGTTGGTTCACCAACATGCTTCACCTATAAAGGAAATATAATGAGAAAAAAATCAACCCACAAACGAAAACCACAAGCTCAGTTATCCTGCTGTTTGAGGCTCTCTGCTGGTACTGCCACTGAGGAGTCCAATTTACGTCCATTTTGGTAGAATTCATGATGTGAATCACAGCATAGACTGTACTGCAACGAACAGGACTGACCTAAAATTTTATCTCACAGTTTAAAAAGAAAAAAAACCAAAAAACACAAGACTCCCTGTTCCCCATATTACCCATATTATTGTACACATAGCCAAAGGTGACTTTTCAAAAGCAGCAAAACACCCATTCTGTTTGCATACTTCAGCTTTTCTAGAAAAGAACTAAGTGCAGCAAAGATTCATTTAACATTCCGTGTGGGGGCAGGAAAAGGAGAAAGCTTTTTCAGTTATGGAAGGTTAGAAATATGTTCTATTGATCAGAATTAATTAAAATATCAGTGGAAAGCTTAGTGAACATAAACTCCACCTCCTGTGAAGCAGTAATACTTCCAGCCCAAACCAGGAATGCTTTTTCTCAATTAAAAAAAAAATAATTCTCCCATACAAAAATAAAAAGCTAGCAATACTGCAGTCAGTAGTTCTGAAGTACCAGCTTCAAACTGAAGGTACAGTATAGTCGGTATTTAGAACTAGTACTTAACAATAGTACTAGTACTTAACTACTAGTACTTAACAAGAATAGAACTAGTATTTAACAAATGAAAGCCAAAAATATCCAATTATAAGCCAACAGAAGGGAAGTCAAGTTAGAAGCCAAATGATAATTAAAAAGAATCAGACACGTGCCCAGACTGGCCAAGAGAGTCCCTTTGTCAACTTAAATCACCAACTAGATTTGTGTTAAGGAACGAAACGATCAGCAATCTGCTGTTACAGTAAGTTACCTAGATGCAGTTAGGATCAGAGCAGGCTATGTGGTCAGCATGACCACAGTATGCAGCAAGAGGGAACAAAGAATTATCTCCTGGCAACATGCTTCTCTTGTTTCTGCAGGATAAACATTCCATGGTAGTATGCTGGAAGACCTTACTATCTGAGACAAAGTTAGGAATATTTTTTTGGGGGAAAGAATCATACATACCCATCTTGGCAAAAGTTTAGAGTAACTCTCTTCAAACACGAAATTAAGTTTGCAGTCTGGCTGAATTACAAATTCTGTAAATCCCAAAAATCTGGAAATCTATGTGTCATGGTTTAGCCCCAGCCAGCAACTAAGTACCATGTGGCTGCTTGCTCACTCCTCCCCCCAGTCCCAGTGGGATGGGGAGCAGAATTGGAAGAATAAGGTAAAACTTGTGGGTTGGGATAAAGACAGTTTAATAGGACAGCAGAAAAAGAGAAAAAAATAACAATAATACTCATTACACAATGCGAGTGATGCACAATGCAATTTCTCACCACCCAGAAACCCGATGCCCAGCCCGCTCCCAAGCCGCAATCCCTGTCACCCCCCAGCCAACTCTCCCAGTTATACACTGAGCATGACATCGCGTGGTATCGAATATCCCCCTGGCCAGTCTGGGTCAGCCATCCCAGCTGTGTCCCCTCCCAGCTTCCTGAGAAAACTAACACTATCCCAGCCAAAACCAGGACATCATCCACCCGTTATTCCATACAATATATGCCATGATCAGGTCCCACGCTTTCCAATTAATCACCACCCTTCTTGTCTTTGGTGTATGTATACGCACACAAGAGAGATGTCATTCCCTTAATCTATGGGCCATCCCTCTCAAATATCCGTTGAGTTCATTTAATCCATAATTTTGGGCTCCATCTGTCAAAACAGTCTTTCAGGGTAGGAGAGATGGTGTGTGGTGTTGGATTGTTGCATGCTGCAACTGGAGCTCACGCCTGATCTATCTGGTGCTGCCCATGCCCATGATCTGTGGGTTGAAGATGTCGATCAAGAAAGTGGCTGGGCGCCAGTTGCTGATGCCAGGTCTAGTTCTGTCACTGCTGCACTTTGCTTGGTTTCATCAAAGTTCATCCCTCATTAGCTTGAGTGATTCTTACCGTAGCACCATTGATATGGCATATGGCAACTGTAGTAGTGCAGACATACAGTAGCAGGGTTACTTAGAAATTAATGTAATACAATTTCATTTATTGGCTATTCTTACCCAAAATCAAATCCCACTGAGGTATATGTTGGACTTCCCAATCATCCCACATTACCTACCAAGTACGCCCAGGTCCCTGAGCAAAAGTAATCCCACGGATGGGTTTGCCTTTGCCTGAGGCAGGACTAATCCAGACTATCTTCCCTAACATATTCCTCATGTGCACTACAGGGACTTTATCCCTTTCTACAGTACATAAAAGTTTTGTCTGGGCACAGTCAGCCCAACTGGTAGATCAGCTGGTGTTCACTAACCAGGTGGCTTTTGCTAAATGTGCGTCCCAATGTTTCGAAGTCCTACCCTCCATTGTTCTCAACGTAGTTTTTAACAGTCCATTGTAGCATTTGATTTTCCTGGAGGCTGGTGCATGATACGAGATGCAATATACTCACTCAATGCCATGCTCTTTGGTCCAGGTATCTATGAGGTTGTTTCAGAAATGAGTCCTGTTGTCTGACTCAATTCTTTCTGGGCTGCCATGTCGCCATAAGACTTGCTTTTCAAAGCCCAGGAGAGTGTTCCAGGCAGTGGCATGGGGCACAGGATATGTTTCCAGCCATCCGGTGGTTGCTTCCATCATTGTAAGCACATAGCACTTGCCTTGGCAGGTTTGTGGGAGCGTGATATAATCAATCTGCCAGGTCCCCCCCACATTTATATTTCAGCCATTGTCCTTCACACCACAGAGACTTTACCCACGTGGCTTGCTTGATTGCAGAGCATGTTTCACATTCATGAATAACCCATGCAATAGTGTCTATGGTCACGTCCACCCCTTGGTCATAAGCCCATCTATATGTTGCATCTGTTCCTTGATGGCTTGAGGTATCATGGGCCCACCAAGCTACAAATAATTCATCCTTACATTGCCAGTCCAGATTCACCTGAACTACTTGAATTTTATCAGTCTGATCCACCTGCTAGTTGTTTTGATGTTCCTCAGCAGCCCAGCTCTTAGGTATGTGGGCATCTATGTGACATACTTATACAATCAGGTTCTCTAGCCAGGCAGCAATATCTTGCCACAATGGGGCAGCCTAGATAGGTTTGCCTCTGCACTACCAGTTGCCCTGCTTCCATTGCTGTAACCATCCCACAGGTCACTTGCCACCATCCATGAGTCAGCATAAAGATAGAGCACTGGCCATTTTTCTTGATCAGCAATGTCTAAAGCCAGCTGGATGGCTTTCACTTCTGCAAACTGGCTCAATTCACCTTGTCTTTCAGCAGTTTCTGTGACTTGTCATGTAGGAGTCTATACAGCAGCCTTCCACCTCTTAGTGCTTTCCTACACTAAGACAGGACCCATCAGGGAACAGGGCATATTGTTTCTCATTTTCTGGTAGTTTATTATACAGTGGGGCATCTTCAGCATGTGCCACCTCCTCTTCTGGCAGTATTCCAAAATCTTTGACTTCTGGCCAGACCGTGATCACTTCCAGAATTCCTGGGCAGCTAGGATTTTCTATTTGAGCCTGCTGTGTGACCAGTGCAACCCACTTACTCCACACAGCATCAGCTGCATGACGCATAGAAGGGACCCTCCCTTTTAACATCCAGCCCAGCAGGGGCAGTCATGGTGCTAAGAGAAGCTGTGCTTTAGTATCAACCACTTACAAAGCAGCTCATCAAACCTCTTCATATGCGGCCAGTATCTCTTTTTCAGTTGGAGTATGGCAGGCTTCAGATCCTCTGTGTTCCCAACTTCAAAACCCTAGGGGTCAACCTTGAGTCTCCCCTGGTGCTGCTTTCTGCCAGAGGCTCCAAGCAGGGCCATCCCCAGCTGTACTGCAGTGGACTTTTTTAGCATCGTCTTGCCTGGACTGGCCCAGGGGCTACCGCATGAACACTCTCACATTTAATTTGTTCAAAAGCTTGTTGTTGCTCAGGGACTCATTTAAAAACTGTTGTTGTTCTTCTGGGTCACTTGATAGAGAGGGCTTACAATTAGACTGTAAGTTGGAACATTAATCCTCCAAAACTCTGTGACGCCTAAGAAAGCTTGTGTTTCCTTTTGGCTAGTCTGTGGAGACATCGCTGTTATTTTGTTGATAACATCCACTGGGATCCAACAACATCCATCTTGCCATTTTATTCCTAAAAACTGGATCACCTGTGCAGGTCCCCTTGACCTTACTTCATTTTGTGGCAAAACTGGCTTTCAGATGGATTTGGACTATTTTCTCCCCTTTCTCAAAAACTACTTCTGCTGTGTTGCCCCATACGATGATGTCATTAATGTACTGCAGATGTTCTGGAGCTTCACCCTTTTCCAGTGCAGTCTGCATCAGTTTACAGCAAATAGTAGGGCTGTGTTTCCACCTCTGGGGCAGTTGATTCCAGGTGTACTGGATGCCCCTCCAAGTGAAAGCAAACTGTGGCCTGCACTCTGCCACCAAACAGACTGAGAAAAATACATTTGTGACATCAGTTGCGGCGTACCACTTGGCTGCCTTTGACTCCAATTTGTATTGAAGTTCAAGCATGTCCAGCATGGCAGCACTCTGCAGCAGTGTGACTTCATTCAGGCCATAATAGTCTACTGTTAGTATCCATTCGCTGTCAGACTTTCGTACTCATCATTTGGGACAGTTCAAGGGCGAGCGAGCCTTGCTGATCACTTCTTGGCTCTGCAGTTAATGAATCGGCTTATGGATGGCAACTGGGGAGTCTCGCTTGGTGTGATATTGCTGCTGGTGCACCGCTGTGGTAGTGATTGTCACCTATTGTTCTTTGACCCTCAGCAACCCCACAAGAAAAGGGTCCTCCAAGAGACTGGGCAAGGTAGACAGCTGCTTAATTTCCTCCATCTCCAAGGCAGCTATACGAAAAGCCCACCGGTACCCTTCTGGGTCGTCCTTGAAATATCCTCTCCTGAGGTAATCTGTGCCAAGGATGCAGAGAGCCTCTGGGCCAGTCACGATGGGGTGCTTTCGCCACTCATTCCCAGTTAGGCTCACTTCAGCCTCCAATACAGTAGTTGTTGGGATCCTCCTGTCACTCCAGTAATACAGATGGGTTCTGCCCCTTTACAGCTTTATGGTATTAGGGTACACTGTGCACCAGTGCCCACTAGAGCCTTCTACTCTTGTGGATCTGACACACCAGGCCATCAAATCCACACAGTCCAATAAACCTCGTTGTGCCCTTCCTCCACCTGGCTGGTGGCAGGGCCCTGCTAATCCTCGTCACAGTATTCATTACTCACTCCTTGTAAATACAAACCAGAAATTCATTTACTAAGAGTGGAAGTGAGATCAGCCCTTCTACTCTGTCTGGGGAAACGCTCATGGGATACTGGAGAGGCAATTTTCCTGGAAAAAAAACCTTTTGTGATTTTCTTTGCAGCTAATGTACCCATGCCTCTAGGGTAGAGGTAGATTTTCCATCCCACTTCCTCATGTCCTCTCTGTGTTCATGCAGGTAAAACCACAGGGTGCCTCATGGTGTGTACCCTCTATTGTCCTCTCTCTTGAGCAGAAGAATGCTTAGTCCGAATAGCTGAGATGCTGGTCTGTACAGGTGGGGAGTAGAACATTTTCTCTTTTCATTGCTGGACCTTCTGGGACAGTTTCTCCATAGCTGAGATGAGGAAGGGAGTCTTGCTTCATATTGCTGGAGTCGGCCAGCCACTTTATCCACCGCTGGTGTATCTTCGCCTTTGCAGTTCATTACTGCCAATAAGTCTGCATATGGCGATAGTGCGGTCTGTACAAACTTGCGCCACATGGGTCGTGTGCATTGGACTTTATCTGGATCTGTGAGTAACTCTTGTGTTTTCCAGGTCGGAATAAAACATCTCCTGCATGGCTAATTCCCTCAGATACTGGATACCTCTCTCCACGGTTGTCCACTCTCCTGGATAACATACAACTTCCTCCTTGAAGGGATACCTTTCCACTCTCCTGGATAACATACAACTTCCTCCTTGAAGGGATACCTTTCCTTCACACCTGACAGAAGTCACCTCCAGAGGCTGAGGGCTTGTGTCTTTTTTCCAATCGCTTTATCAATGCCCCTTTCTCTAGACAAGGATCCTAACTGCTTGGCTTCCCTACCATCTTAATTCCAAGCTACTGGCCTTGTTCTCCCAGCATTGGATCAGCCAGGAAACAATGTGCCCACCTGGGTGATAGCTGAAATCTTTCCATATACCTCACAGGTCACTCGGGGATAGGGATCGGGTGATTATCTCTAGTTCTGCCTCTTCCTCCTGTTCTCGTGATGGCCCTGGTTCATCATCATCTCTTACTAAGTAAGCTGATTTTTTTTTGTGTATTTTTAATTCTGTAGAGGGGCGACTGATATCAGCCCAAGTTGGTTTTCTGGTTTAGCTGCAGTTCCTGTCACTGGGGTTTGAGTAGCCACAATACCTGTTGCAGAGGTTGGAGTAGCCACTGTGCCTGTCACCAGAGTTGCAGCAGCTGCAGTACCTGTTGGTTTATTTTTCTTCTCTTCTCCCTAAGGGTGCTGCACAGTATCAAGCAGTGTTTGGTAGATACTGCCCAGGGCTCAGCACGGTGCAGTAAGTTGTGCTTCTCTGGTATAACTACAGCATTTCTCTTTCAAACATTCCATCACTTTATCAGAGTCCTGCAGTTGTTCGTGAGTAAAGTTCCAGACCACTGGAAGTGAGTAGGTGTCCAGACATCTGCCCGTATTCTCCCACATACCTTGCTACCTATGACCATACTCTTGCGGAGCCAGGGTCATATTCCCAGACTGCTTATTAGCTTTAAACAATCTGAAGACCAGAAACACATTCAGGAGAGGTACCAACAGGAGCATGTTGGTTTGAACATCTCAAGGATATTCAAAATTCTCAAGAGCTATTGTCATCAGCCTGGAGGAGACCTGGAAGATGAAGGAAGGTATCTCCCCCACAGACTAGGTCTCCAAGGAGAAAAGGTAAAAAGTGTAATTGTTACGTTTCTGTTATATGGCTGCTGAAGTACAAAGATGACGGTAATGATGAATACAAATACAAAACTAGTCTTACTGTCAATGGTTTTATCATACCAAAAGCCAGCGTTTTACCACACAGCAAAGTGGTAACCTTAGTCCAGCTCCCACAGGTGATAAACAGCACATAAATATCAGTAAACAGTGTATACAGCAAGTAAGATATCACATAACACAACTCTGAGAACAAATCCAATAATACTGCGAGCAGTAGCTATTAAAATAATATAATGAATGCTTCTAACAAATATAAAAAGCTTGTTTTAACATGTTCTGGTCAGATCCGTCATTATCTCAACTCTTTGAGCCCCATGTTGTGTGTCAAAAAGGACTGTCGTGGTTTAGCCCCAGCCAGCAACTAAGTACCATGCGGCTGCTTGCTCACTCGTCCCCCCAGTCCCAGTGGGATGGGGAGCAGAATCGGAAGAAAAAGGTAAAACTCATGGGTTGGGATAAAGACAGTTTAATAGGACAGTAGAAAAAGAGAAAAAAATAACAATAATACTCATTATACAACGCGAGTGATGCACAATGCAATTTCTCACCACCCAGAAACCCAATGCCCAGCCCGCCCCTGAGCAGCAATCCCTGC
>Ga0065711_1037245_pt1 | contig 20023 bp, 5 predicted proteins | sample Hoacrofraction12_FD_59098 | JGI IMG/M metagenome (GOLD analysis project Ga0065711, IMG submission 59098) | Hoatzin crop microbial communities from Cojedes, Venezuela - Epithelial fraction 12 v2 (version 2) | ecosystem: Host-associated > Birds > Digestive system > Esophagus > Crop | place... | reverse complement strand
AAAAAAAAAAAAAAAAAAAAAAAAAGAATAAAAAGTAGCTGTTACAGACCGTACCTCAGATCTCATCTAAAAAAAGAAGCTTTAGATTGTTATGGATCCACGTTTGCAAGATGAAGAAATAGCCATAGAAATCAAGGTCTTTCCAGTAACTAGAACATTAAGATTCTGAATTTTGACCAAATACCTAAATACGACAGACTTCTTTCTTTTTTGGGATGAACAAGAGAGATAGAGATCTGAGTAACCAACATTCAAAAATTGTCTATTATATTCTGAATGTCACTAATGGACTGGGAAAAGCTTAAAGTAGTGTTGCAAAATAACAAATAAGGCCAGACCTTCAAGGCTTTGACTGGAGCCACAGGAAAGGTACTCTGTTTCAAAATACACACTGCAACATTTTTCCATGATTAACAAAGGATCAAGAAGCTCAGAATTTGTGCATTTTTTCCAGAAAAAAAACAATCCAAACAAAAAATATGTACCTAATAAGAGATGAAATAGGACCCTTGTCAGCTGTCATAAAGACGGGATTAACAGTTTCTACCTAATGTACGGTTAGTTTGCAGAATGCCAATGTATCAAAATGGGTTCCAGAAAAGACGTTGAGCAGGAAAAGAATTCCTAACCAAGTTCTTTGACTCACAGCAACCAACAAAAAAAAAGTTCCCTTCTTTGTTGTGAACTTCTATGCTTCACTATTGCACACATAAGCATAATCAGGCACATCTGAGTACACAGGAGACAAAAAATGTGACAAATTGTACAGAACTAGGATACAAAAAGTAATGGGTAGTACAGACCTAAACTGTAGGAACTCACCTAGTCTATCCCTCCCCTCCATTCAGACCTGACATGGCCTTGCTAGAGAAGCGTAACACATCAGCAGTCTCTGCGAAGCTGCCGTCATGTCCATCACTGCAGAAGGCTGGAAACAATTATGAATGTTTGCAAGGCAAGACTCCTTCCTTTCTGTGTAGAAAAATGTAGGGTCTGGGGAAAGTGCAAAGTGGCTACCTAAGTATTTATGCTGCAGCCAGAACAGTGAGCCTTCAGCAAGATATTTTGAGGGTTGTTACAATACAAATAGACATGGAAAAGAAATAACAAACTGATCATGCTGAAGAGTGAAGAAGTGTCATGATGGCATTTAAATGCCTTAAAGTACAATTAATATGTAATAGCAAAAGTAGTTTTACATACTATTAACATAATATGACAAAAATGTTATTAGTCTCCTCTTGTTTTACTTGAACACATCACTATTCTTTCCAGGAATGGTCTTCTATTAGAAAATAATAATTATAAAAAATAAACAAACAAAACAACCACAAAACCAAATTTTGTGTCATTTGTTATTGTCTCAGTAAAATCCATTTTTTCTTTATCTCTTACTGCTGTGCATTTCCACTTCCCACTCTTCTATGAGAAAATACTAATTTTGCCTGGCGTTTGGGTTATTTTTAACATGGAAATCCATGCCAACTACCTTGTTTTGACAGTTACAGGTTACAAACAAACCTTTGCTGATTTTTCCCTTTAATGAAACTTCACTCTGTTCCTCCTACAAATGACATGACAGTGCCGTCGAGCAGCAGGAATGTCAAAGTCATGCAATCAGTTCGATCTAAGGATATGCCCTCCAACAAGACTAACTGTTGACTTTTGTATGCTTTCCACATAAATGATACGAGGATGCTAGTGGCTTCTGAAAATAATCCCAGTACCCTGCTGATATCTCATAACATTAAGATCTACAGTATGTATTGAATAGACTATTTAGAGTAAAAATGAACAAGATATGGTAAATTAGTGAGTTTATATAAAATAGATATCTTGTTCCCCCAAGATAAAATGGAAGAATACACATAAAAATAACATAATTTTAACTTCACTTCCTGTCAGGTTTTGTTTTTATCCCATAAGCCAACCTAGGGAGAAAGAGAGATATTTCCAGTAGCTGCAAATCCCATTTATATCCCAGCTGAGCAAGCTAGTATTTAAATCTTATTTTTAAGAAATGTGACTCTGTAAAATTTATATGCTCAGATACCTGATTTATGCACACAGTTATGGTGACCACCTTGTTTTTGACCTCGGTGAACATTCAATGCCAAAAAGCTCCCTATGAATTCAGGAGTCTGCCCACACAGATCTCATCAAAGAATTTAGGCCTTTGCTTCTGCTGGGTTTGTTCCTGTTGTTGCATTTCTGCTTCCTGGTTTGATGAAATATCTGTTACTACTTAACCTTGCCATTTCATAATTTCAGTGGGGAAAAAAAAAAGAAATTCTAATTATCTTTCAACAAACATGTTTTTCTCCAATTTATGGCATCCTAAAAAAAAAAAAGTGCCTTCTATGTCTAAATCAAGTTGTTGCAGAAGAACAGGAAGTAACAATTTTTTGACTAATCCATCACTTCTAGTTTTTAGATAAACAGTGGGGTTCTTTAGGTTGACACTTTCATTTACTTCACCCTTTCCCCATACAAGTAGTGTTATGCCTCGAACAACCGTATCAGAAATAAAGTTCAGTACCAAGCCGGTATTGTCAGAACAAAGAACAAGTTTCTGTAAGATTCATAGAGTCCTTTGCAGCATAATGCCATTTTATGGACAGAATGCTTTATTGGAGATTGTAGAAACCATCGGTCGCTCGTTAATGAGACAAAGCGACATACAGAACCTCATATCCAGCACCTCAAATCCACACAAGGCATCTCAGCCAGGCCACGCTGAGAAGTTGCACTGGAATAAAGGGGTTGCTGAGGGATAAGATTTGTATAACTGGTGGAACTCTCTATCAGTAACAGAACTCTCATGGCCACATGCACACGACATCAGCCTAACACACCATCAATGGTAGGGAAACCTCACTGCTCCAAAACTTTTGACTGCAGTGAAAGTTTCAGAAAGGACTGTTATGACAGAGTAATGTTACCGACTTCCTACATTCTGCATCTTCAAGACTTGTTGAAGTGGAAGGGATTCTAATATAAAAGTGGAGTTGATTTCCTCTTCCTATATGAAAATGCCTGTACTGGAATAATAGCAGTATAACCGAGTTCCAGCTGTGAACTGACCAATTTCTGATGCTAAGCCTGATGCTGTACTAACATAGGTTTATAGAAATTACAGTCTGTGACTATTATATAAACCAGAGTGCAACTGTTGAAATGTAAGTCCCTGTGCTACATTAGGAGATTATTATGCCTACCTCAGGACACAGAGCAGGCTGTAGTTCCTTCATGTGCAGCCATAACAGAGGGAATTCAATGCTTTTTTCAGAGGTTACCCATGGGGTTTTTTTGAGATCCTACCCATAGCAATTAATTATTTTTAGCATTCACAGTCATGAGTTTTCCTCTTTTACATAGGCACCAGCAGTAGCTTGCTTACTGAAAAGTCCATGTAGGGAAAGTTAGATTTCTAGTAATGCTGCCAGGCAACAACCTAATGGCACTTTCTCAGTCAGTGTTCATTTCTCTCTCTATAGTCAAAATATGAAATTAATTCAAAACAGTCTTCTCTGAATTTACCTGGTGCCCCAACATATGAACACATTAATGAATATATGTGTAAATGCATAAAGAAAATAACATACAAAATATCTCATGCACTCTCTACATATGTGTAATGCAAGCTAGAGATCTTTCTCACTGCCAGAATTTTCAGCTGTATGTCAGTTGATCTAACTACATCTTATTTATATAAATAAATTTCTAGCTTATTAATAATCCTATCCAATAGCTGCACAAGAACTCTCTTTTCTTTTCCCAGTGAAATTTTATTTCTTTTCTCCTTGCTAAACAGTCAAGACTCCTCCCAGAAAGTTTGTACTCTGCCATTATTTCAAGCTTTTTTGATGTAACAGACACAGTTTAGGAGCACCAGTACTTTAATAGGTTTTCTCCTTGTATTACTAATGTTTTAGTTAAATCAAGCACATTTTATAGAAATTTACATCTCTACAAGACCAAACCCCTCCTCCCATGGAAGGCTGAGTGCCTTCTTTTTTTCAGGATATTCGTGGAAAATGACTGGAGTCTGACATTCCCCATCAGCTGGTTTCAGCTCAAGACAGAGCCCATCACTTACACTTCAGACAATTCTGCCAGTGCAGATAACCAAGATTAAAATACAGTTTAGACCAGTCTTGAATTTTGAAGCAAATTTGTGGTTTTCATTCTCAAAAACAGGCATGCTGCTGTGTGCTGCCTACATATCTCCACATTGCATACTGGAGAGATTCAGTATCAGGGTATGATAAATCATTCTGAAAGGGATGTGGCTGCACTAAAATGGACTTACACAGAAGATAAATTCATTCTTCTGTACAGGATAAATTACAGCTCTTCCCTTCTAGTTTTTTTGCTACTTTAATACTTTCGGTATCTGCAAAAATGCATTTGAGTACTTAAAAAACCTTCCTCACAAAATACTCGTTGGCACCTGACCAAGCTAGTTTTCCCCATGATTGTGACGCATTTCCATTATTTGTTCCATATTAAACACAGAAATAGAGTCCATTAGGACTGCAGCATCACCCTAAAGATTTGGCTCAGTCACAGAAACAACAGCCTCCTGTAACCTGAAGTGAAGCAGTTCACACTAGAGATTTGTTTGCTATTGATTCGTCTGAATTCTTTAGCCTTTTCTTCTTCTACTTGTTATCCAACATATAGAAACAATACTACATAAAGCGAATACTCCTAATTTGCTTTTCAGTCCTGTTAACATAAATTTTCTAAATATCTCAATCTGTCACTACCAGTTGCAAGGCATCCTTTAACGGAAGTGTGATCTGCCGTTATTAAAAAAGCTGAAAGCTGATTTCACACCTCTGCTTGTTAAGTATTTTCTAAAGCAAATAAAGCTCTTAACTTCAAAAATAATTAAAACTAACTCTTCATTAACAGTTCAAATTGCCTAGGTAAATTTGGCCACAGCTCTAATTTGCACACTGTCGCTGAATAGTTTTATCAAGCTTCTTCATTTCATGCTTGCACAGGATCGCTTTCTGATTATTTCTCTTCCACACCTATTTATACATGGGAAGCAGTTACGAAAAAGCCCATCAACGATGGCAATATCCTTTAAAATCTTCAGACCCAATTAAAAGCCCCCCATTGACTGGTTGGCACTTTGCTACTGATGCTTAAGAGGTTACAGAACTGGATTTCACTGTTGCAGGCATTACACGCAGTGATAAGTGTCGGGAAACAAGTTTATACAACTTCAGGATTTGTCCTGCACCCAAGGAATGCCTAACCAGAATCTCATGCATTAACTGTAAACCATTAATGGAATAACTTTCCCATTTCTTATAGGCCTATCTAATTTTGGGTAAAGAACAAAACACTGCTCTTTAACTTCGCAACTTTTGTCATCTTGGTCATGGTAATCAATATAGACAACTCTTCCTGCTTTTACCTGCATGAAAGCATTCTGCCTATGAATACATTATCTGTGTAAATGTGAGGCTTTGAAAATGAAATCAATGCTTTTAATTAACAGATTACCCCCTAGCCACTGTTTTTAGCCAGTCTTCACTGGTCCTCTATATGAACCTTTTTTTCCCGTTTCACTAGTCTTTTATCAAACACTTAGCACAACTAGACTTCCAACTTCATTGGAATCCTTTAGTTCTGTTGTTGCAGCTCTTTTTCAAAGCACTTGATTTTTTTGCTAAAAGATGCAACTGATAAGTCACTAATATTTCTGCTCTGCTGGAATGAGGAAAGACTATGGATCTGAAGTGAACTCAGAATTGCGTAATTATCGGCAATATTTGGATGGTGTGTACCTCTCTGATTTGGACTAGAAAAACCTATCTGAAGTCTCCCTTAAGTTCCTTCACCCGTTTTTATACATCTGCACTTTTCAATACTAAATAAATAAATAAATGTTTTTGCATTGTCTGAAATTTCTAACTAGTCTTATTTATTCAAATCTTGAGAGAAAACCAAAGAAATTATGTTTGAGAGCATATTCGTACAACTGAACACCTTTTGCTCCCACTAAATAGGGGCTCTAGGCTACCTGCTTATCTCACTAATCCAGAAACAAATTAATATGCCCATATTCTTCTTAAGACCCTTCCTTCAGAGCATCGTTTAGTAGTTTCATCAACAGGTTCTGCCAAGCCCCAAAATAAAACCACACCATGTAAATCTACTGGTTTCCTCTGACCCAGAGAATTTCTATCAGGATGCTCTTTATCAAACCGCTTTAGAAGAAAAAATGAATTATTACACACTTTTCTAAAACTGTCTTTGCTGGGCATAATAATATCCTTACATCCTCTTACTCCTCATAAACAACTTTCCCTTAAAACTGAAGCTGACATTCTCTGACCTTTAAGGACGCACCCCATAAAGTTACTGGTACAAACATACCAGAGGCGTCTACCTTTATCAATTAGCAAACATGATTTCTTTAGCATAGTTCCACACGCTTAAGAAAAACAAAAATAATTACAAATGGCTAATTTCAGTGTAGTGGCTTTTGGATTTTCACTGTCTCACCCAGCCTCCTCCAGCACATTTCCATTTTCTCAATAGAAATCATCACATTTTCAAACATGCAGGTGATGAGGTCAGAGCTACCATGGCAATTCATCACCTCGACATTAACATTTTGGTGGAATTTCACATACTTGACGAATTTTGAACATTTAAACTGATTTCATAAAAAACAAAGTGGTAAGTCAAACAGATAAATAATTCTGTTTCAGGGGATTGTCATTAATGTCGCTGCCTTACATTCCTCTTGCCAACTTGAGTTGGTTTTGCTAACAAAATCTATATTCATTCGAAAAGACAACTGCCACGCGAACGGGCTGCATCAAATGGACTGGCAGGCCCCGACCCTCAGTCAGATTTTTTCAATCTATTTTAAAATATTTTTAATCTTTGTTTTTAAATATTTTATATTTAGTAAAACAGTAGATAGAGAGGATTAACTGAGACGATCAATCATTGTCTAAGTAGAATTCAGTGTTCCTCCAATTTAATTGTGTTTCTCTTGTAATGAATATACAGAAAAACCCCTACAGGTTTTTCAGCATTCCTCCAGGAGAAAGAGGGGTGCAAAAACCAGAATTTCAAATATTCAATGAAAGAAACAATAACAAATTTTTATAATAGATTAAATAATCTTAGCTACGCAGATGGTAAAATCTGCAAAGGTCTATGAAATACTGTGATCACCAAAGTTCTATTTTGTGCCCTATTGACATTTTTTTAAATTCTCATCCCTTGAGTATATATATGTATTAAGCATAGGAAATAAATCAGTGGTCATACACAGCAGCCCTCTGTGTAGCAGGAAGGATTCAAATAGTTTTCATCTTTTCATCCTTGCCTCACCAATGATTTTATACTTGCTAGTATGATGGCTCACAAAGAACTTGTATTTTTTCGTGGCGATTTACTCTTTCCTTGTTCGTCCTTTGCTTTGAACTTTCTTTCACAACATCAATACTGGGCAGGAGGGACCTCAAACCAAAACACTTTTGAGAGAAATATAAGGATCTCTCAGGTAATTCATTTTTCAGTGTATCGAGGAAATCAGGGAGAAAATCCTGCTGCCTTCCTGACACCATGATACATCTTTATTGGAAAAAAATGGGCTGGATTCAAAGACAGACTAATCAAGCTGAGGGTTCTCCTACAGAACTTTTCAACTACATTTTGCACAACAGGATGCCAGTGAGCATGCTGAGCAGAGTGCTATATAACAGGTTAGAAAGCACTACAGCCTATTAGGATATATATTCATATTGCTCTGGATAAACTACTACACTGCACTATTTGTATATAACTTGCATTGCTTCAAAAAGGCTCCTCTAGGGAAATGTTTGTGTCTTAATTTAAGTGCGTGCTTTGCCAGATCAGATAGGAGGGCCATTTGTGGTTTGATGCGTTAGGTTGAAAAGACTACTATGATCTTCCAGTAAAAAAATACTCGAGGTTTATACTGAACACATTAAGGTGGAAAGCCACTGATAAAATAAGAAACAGCTGGTAAATGAAGACAAGGAACAGTGTTAAAAAGAGAAACAGCAATGTTTTCCCTTTAAGAAGGACATCAGTAACTACCATAAATCCTATGCGAGTGGTTAACATACATTTCGGTGTAGACTCAGATGAGAAATAGATGTTTAAGTGTTGAAAACTAACATATGGTAAATTTTAGCAGTGCTGTTTGAGCAAGTATGACTAGCCATCTAACTGGCAAACTCTTCCAGAGGAGGAGAAAAACAGCACTGGAAGTACAAGTATTGATTACTACACAGCAGAAGACAACAAAGACGTCAGCGCTGGCAGTCAGAACTGTCACCAGAGCCTGTGCCCCACCTGGGCTGCAATGCCGCGTGCTCCCTGCTGCTTGAGGATATGGAGGTCAGTCCCCCGTGCCATCGCAGAAGTGGGAACGTGCAAAGGTGCCACTAACCATTTAGCATTTTGAATTCTGCTGCTCATCAAAGTGGCCAGATACAATTTATCTGACTGCACATTTCAAGAGCTAGATCCAAAACATGAACTGACAGATCCTCTACTTACACCATATATTTCAGGACATTGTGGTGCAGTTATTTTGCAGATATCAGAAATAATGTGTTGGAATTTCGACGGGAAGAAACATAGCATTTATGGACAAGAAAAGGAAGCTTTAGTAAAATTTTTGTAGGAGATATACATCTGACTGAGATGTATCTGCTAACATTTTCATCTTAAGAGAATCATCTTCATCTCCATTAGAAAATATCCATTAGTAAAAATGGAGTTGAATAGTATGTTCCATTGACAGCTTGACAATAAGAAAGAAAAAGTATAACCATTTAGTACCTTAGTGGCAACTTCCCCGAAAGATCTCCTTTTGTCCAAACATAATTTTGTATTCACAAATCAAATGCATACATGATGTTCAGACAGTATTTCTTCTAAAGATAAATGACAGAAATTACATGCAGAAAGCAGAGCAGAGTTTTGCATGTAAAAATAAACACATCTACCGTTTGCAAAGGACAAACGCTTCTGGAAATTTTATAGGACAGTAGCCGCAATTTAGTCTTCAACAACTGCAGCCTTTTCAAACGCAAATACACTTAAAAAAAATACATATTATCAACATAGAGGCAGAGATCCTGCTGCTGTAAGTACTCACCTCATAATTGGCAATTGCTTCTCTATCAAGGGCTCGGGTCACAGAGACATCCCCACTGATCTCATTGATTCTAAAAATTCCTTTTGGGTCTTGATCTACTCCCCTACCAGAGAGTCGAAACTTTGCTCCCTCTGTCCCTTCACTGCTGATTACCTGCATGGCAGAAAACAACAAGTTACAGGCCATATCATAAAAACTTTTAAAATCATTCTAAAACCACTAAAGTCATTTTGATCTTCTACCTAATGTCGAGGTATATTCCCTACTGATAATCTATAAAATATGTTTCATGGTAATATAAAATGTATAACTATAAAATATGGTTTCAATCATTCAGAAAACACTGTGCAATTCCTGTGCTAAACCCCAGAAAACCTGTTCATGTCCTTTGCCAGTTCCTATCTTATCTATACTGTCTTCTATTTCACTACTTAAAGTTTCTATTATTCCATTGCTACTCTATTCGCTCTATGTCAGAATTTGACATTTTATTTAATTCTATTTCTTTTTTCAGTTAAACTGATAAAACAGCTACAGGCTTACAAAAAAAAAAAAAGGAAAAAAGACATATTCCAATAAGTGACATAAAGCATACTTATTTCACAACAACCCTTTACAATATGAGATAGCCATCACACATCATTTTCTGATTAGTCAGTCCCTTTTATTAGCCATTGTAAAGTCATTACAAAATAAACTACTTTCAGGACAGTAATTTTCCCCCCATTCCCTTTTACACTCCTCCTTTCCCATGATTTTAAACCAAGGAAAAAAACTTCTCATTAAAATATCTGGGTATGCTGGCCAGAACTCTGCTTGGTCACACAGCTGGAATTCCTCCACTTTCCAAATTCGTATGTATATTTAGATATACACACACATCTTTGTATGGAAACTCCTTGTTACTACCACTACCTTATTTCACCATATGAAAGAAATCCCTAAAAATCCAATTTCAAGGCTGTCTCACATTAGTGACATAAACTTGCAGAGCTACATCATGTTTATTATAAGCTACATGGTTTGCAAATTTGTATTTGTATACTAGAAACTAGAAAGATTATAAATTAATCTTGCCCTTTACGGCCGACAGTCTTGCCAAGCAATTCCTTCCCTCTGCTGTTTCATGTTCTTTTGTTTCTAGCAATTTTATATGGTTAATATTTCCGCAGAAACTTTAAGTCAAATATTTATATGCTGGTCTGAATTATACCTCAGGAAGAGGAAGAGAAAAAGCGGCCTTGGAAATCTGGACCTGCTCCCATTTTGAGATAATAAATATGCAGGGTGTTTAATAACGTCCCCGAGGAAATGCATGTTTGTTGCCCTGTTGCTGTGGGTTCTGCAACACTGGTTTGCAGATTACTGGGCAGTGAGTTTTTGACTAAACTCCATTATCATTACTCTTTATTTTAATTGAGAAAAAATTGCCACAAGTTATGAAACAGGAAATCAGCATTTTCAGAGATAAAGTTTCAATTCTCAAACCCTTTGGGAAAGGGAGAAATTTCAAAGTAAAAACCTGTTTCACCTTTTTTTTTTTTCTTCCTCCTTCCATGTCAGAAACACTAATGGATAAAGTTTTCATCTCATGTATTTTTGAGTATGTCATACCAAAACACAGAGGCAGACAACACTGCAGGTGATAGAAGGGCAAAGTAACTTTGTAACTTCAGGTTTTGTGATGAAACTGAAACTTAATGGTTCCTACTGAAAAGTTCTCTGCTTTTCAACTCATTTTTTGACCAATCTCTGGTATTTTTTACATCAAGCCTAAAATTCTGTGTTTTTGTTAACATAAAGCTATGCTTACGATTTTGCAATGTCATGAGTATTGTTCACTTTTCTAGGGAGAAGATGAATTGATCATCTTCTGCCCTGATTTCTGAGACTTATTGCAAGACAAGTGCACCTTCCCATCCAATATAAGAACAGTGGTTTGAAAGGCCTGAAGTCAGCCACAGGCCAGCACAAAAATCTAATTCACAGGTGTCTGTACAACAGCCGTTTCCACCATAGCCATCAAAGATTATCTAAACACGACAAATTTAAGATGTAGTATAGGCACAATGCTCAAGCTGTAACAAGCCACAGAAAGCAAGGAAAACAAATCATGAGCTGTGCGAGTGAATTTATCAGAAAAAATCCAGATAGTCATATACAGATCTTTCTCCACACTAGATAGAAAGACAGAAGTGCAACAATAATAATAGTAGTAAGGGTCCCTGCAAAGCTGACTGGAGGGAAAATTTCATTGCAACTCCAAATCCAGCAAAGTTCTTAACCTTGAGTTTGATGGCAAGACATACCAATGGGGTACCTGAAAGATTTGTACTCCTTGGAGCTAAAACACATCCCGTATCTCATCCCCACTTTAGCTGTAAACCATTCTTCAGCATAAAATGTATAGGACCAACAGAGTTACCAAACAGAGATTTTTTTCTAAATGACTGGATGTGTCCATTCAGCTTTTTAAAGCTTCAGGAAGCAGTCACATTCACGGTGTGACTATGTGCAGACCCTTCTCTCCAACCCCATCTATGCATCTCGTCATTGCACAGCAACTTAGGCTTGACATAGTAATAAGAAGCCCAGGTTAGAGATGCTCCATGCACAACTGCATCATTTGTTCAAGAGCAATGACAAATGCACAAAAGTAATTTTCAGAAGTACGATTCTTTAAAATGTTTAATTAGCCACAAGAGGGAGCTACATACTCCCAGGAATGCAAGGAAGAACATTAACATCTCCTAATTAAGATGCTTATATAATGGCTGCATAGTTCAAAAAAAGTGCACTTCCCAGATCACACCAAGCTCAGTACAATGAAAAGTTTAATAAAAATCAGGCTTAATTTGCCATATGGTTTGGTGCTTCAGCAAGAGCAAGGAAGAAAGAACAGGAGGATTGTCTGGCATCTCCTCTGGCAAGGCTGCCATTCTGAATTCTATCATAAACGCAGCACGGTTCATACAAAAATCTCCTAGCTTACAATGTATTTACACAACAATGCTTTCCCAATTTACTGGCTGAGAAAAAACAAGGCCAGATTGTTTCTGATGTAAAGTTTACTTTGGGGTGTAATTTTTACGTTTCTAAAATATGTAAGTGACTTTCCCACATTTACTACTACCTGAAGTCCAGACAGAAACACTTATTTCCATAATTTATTCGCGGCTTTAGAACTTCAGTGCAGGTTCTAATACCAGAAACGTCTGCACCATATGACAGTGGCTGTGTGTTGCGTATAAAGACTCTTCCTTCTTCGGAAATGGTCCAGTAAAGGTAGCACAGACCCAAGCACCCATCTACTGAGAATATAGATAAGGAATATGGATAAGGCAGACATACTTTCTCAGGCTTCCCAATTTGTACCTATTTCATTTTCCCTTGCTCTGATCTGACAATTCAGAAGGGCCTTAATATTGCTGGGCAGATGACATAAACAGAATAGATGCCAGCTGAGCATCCCACAATAATACCCACTCTGCAAAGGTATTTCCTCACCCAGGACCCATAGGGCAGCATTAGATGTAGGCTCTGACATGACTCACTTCCCCACCCTGGTAACACTTTCCCATGTCAAGGGTACATCAGAGCATAAACGTATTGAAAACTGAAGTGATCCATACTAGCCTTGTCAGGACCACATGTCTAGCACCAAAGACAAAACAGTATTTTATTTTCCTTTTTTTTTTTTTTTTTTCCAAAAAGGCAGAGTGTACGATTGTGCTCAACTAAAAGACACTTTCAAGAAAACAGAATGTTACTTCGCTGACAGGATCTGCTTTTTTGCTGAACCATGGCCAAAACATATTTACCAAGTGCTATTTTTCAGCTGACATTATGTATCCCTTCCAGCTAAACTCATTTCAGCAATGTGATCCCCCTGTTGTTACAGGTTTATCACAGAAGTAAATCAGAGTGTTCTCAAGAGAAGAGAAATAGAAGTATAAAAAACCACCCTACCCTCAGAGAGAGACATTACAGTTCTGCAACCCCAGCAAATCTGTCCTTAGCAGCACCAACCTAGTTTACAAGTTTCATTCTTTAAGAAGCATTTGCCTCAACCACTTCCATAATTCCTTAGTTCCTGACACCATCCGAATTACAGATGCATCACATTAGCTTCACTGTTTAATTAGCAAACACATCCCACCCTCAGACAGGAATATTCAGTGCATACCCCAGTACTTTTCATTTCCGTGCATTAGACTGTCTCTCACGTGTGTCTCATATGGGGGGGGGGTGGGGGGGGTGGGGTTTGTTTTTGGTGTTTCCCCCCTCCCCTAGCCTCCTAGGAAGCACATTTATCTGTGGAATATTGAAGGTGAACTATTTTTTCTTTTAACCACTATGTTCCACAAGAGCAAAACAATGGTTCTGGCCCTTTGATTAGCTATCATATAAATATTTAAACAGACACTTCCTGTCCTGCCATACTGAAAATCACTCTTTACACTCAGAGGGCTCCACCTGCTCTGCACTGACTCAAATAATCTTTCAACCAAAACACACGTAAAATATTCCGATCGTTATTCAAAAGCACTAACCAACAGAAACTGCTTCATTACTGTAAGGTAAACACATAAAAACTGTGTTTAGAAAGCAATTTATATAATTTGCTGAGTTTAATAATTTATTAAATCTATTGATTCTCAATACGTCTATCTTCATTAATTAAATACTAGATTAACTAGTTAAACATGAGAACCAAATTCCGCTCTTTGAAAAGGGAGACAAGACCAAATCTGACCTTTGCTTTCTCTCTGACTAGGACTTCCTTCAGAATTCATTCAATATACAGGTGACAGCGAGGAACATCCAGGTGATATATTCACGGAAGTAATGGTAATAGAAATTATAAAGCTTCTCTAAGTGACTATGTCCTTTGCTCATGATAATTAGGGATGAAACCAACACACTATATATGACAGTATATATTTTAGGTAACATTTTTTTCTTGTTCACAAACATAGTAAGCCTTGCTGTTAGCTTCATTACAACTTCCTTGCATGATGACCAAAGTTAAAATATAATTAATCAACTAAAATACAGCTGGGCAAATACCCATTCAGTATGTTATCCAAAACACAAGCTAAGTTAATATTGACAAGTATGAACAATATTTTCAAAATTCAAGTAAACAACAGAACAAACTTTCAGCAAGATGATTATGCAATACAGTAATGCAGGCAATATCACAGTCCTAAACTTCAAAACATTTCCAGATCAGTTTTCAATCTCCCATCTATGTATGAGGAAAGATTTTCAAAGCTGTATAGATCTTCTAGACCACGCGCTCTCACTGCAAAGTTTAAAACAGCCAGTCAATCCATCACTCAAATTCTAATATTTGTGCTTGCACTGGAACAGCACTCCAAAAAACACAGGCACAGAATGAAAGGGGAAATGTGACCAGCAACAGGAATATACAACACTGACCCAACCTCCTATGACAGCTGAGGTAAAGGAACACAGTCAAAATCAAGGTGAAGTGTTTGGTTTCTAGTGGAACCAAAGCTAGGGAAAACTACATTTTGTAGGTATACATACAGCAGATATTGCTTCTGTGTCACCAGCTACAAATATTTTGCTTGATACTCTTGACAGTCCCAGTAAGAATACACATATATATATATATTTACCAGAGAAAGGATATGTAGAAAACAGACTTGATTTAACTCAGCAAAGCAAGCCGTAATTCAGTTGTTTTAAACTTTAAAAATCTATTTTCTGTCTCAGATCCCCAAGACTTAGTTTTAACTGGGCAAAACACATGACTCGAAAGTGTCTGAATTTTGCACTTTAATGTACACATTAGAAACTCAGTGGCCACAGGGCAAAACTACTATTACAGGACTAGCCATTACTTCTTTTTTGCATTCATTTGCATTGGTTCTCTTAAGACTCTTATAAATTGCAGAAAAAAGTTCCTCAAACAGGAAGATGTGTATTACTACAATAGTGCATATCTAAACTGAAGCCTTTTTAATAGCTGTATAAAATTTTTGTAGCATTAGGTACTAGGTGCACTAATACTTTGAACGTGGAAAATTCTATACCATCAGAGATGTAACATTGTATTAAAAAAAATCAGGAATTGAAATTAAATTAATTATGAAAATAAAAAATCATACATCAATACTCTCAAGAGTATCAAAAAGATCCTTTAGCATCTTAACTATGAGCTTTGTCACAGAAAACATTTCAGGAAGTGTCAAATTTAGGAACAACATTGTGAGAATTAAAGCACATAGTTTTAGCACATGTCTGATGCATGTTTGCAAGGCAGATTGCAGGCTGCAAGTGGTACAAGTGTTTGTTGCCTGAAGCTATCCAGACAAAACTGCATGAACACTCTTATCAGGTATCATATTCAGAACTTTAGGTACATGAAGGAAATAGAACTTGTATAGCTTGAAATGCAGATCGTATATTGAAGTATTTTGTTGGACTGGGGCTCTGATTCCTACAGGCGTTACTATACCAACTACTATTTCATTACCCCAGTGCAAAAACAATGTTTTAGTAACTATAATAAAACCAATTCTAAATCTGAAGTTAGCCAAGGTTAATAAATTGCATAGATAAATATTTCAACAAAATATCTTTATGGTTGAAAATAACACAATCTATTAAAAACCGGTGAAGTTGTTTCACCACCAGCACTCATTTTTTGAGGACTTTTTAGAATAATCAACACAAATAGGATACTTGATATTCAACCAAAAAATATCTTCTCAGCACAAAGGCTTTTTATCATAATTACGCGTGAACATTTACAAAATTCAGATCAACTTTGTAGCAGGATGTAGAGGTGTCCAAATGAAACAAAATTAATTTCTGCATGTGGAAACCCTGTGCACCCCTTCAGTTTGAAGTTCATTAATGTAGTTGTACACAGATGCAATGCTTCCCTTGAAAAATCAGTTACAGCACTGGCGCAGGCAGGCTTCATCTACAACTGCACCAAATTTGAGGATTTAACCAGTATAAATAGCTAACAGTATTTGCTCATAGAGTGAAGTAATTCAATGAACACATCAAGATGTGCATTATCTTTTGTAGCAGGTAATCCTTCAACTGCCTTTTTCTCTTAATTTATAAAGAGCAAGAAGATTCATCACAAATAATTTTCACTTCCCCCTTTCCTAGGCAACAGTCAAATTCAGATATCTATCTGCAAGCTCTGGGTTCAGTACACAACAATTTCCCCCTACTGACCCCACAGAATTTGTATGTTTTTTTGTAATCTCCAAGGAAAATGACCTTGAAGTATTACTTTTCACAGAAGGCCTAGATAATTCAGTGGCTGATTTGGTCTTTCAGCAGCCATTTAATCACCATAATTTAATTGCTGCTTAAGTTAATAACTTGCAACAAACCCTGTTAGCTGAAGGAATTTGAGGACAACTGTCTTTTGAGTGACAGACAGATGGAGTAGCTCAAAAGATATGGTTAGTTGTTACGAAAAATCTGATGGTGATTGAAAGTATTAAATGAAGAACAACTCAAAAGATGCCCTTAAAAAAAAAAAAAAGGATTATTTGGATTTATAGAGGTGCTTTATTGCAAACTTCTCATTGATATAAAAAGGCAGAAGAGGAGAAACAACATCTAATGATTACTAATTGCAGAAATTCAAGACATAGCACAGAATACATAATGTGTAATCACCACATATGTATCTAAGTCTACAAGAAGTGGGAGATGAGGAGAATAGAGTCAATTTACAGTACCTTTTTTCCAGGTATTTCACAGTACTATTTATTCCAAAGAAGATCAAAGTCTTAATTTATTGCTCCAGGCCACTTTTGCATCATCCAAGAGTGGGTAAGAAGGCACTCTGATCTAGCACCTGACCAGAAGCAACATAGCAGCATCCCAGCTGCACTGTGCCCAGGCTAAAATAATCTGCTGATGAGGTCTAGAGAAGTCTGCCCTGGGTTATCTAGGGAACGTAAAAAACCTAGTTGCTTCCTTCCTCTCCCTGCAGCTACAATTACTGCCCATGGGACTTAGATACAATTGCTATCTTTAGATCCATACATGCAGCAAAGAAAGAAATCAAGATCTGGATTACATGGGAACTTCCAGCCAGGTGAAGTAATTGGAGTTGCAGAATAAGACACTAAAGTTGCAGAGCCAACCTGAGGATCTGAACAGGAGTGATAAAGTGAGAAAAATGGAGCTAGTGAGAATGATTCACCTAAAACCATTCTTGAAAAATTAAGATCCAGTTTAATTTGAATAAAATTATTTGAAGATTGTGTCTGATTCTATTTTTGCTTTAACTAGTAACCCACTGATTCTTGACTTTTAAAAATATTTTGCTGTTAAAATGAACCTAGAGGAATAAGTACCCTATCAAAAGTATTTAAAAAATTTGATTGAAGATACTAAAAAAGAATTATCATGATGAAGGGCATTTTAAAAAATTGATCCCATTACATGAAGTCAATGTAATACTTCTAGATACTTTAAGAACCTACTTAGCACCCAATTCCCGTTTGTAGCAAACAACCCACCGATCTAATTTTAGACTTTCCTCAGTCACTAGTTCCCTAGGAAACAAGTCCATGGCTTGTGTCTTGTGCATGGAAGGTCACTGTACGAAGATAAATATTTTTCTGCGTATAGAAACTTATCTAGACATCACAGGTCTGCATCTCAGCAGATGTTGGTGCTTCTGTCAAGGACAGGTGGCAGCTATATTTGACAGCTATCTCGGATATTTAAAACTTTAAATGTTTTAATATCATGAAGCACTTAATACTTCTCTTAGTATCAATGCTCTATGATACTTTACGCAGTAAACAAAGGATTTTAATTTTCATTCTCTAAACTCATTTCAGTTTTTAACAATGGATCCACCTCACTTTTCACCTTAAATGATCAGTCATCAGAGGTAAACTCAAGACAGTTACAACTTATCAGAAATGATAGGAAGAAATTTAACTTAGAGTCATGAATGCTAAATATAATTTGTGTTTTCTGATATTTGCCCTTAAAGTTAATAATGTCATCACAAACGACATCAACAACTTTACCTACATGAATGTAACTGCAATAGCCTTAGGAAAAAAAGGTATAATTACTGTTACTCTGTGGATAGTTAGGGCCTGGCGGTCGGAAGATGTCGTGCTGTACGGAAAGGTAGGCCCCCCCCTCCTCTCCTGATAACCAGTAGCGTTTAGCCCATGGTGTAAGCAGACGGAAGTGATGCTGTAAACCTAAGCTATATAATACTGTGCTACTCATCAATAAAAGCCATTTGCTGTCCGCCATGTTGGTGTCTGCGAGCTGATGGGCCGAGCGGCCGGGGGGTAGGTCGCCATGCCGTTCCTGAACCAGGTCGCCACGCCAACAAAGGCAACAGAATCGTAGCCTACCTTTTCTAGATCTGCTATTGCTACCACTGAAATCTGTTTTGAAATTATTTCAGTTGATTTGTGGTGACACGGAGAACAGAAGCAAATTCCTTGATTGTTAAGATTAGAATATAGGTGAAATAGGAATAAGCACTTTTCAGGGCTGAGCGGCAGTTGTGATTCTGTAAGGCTTGGATTTTGTCATTGATATGGGTGTTTACAAACTCACTGCTAAGCTTTCAAGGCTGCCCTAACCAGTGAACTGTACCAGTGAAATATACCAGGGCAAAGGCAAACTGATATTGTTCATAACTACAACGTTTAGACGCTGATAGTTTGCTGCAAGGATGCAGCACATCAGTGTATTTGCATTGCAAAAGATGATTTTTTTAAAAATAAAATAATCAGAGGTTGCCAGAAATACGTGTGAAAATGAGGTAAGGATGAGCCTCCAACTGTTAAAGGGAACCACGGCATCTCAAATTTTCTTTGATTTTTGCTATTAATTAGTACAAGTGAGCAATGGTTACAATCAACAACTGAATAGAAGTGTTGAAAAAATGCACTCCCAAACTTCAATCAACCCTGTATTGTCCTTCGCATGGCATTTTTTTCTACACATTATAGGAAGAGGATTTGCAGTCTGGTTTGTCATGGCTGTGATACCATGTGTAAGAAACACTTACAAATAGTCTGTAGCCCTGTTAAGAGAATCACAGTCATTAATAAATGATATAACTGGGAGCAAGATAGCTTTGAATGTTCACCTAGGGAAATTAATGTCAAATATCTTAGATACAGAGGAGTGCATTTAAAAGAAACCCAACAGATATCAACAATGTGAAAGCAGCAATTTTCTTTTTCATCTTGAATCTCAGTGAGTCACCATAATGGTTTCAATTGGAAGACTTATCCTTCTCCATTAAAGTGTTATTTTCCATCCACATTTGCAAATTGAAACATCTGCTCTGAAGTTCTCTCTAATATGTGACACGGACCACAGTGTGGCCAAGAGCTGAACTTCCCAGGCAGTGAGTGGGGAAGATTTCGTGCACAACCAACCAGGGCTCAGTACATATCAATGTTGTCCACACGCTCAGCAGCAAATGCTCTGTAATCAACTGCTGACCACCAGGAATAACTGACTTATAGTCTCCAAATGAAGAACAGATGTTCAGTCAATGCTTGAAATAACGCTGAAAGGACCACAGCAGCACTGCATGAAATTTTGACTGCTGCATGCGTACTAGCTTGCTTCAGAATGAAAAGCTGTTGTGAAACACAAAAAAGAGAAAAGTGGCGTTTCCTGAGCTTGGCTTTGAGTTCATGGGAGACAACACATAGCGCTGCATGAAGTTATGACTGTGAGAGGCAAGCACACAGCAAATCAGTATCTGTCAAGGTGAGGAAAGAGGAGACTGCAGAGTGATGCTTCTGTTTACCTGGGACTGCAGCAGACTATTTCTAATCTTCATGG
>Ga0065711_1037243_pt1 | contig 20024 bp, 13 predicted proteins | sample Hoacrofraction12_FD_59098 | JGI IMG/M metagenome (GOLD analysis project Ga0065711, IMG submission 59098) | Hoatzin crop microbial communities from Cojedes, Venezuela - Epithelial fraction 12 v2 (version 2) | ecosystem: Host-associated > Birds > Digestive system > Esophagus > Crop | place... | reverse complement strand
TCCCTTCCCTTCCCTTCCCTTCCCTTCCCTCTAGGTTAATAGAACTGTTCCAAGGAACATTTCTGGATACTCAACTTTCCTGGTTTAGAGATGGAGTTCAATAATACCGGTACCAGTTAGACTCAGGGCACATAGTTCAGATATATAAAAAAATTAAGGCACAAACTTGCTGTTTGAATTAGGTTAACCGCATCCTCACTGCCTTCCATGCAATATTCATTCTAGTGATAGAATATAATATTAATATTAATATAAACATGCAATTTAGAGTTATAATCCTAAGGTAAGTGTATATCATCGCTTTCACTATTATAAATGCTCAAGCACAACAAAAATCAATGTTTCCTACCTAAAAGACATAGGAATGAACAAGTGTAAATGAATCATTCTAACAGCTCTGAAATTAAATGTTTTGCTCTCCGGCATCAAAATGAGAAGGTTGAAAATTCAAATTTTAGCCTTTCTACCACCCTTATTTTTGAAATGAAGATCTAACAATTTTATTTTTCTACCAGAAGAGAACCTGTGTTGCAATAAAATTCAAGAACCTACACTTTGAAAAACGGATTTGGTTATGGAGTTTGAGAATACCTTCCTAAAAATATAATGACAGTGTTCCTAAAAAACCAGAGTTACAGAGTCACTACTCCATTTTGCCAACTTTGGTCTTCATTACTGAAGTTCAACATGGTTATTTTTTCTCCAACTAGATAATTAAATGTTTCAGCCCACTTTTGTTTCAGGGTCCTTAGACTGGGTTTTATCATGTGTTAAAATCACAAGAGCAGTTTCTCAGTTCCCTGAATGATCGACCTTGTGTGAATCCTTTTATTTTTTGATCTCTGATAACTGGGGTTGTTTCCAGGTTTATAATGAATCTGTTAGACTTCTGTGAAAACATAAAACAGACATATCCTTTAAAACACATGGGCTATAAAAGAAGAGACCTTAATCAGTGTAGTGGAGAGGGGACTGCAATTCAGGAGAAATGTTCCCTCTCCCAGCCCTACTGGTGTTGCTCCCATGTGTGCGACCTTGGTTCTGACCTGCTTCTTTACTGAAGCTCCATTTTGGCTTGCTTTGCTCCCTTTTAATCATCGGTCTATACCACAATATAAATAAAAAGGAACCCAGTCACAGCCTAGAGGCATGAACATCGGTAAGACGCTTTGCTGACCAAAACATAAAAAGGATGATCATTGCAGCAGCAAGAACATCATTCAGCAAAGTTCCCTGTTGTGTCAAAACCCTTATGCCATGTAGGATCTCTTGTGCAAATGAAGGGTGATGCCTGTTTGGTCAGCTTCTACCATTCCCTAGGGGTTTCCATTTGTGCATTCTCTGAATAAGGAGTTAGTATAAAGTAGAGCAGCCAGTCTATCTTGTATAAGTCATGAAAATAGCCACAGATAGATCAGGAAGCAGGGGACAGTCACAGCTTCATAGAAACAAAAGACGCAATTGCTCAGTTAACCTAACTCCTGCAGAACACGGGACAGAAAATCTCCATGAATTAACTGTTGAATGAGCTGCAGTGTACTTTGTAGGAGACTGAAAAATAATACTGTCTTGGTTTTAATTTTCAAGGCCATGGATTGCAATATCTTTGCCTAACTTAGTGAATTGTTCCTTTCTTTATCACTATCTTTGATAAAGACACAAATCCATTTTCCATTCTGGGTTTTGTTGAACTTGAATTTTGACCAGTAAAATCTTCACCTTGGGTACATCTGTTTACCCTTTTCAGTTCTCTGTATCACCTTGTTATTAAGATGAATAAATTAAGCTTGTTGCCTCTTTCATTGTATAGTAGATTCTTTTCTACTTCTAAAAATAGGAGAATCACAGAAAGGTAAGTAGGAAGGGACCTCTGGAGATCATTTGGTCCATTGTCCCTGCTCAAGCAGGGTCACCTAGAGCAAGCTGTCCAGGACCATGTCCAGATAATTTCTGAGTATGTCCGGGGATGGAGACCCCACAACTTTCGTGGACAACCTGTGCCAATTCTCAGCCATCCTCACAGTAAAAGTGTGTTTCCTGATGTTCAGAGGGAACCTCCTGTGTTTCAGTTTGTGCCCATGGTCTTTTTTCCTGTCAAGGAGCACCACTGAAAACAGCCTGGCTCTGTCCTCTTTGCAGTCTCTCTTCAGCTATTTGTGTACATCAATATATATCCCCCTTAGCTTTCTCTTCTCAAGGCTGAACTGTCACAGTTCTCTCAGCCTTTCCCCATGAGAGATGCTCCTGATTCTTCATCATCTCAGTGGCTCTTCATTGGACTCTCTCCAGTATATCCATGACCCTCTTATATTGAGGAGCCCAGACCTGGACACAGTACTCCAGGTGTGGCCTCACCAGTGATGAGTAGAAGGAAGTGATCACCTCCCACCTGCTTCCAACACTCCTTTTAATGCAGCCCAGGATAACATTTTACCATCTTTGTGAGAAGGGCATGTTGCTGGCTCATGTTCAACTTGGTGTCCACCAGGATCCCGAGATTATTTTCTGTAAAGCTTCAGACAATGTTTGGACATGACATCAGTGATGCCACAACACTTTGGTCAGTTCACCAACAACTTTCTTGAAAGCAACGTATCAAACACGCACATAGTATTCCAGCTGCCACCACTTCACGTCTGTGACAGATGCAACGTTTCATAATTGATGAATAAGTACACTATATCCTTTTGTGTCTTGCCCTTCCACTCTCAAGTTCAAGCTCACACTTAGTGGACTGTCACCTATGCCATAATTTGTCTTTCAGAGTCACTGGTTTCCAGAGCAGAGTCCACCATCTCACAGGGAAAAGAGAAGTATTCTCTCCTCAGACGTACAAATTCTCTTTTACTCTGTTAATAAGTTGATTGCTGGCATTCAGCTTATTGAACAGTACAGATTAGGGTAAATTTTTCCCCTTCACCATTTTTTCTGCAATCTTTCAGTCACTTACAAGCATTATCATCAATGATGTTATACATTCTCACTGATGAGAATATAAGCTATTGTCAGTGCAGGAACTGAAACCTGAAACTCTATTAGGAATTTACGTGCTCAGTAATTATTCTCTTTTCTTTATCCATTTCAGGTTCAAATAGATAGCTTTAGCTCCATTTAATGCATTTAGTATTTTGCCTAATTGTTATAATTGTAATCAACATCCCTGTGGTTGCAAGTTTAATGTGCTCTAGAAGTCAATCAAATTTGTAATCTCATTAAAAGGAAGAAAAAGAAGTTAATTTGACAGCATCTATTTTCTGTTAAAACATATTGATTAGTATTAATTGTATTATCCTCCTTTAATTTTTTTATTAATGGAGTCCTCAGATAACTCATTAGTGGGTACAGAACTGGTGCCAGATTGTTAAGCATGTAATTATGTGGCTTTTTTCTGTTCATATTTTCAAAATTTTATCAATAAACCAGCTTCTATGCTTCACCAAAGTATAAAAAAAGAAATATTTATTTTCCAGTCAGCTGAACTTTTCTTTGAAAACTCCTCAAATTGTGATATACTAAGATATTGAGCAACCATAGATGAAGTTATTTCTTTGTTCTTATTCAGAGCACTTGTTACCTGTTGCTTCAGTATTAGTAACTGTCACTGTGAGAGACAGGTTACTGAACCTCCTGGTCTGGTTTGATATCCTGCTTTCACAGGACTGATACACACTTTTATTATCTTCATCCATGTACTCAAGTGTATAGAGCAAAATCTGGACATGTATTTAAATTAAAATCTTGCTTACCAAACAGAATATTTTTTTCTTGTTTTTGAAGTTTTGTGAAAGTATAAGTCAATTAAAAACAGTGGTTTTCCATGATTTCCAATAGAGCATTGAAAATGGACTGGTGTTTCACAGTTGTAAGAAAAAAAACACCCGGAAAAGGCTGCAAAATATTTCCATTCTTTGTGATACCATGTCCCCTCACCGTGAGTACGAAATCAAAACACCTGCTTATACTGATTCTCTGCAGAGGAAAAACAGAAATACAGGAAAAAAACCTGCCTGGGAACTCTGTGTGGGTAACATCTACACATCTAAAATTTATGAGTGACTCAGACTGGAATTTGTAGACCAGTAATTATATATGGACTCATATGAAACATCGTATTCCTTGTAGAAGCAGGCTGAATGCTGCTCAGCTGTGCAGTGGACATACAGTGTGGTTATAGGACAGGATTTCTGGTCAGACAGGAGATATTTGGGAATGGTCACTTGGGTCTCTGGGGGCTGAAGAGAACCCAGTTTTGTTGTCGTTGCCATTTCTGAGAACAGGAATTATGTGGAATCATGAAGGAATAGTAAAACAGTAAACATCTTGAGCCACTGCCCTGCAATCTCTATCAGTTTCCAATACTCTCACACTGCTGCAACAGCTCTTGGCAAAGTTTTGGCTCAGAGTAACTAGCAGTCTCTCAGGCGTGGGGGAAAAAAGGGACAGCACAAGTCAGACACCTTTCCTATTGTGCGGTCTGGATGCAGCTACCTCTTTTGAAGGGAAAAAGTCATACTGTATCCCTCTGTAAACTTCACATTTGTGAGAAGTACAAGAAGAAATTCTATAGAATTAGAGGCAAAAATGCTGCTAATAAACAGAGCTGTCTGGAATTAATCCTGGTCCTACTAAAGTCAATGGTAATTTTGTTATTGACTCATATAAAGGCCAAATAGGATCCGTAAGACAGCCCCAAGGTACTGAGTACTAGAAGTCAAGGATACAGTGTGATAATTTGATATTTTCAGCTAGGATAGAGTTAATTTTCCTCCCAGTAGTTGCAGTGTTTTGGATTTAGTATGAGAAGAATGTTGATAACACTGATGTTTGTTGCTAAGAAATCAAGGATTTTTCCAGTCTCCCATATTCAGCTAATGAGCAGGTGTGCAGGAGACGGGAGGGAGCACAGCCAGGCAGCTACCCCAAGCTGACCAGTGCATATATTCCATACCTGAGACCTCCTGCCCAGTTTATAAAAAGGGGTTGGCCAGGGGGCAGGAGTGCTCCTTTTTCTTTTTTTTTCCTCTTCTTCTGGGAGTTCAAACTTTTCTGTGAGGTCAGTCCTTTTTGGAAGTTCCATGAAGTCTGTGAGTTCCGGGTTCCGTGAATCAGTGACTGACTGTGAATCAGTCATCAGGTGGTGAGAAAAAATTGTATTGTGCATTGCTTGTTTTGTATATTTATTATTATTATCAGTTTTATTACTATTATTACCACCACCACCACCACCATCACCACTTTCATCGTTGTCATCATTATCATCATCATCATCCTTGTTATTAGTATGTATTTTGTTGTTTTATTAAACTGTCTTTATCCCAGACCAGGAGATCTATCTTTTGTCTATTCATCTCCCAATCCCACTGTGGGGGAAGGGGAGGGGTGAGCGAGTGGCAGTCTAGTGCTTAGTTACTGGCTGCTGGGATAAACCTTGATGTACTGGAAAATAAAAGGAATTATCTGTCTTTTGGTGTATTCTGTAACTAAGTAAAAGCAAGTTACTAGGTTCTCCCCTTTGAGCTAGCATTTAGAGGAGATAAAAATGTGCACATTGTTCCCCATTGTAAAGAATAGATACAATTTATATAGTTACCTTTAAATATTATTCAGTGAATCAGACTTTTGTTTCTCATCCTAAGAATTATTATGGTGCAACTAAAATGAGAAGAGATCTTTAGAATTTTGCAATATAAAACTGATTTGATGATGATGATGATTTGTTAAACAGATCAGTTTGCTTGGCAATCATCATCATGATGTGAATAATACATGTTTCATTTGTCTACAAGGTGGGACTCTTTTACCTTCATCACAGCATCAGTCAGTAGTTGCAGTAGATGCACCCTTTAACCTGAACACCTTGGAGCTTGGGTATGTCCACCTCCTTGAGGCTTCCTCTGATCCTGGCCAGAAGCCCTGAAGTATGGTGCAGACAGATATGACATAGGACCTACAGAAGATCCACGTCATAGTTCTGTAACACTTATTTTTACATTATAAAATAAAAAGATATGTGTAGCTTACTTCAAAAGCTAATGAGTCATTGTCTGCTTCTGTCTTTGTCCTCGTATTTAGCCTGCTTACCATATAGTCTCGGTTGATAGTTGCAGTGGCACATTTGTCTGATCTAAAATATGTGCAGACATTTTGTTGGAAAGTTATTTTATGGAAAGTTTTAATGATCCCTGGGAATTACTGACCTGTCAGCCTCACCTCTGTGCCTGGGAAGGTCACAGAACAGATCCTCCTAGAAGCTATGCTAAGGCACATGGAGGACAGGGAGGTGATTCAAGACAGCCAGCATGACTTCACCAAGGGCAAGTCCTGCCTGATCAGCCCAGTGGCCTTCTATGATGGAGTGACTACATCAGTGGACAAGGGAAGAGCTACAGTTGTCAGCTATCTGGACTTCTGTAACAAAGATGGGGACAAACTTTTTAGCAGGGCCGCTTGCGACAGGACAAGGAGTAATGGTTTTAAACTGAAAGAAGATAGATTCAGTCCAGATATAAGGAAGACATTTTTTACAGTGAGGGTGGTGACACCCTGAAACAGGTGGCCCAGAGAGGTGGTAGATGTCCCATCCCTGGAAACTTTCAAAGTCAGGTAGGACAGGGCTCTGAGTAACCTGATCTGATTGAAGATGTCCTTGATCATTGCAGGGGGGTTGGACTAGATGATCTTCAAAGGCCTCTTCCAGCCCAAATCATTCATGATTCTATGATCCTATGATTCTATGATCTTCCTCAAGATAGGTTGTCTTTTCTGCACTTTGGACAAAGTTTGAGATTATCTACATGTCAGAGGTGAATGATAGGAACAGTTCATGTAATGAAACAATCAACTGCTGTAAAGGAGTAGGGAAGTGGCAAGAAGCTACCGAAGAAAGCTGAGATCATAGACTCCTGAGAAAGGCTACCCAGAAGCTACTTATAACAGCTGAAATTGGATAGTCAAAATCCATCTCCTATCATCCTAATTGAATGAGTACTGAACAGAATCTAGCTAAAATTTTGGCAGGCAATTAATAAAAAAAGCGTGCACAGCTGCAAATATAGGTACCAATAAATAAAGACTGAAATGTATTCACTGCCCCAAATGTCCTTTTTGTTGCGTGAAATAGCTGAAAGGGCATCTAGATCATCTGGTCCTCCTGCCTGTGTGTCTTGCATAAAGGTACCCGGTGTTGCTATGAAGACACTGCATGACAGGGAACGCCCCACTTCCATGGTTATTTGGTGGAAACACCTTTTCAGTACAGGCTAGGGACCATTCCTGTTTGGTTTGTAGTTACTGGTTTGAATGCAGCTATTATATTTTGGAATCTTTGGAATTTTAATTGTACAGTGTCCTGGTTTTGGCTGGGACAGAGTTAGTTTTCTTCCTAGTAGCTGGTATAGTGCTGTGTTTTGGATTTAGTAGGAGAAGAATATTGATAACACACTGTTGTTTTAGTTGTTGCTAAGTAGTCAAGGACTTTTCATCTTCTCATACAGGCCTGCCAATGAGAAAGTGGGGAGTGCTCAAGAAGCTAGGAGGGGACACAGGCAGGACAGCTGACTCTGGCCAAAGGGATATTCGATACCATACGACATCATGCTCAGCATATAAAGTTGAGGGATGAAGAAGGAAAGAGGGGACATTTGGAGTGATGGCATTGGTCTTCCAAAGTAACCATCACCACCTGCTTTCCTGGAGAGGGTTGAACATCTGCCTGCCAATGGGAAGCAGTGAACAAGTCCCTTGTTTTTCTTTGCTTGTGTGTGCGGCTTTTGTTATACCTATTAAGCTGTCTTTATATCAACCCCTGAGTTTTCTCACTTTTACTCTTCCGATTCTCTCCCCATCCCACTGTGAGGGGAGTGAGCAAGTGGCTGCGTGGTGCTTAGTTGCGGGCTGTGGTTAAACCCTGACATATAGTTATGGCCAGACCATGACAGCAGGCCTCAGAATCAGAGAACAGCACAGACAATGCTTAGGAGCACTAATGAAAAAAAAACAATCAACCAAAAAAAAAAGAGTTTTATCTTCATCTGGGATTGCTTGGTTTCCCACTGGTGTAGTTCTGCTATGAGCTTGTTGGTTGTCAAAAGGAATATTCTTCATATGCAGATTCTTGCATGTGTCTATTAAACTGCCATTTTTGGGGCACTTTTATTTGTTTTTTCTCGAGACAACAACCTTGAGTCTAGTTAAGTAGGTTAATAACAATCAAGAATGCGGAGCAAAGGCTGTAATATCAGCTAATCAACTACATTTCAAAACACTGTCCAGTCTGTGGGATGAATTAAACCTGTATAACTGAAGGACAAGGTGAACTACAGATAAAATTGTTACTGCCCTTTCTTCAAGTGCACCAATTCAGCTCTGAGATGTCCTAATGAAATGTAGGCAAAGGTCAGTCACATCTCTCTTCTTTCTGCTCCAAAATGACAAGATTGGATCCATAGAAGCTTTTTCTGCTGTCATAGCATACTTTGCTCCTTAAGAAGACATAGAAGATTTTTTCCTTAATGAAAACACTTGGTGCCATCACATTGCATTCTGATGCAGTTTTCAAAAGTGGTTTTGCTGCAGAGCATTTCTACTTTCAGTTTTAATTAACAGGAGTAAAGGGAGAGAAATTTCATCCTAATCGCTTTCATTCTGAATCAAAATAATCATGTTGGTTTTTAAAATCTTTTCCTGATATATCTTTCCCTAGTTCATTGTGCAACATTTTTTCTGGTGAGTAATGAGTTTTCTGTTAGTGTTTTATCTTTATTCTCACATCATAGGCAATTTTCAAGGGAAAGTTTTCCCACTTCTTTCCCAATTCCAAATTTGACAAATAAAGCCATAATATCTTGGCATACTTCCAGCAGTTTATTCACAGAGCATCCAGTTCCACTAACATGCTCTCTACTGACCGTTCCTAATTTTCTGTGTAGTTTTATTACTGGTTTCACACTGTATATTAATTGACAAAGACTCCATGCTTTGATAACTCCTTAATTTAGCTGGCCATAATGATGGCCCAGAGCAGTTCATTAATATTTGTGTTAAATGTGTTAATTTAAAAAAAAAAAAATTGAAAACTTGACGGCTCTGGGTGGTAATAGTAATAAGACTCATCCTCTTGCCGTTATATGACTAGTCCAAGGCTTTAGGTGTAGAAGTTGAGTTTCATAAGGTGATGAAGATGTTTTTGTACGTACCACTAGCACATTGGCTTGTATTGGCACAGGTACTAATACAGAAGTAAAACAGATGAAAGGCAGCTTCTCTTTTCACAGTTTCATGCATTTATGGACTAGAGTATTTAAGGCATCAGAGTGAGGCTGGAAAATGTGACATATGTCCTCTCTGCAAAAGTGCATACAGACTGGGCAGGGTACCTTATTTATCTCAAAGGCTGCTTGGTCCTGTGCGTGGTCAACTGAACGGAGCCCAAAGGGTTCACCGAATCACAGAATAGCTGAGGTTGGAAAGGGTGCCTCAAGATCATTTAGTCCATCAGCCCTGCTCAAAGCAGGGTCATCTTGAGCGTGTTGTTAAGAGTCACGTCCTGTCAGCCTCTGAATATCTTCAAGTGTGGAGACTCCACAACCTCTTTGGGCAATCTAGTCCAGAGTTCAAATAGGTTCACAGTAAAAAAGCGTTTCTTACATTTTAATGGAGTCTCTTGTATTTCAATTTGTGCCCGTCACCTCTTGTGCTGTCACTGGACATTACTGAGCAGAGTCTGGTTCTGTCTTGTTTAGTCCCTCTGACAGGTATTTATATACATTGCTAAGATGGATTCACAGAGATCTGTGGGAAGCCCATTCTCTTCTTGGTGGGTAGATGGACACCAAGCACAGTACTCCTGGGCTGCTGCAATGGCAGCAGGTGCCTGTGTGTGGGCAACAATCAAAATGGTACTGCTGTGCTTTCAGACTGTTTGTGTGGACTGTACTGCACATGTATGTTTGCTGAAATATGATGTTTAGTACTATTTCAGGTTTTCTTCAGTATCCAAGATATACACAAAGGATTGAGAGATTCAGTGAAGCTGTGAGACCTTGATTGTTCTGGAGAAGCAGTGGGAAGCCAAGCAGCATAGGCAAGGCTGTCTAAAATGTCACTTAATGCTTATATGTAGGTGATAGAATCATGGTCTTAGCATGTCTGCTGGTACAAAATGACAGCAAACTATGTCTTGATTCTCTTTGTGGGGGTCTGCCTAGTGTGCTAGATCCTGAATGAGCAGAACTCTGTCCCATGCTGTAGTGTAATCCAATAATGCTTTCTGTGTAAGTAGGATATTTTGAGTTCCTTCAGAAACTGCATTTATATATCATTAATCCAAATATCATTTCATTAAAAAACCAACACAGACCTTTGTCTAGAGCAATGACGATTTCCATTAAGGCTTGAAGTTCCTGTTGATTTCTTGTTCCTGTCTTTTCTACAGGAAGGTGAGCCAAAATTGCAGTTAAGAGGCTAGATATTTTGTTAGATCTGTCTTCTGGTGCCTACTTAGAAACTAAACAGTATTTTCCAGCAAAACATGAGTGAACACTCAGTTTCTCTAACATAAATGGAAGTTCTGTTGTGGAACAGATGGACAAATATTACTATACACGTCACCAATTCTGCTGTTTCTGGGAGTTCAGGACACTCAGGATTTTACAGATGTGGTCCCTTCTCTGCCTGGTCACTTTGAATGCAGATTTGCCCAAGGTCTCCGTAAGTGATTTGCATTTAAAGTCTGATAAAGAAGGATTTTTTTTCCTACTAATTTTTCCTTTTCATCTCCTTGTATGTTGCAGAATCTACAAATTAGAGGATACTTGTGCACATTGAGAGGTATTTTGGCACTGCACTTCCACAAATCTCAGCAGGTTTGTCTTTTTGTTTTAATGGAGGGAGTGGAAAATTTACACACCAAAGTGAAGAGAGATGGGAAAGGCAACCTCTCATGTGACTGTATTTGAAATACTGATGAATTTGTCACAGTTGTGTTTCCCCTGGCTCTGGAGAAGAGCACATACAGAACTGATCAGAGGAATTCACTATAGCACCTGGGAAATTGTATTTCTCAGAAGATTAGAGGGGTAATATTAATTAATGAGAGTTCATTTGTTAGGGAAAAGAGGTTGAGGTTGGATAAACTGAGTTTAAACATGTGGAAACTGCCTCCTAGACCATTTAGTTTTTCAGCTGAAATCCTTCTGAAGTTTCTGCCATTGCAGCTTTGTCCTTGGTGTGTCGTTGTCTAGAATTACTCACAAAGTCATTTCTGCAAGCACTGAAACAACACAAAAAAGAAGGGTCGCCATCAGGTTCCCAAACAGTTTTGAAACAATATGTTTAGGAAATTGTTTAAAAAAACTTGTTTTTGATTTTTTTTTTCAGTAAAACTTTTCAGATCCATTTGTTTTGGAAAGCTTCACTAAACATCTGAGTTAGAGTTGCTTCAACTCATACCTGAAAGAGGATGCTATTTACTTCTAAAGACTCTTTCTTTTGACTCATTTTTTCTGCTTGAGAAGTGTGAAACCTTGTGCCACAACACTGGAATAAAAATTTGGAGTGGGAGCATTGGCAATTAACCCAGACCCTTGACCGAAGTAGGACTTGGAAATGAACTGCTGTAACTTGCAGTTACAGGGAGAAGATAAAAGAATAAGTGTGAGACTGTGGAGATATGGATTTGACTGCCAACATTGTCATAGCCTTTCTATGCAATCATGGGCAAAGCATTGCTGAGACATATCTCTATTTAGTCTGGCCATCTAAATCCTAAAACCTAGCTAGTTTTCTATGTTTTGTCTATTGTCAATGGATAGGGACTAGGATTCCTGACGCTTTTCTGCCGTGGACAATGAAGAGAGACTAATATAAAGTAAGTCATCCCATCTGGCTTTGATTCCTGCTTTAGGCCAGTAAATTGCTTTGTATTTTATTTTTCTATTGATACCCCAAGACTGAAATCTGGTTAACAGATTCTAAATTAGATAACTATTTAATATAGCTATGATTAGGTGTGAAAAATCCCACCTTTAGTTGTAGAATCATAGAATCATAGAACAGTTTGGGTTGGAAGGGACCTTAAAGATCACCTGAATATGGGAATAGTATTATTGCTCTTTCTCTGTTGATAAGACAGACGTCTTATCTATCGGATGGAAGTTCTACGTCCTGTATGTCATAGATACAGTTCCTAGCCAGGTTTGGCTGGCCTTCTTTATCCAGAGATGGAAAATACTTTTGAGCACCAGACAAATCAGAGTTAAATCAACATAGATTTTATTGCCGTGAAATGTTTGATCAAATGTGGTCATTATCTTCATGGACTCATGTAAAACAGGTAGCTTGTATAGGAAATAGAAATATAAAAGATTATGTTTTTCACCACTGAATTATAAATTAAGTTAAACCAAGTGGAAAGAAAACAAAACAAAACAAAACAAAACCCCAAACCAATAAACAGACATTGTTGGTGACCAAGTGCGCACTCACATTTAAATACAATCACAACAGCTGCTGTACAGAACAGAATTAATTGTACAAAATAAAGTCAAGAATAGCAATAAAAAAAGCTCAGACCTCTCCAAATGACCTTCACCTAGCAAAGGAAAATTACTTTATCTTCCTCTCCCATTCCCCACACAGCTGTACTTGAAGTCTTGTTGAACCTGTAATGAGGGCAGAGGCAGAGGATAGTTTTACAAACACAGTTTCTGTATAATGATGTTTATTGATTCTTCCTTGTGTTGCAGGCTTGTGTCTTCTATTAGTGCTGTTTCTTCTTGTCCTTAAAAACAAAGAATTAGAGCAGCAGAACTCTCTTTCCAAAGGATAAACGAAAGTCATATGACCATGGAATTCATCAGCAGCCCTTTTGGGTACCTAAGACATCTAAGACCAAAACTGCTTGTTGGTATTAGGAAACAAATAAACAAACAAACAAAAAAGCAATTAGAGAAACTGGCTTTTAGGACAGTAAAGTGGCCCTTCTTGAGCCTTGCTGCAAAATTCTGAGCTGCAGCTGTGCCACTAGGTCATGTTCAAAAGAAGAGATGGGCTGGGGAAATATTTACACAGAGGTCCAGGATTTGGAAGGACTATACATTGTGCCTGCTTTGTAGCAGATTTTTTCTGTTTGTTTTTAGGAAAAATTAAAGAGAATCTTCAAAGAGCAGATTCCTTGTTGATTTGGAGAGCTGAAGTCTTTACCCAACAAATATTGGAGTTTATCTTTAAAAAAGAAGTAAATTAAAGGTCCGAATTCACCCCTTGTGCCAGTTCTCCAAGGCAACAGAATGACACCTAGCAGGAGACAGGGTTTCAGAGGGCAGCATGAAGGACAATATTTTTTACAGTCTTCAGTTGTAGGTGGCAGGGTCATCACTGTCTGTCTGTGGTTCACTCCTCTTTACAGGCCATACGAATGCTGTTCCAGTTCTCATCCTCTGCATAAAACTCTCCCTTTGCTATACATCTCTGCCATGTAACAATACTAACGGAAGAGAGAACAGAGATCCAGATCTTAGAGCAGAGGTTGCAGGCGAGAATGTTGTTTCTAGCTCTGCCTGAGACTTACCTTCTAAGATTAGTCAACACATGAGCTGTTTGTACTCACAGTGAGTAACACCTTGCTCTAGAAAGGAAGGCATGTGGTTAGGCAGTGTGTTTACTTTGTGAGTAATTTTCTAATAAATCCAAGAATCAACAGCTGGTCTTTGTGAGCCAAGTGTGTCAGGGCTTAGTAGAAGAAGTAAGTTCCGAGACCTACTTTAAGTGTTTCGAGATTCATGGTTGGAAAGGTGTAAAGCACACGAAGCTGAGCAAAGAGCTGAAGTACAACAGGATCTGAATATTCAGACACCACCTGAGCTAGGAATCTATTTTCAGGGCTTCGAAAATCGTAACGATTCATTGCCCTGGCTATGGAAGTTAGCACACTTTTTTGTACTCCTTCGAAGATTTTTTGACCTGAATGGAATAAACAATTCCATGGCCTCTCAAATGGAGATTTTTTTTCTAAATCGGATTAGTTGCAAAGTCATAAAGGTATAAATATACTTGAATTTGCTACCAGCAAGCACCCACTAACTTCAAACCATGCCCTTCCTTCAGGCTGTTCTAATTCATGAATGTATTTTGAGACAGTAATATTTCCATGGAGACAAGGAGACAAGGACTAAGAAAAAAACAGAAAAAAATCCACACATGGAAAGACTGTGCAGGTGTATGTGGAAAGTCTATGAGAACTTAGGCTGAGATTTTAACAGGAGCATCAGTGAATTCATTGCTTAGAACCACACTGAAAGTTCCAATTTAAAAAACCAAAGGTATTTTGACACCAAACTGCTCTGATAGTTCAGCAGAAAAGGCAGTAATAATTATTTATTCTCTCAATAAAATTATTAAGTACAGTTCAAAACAAACAACAGAGTACTTATGAAAGCCAACAAAACTCACAGCTGCCTTTTAAAAACAATTTTGTTTTTAAAATATTCTAAGATACTAAAGGAAAAGCCAGAAAGATGGGGCTATAAATGCAGGTCATCTCTTAATGGAAAGAATATAAGGCAGTTCAATCAAGTTGAATCAGATCTGTATTGAACCTTGCCAAAAATATGTAAAGGTCATAAAGTCAAAATCTGGAAATTCTGGGGCTTCATGAGTGCTCAGGTTTATTAATATTAAGAGATCGAATGGTAATCCAGGTAAAAATAATTAGTTGCCTTCAAAGCAGAGGTTCATAGTGATTATGTAACAACAAAAGATGGAAGTCTTTAAATATGTTATTGCTAGGACCTTGGATCATATCCTGAATAGGAAAATATTTCAAATAATGCTGCATACATATTATTTCCGATATCAGACATTTAACTTTGATTGTAATAAAATGCTGGTTTCTCAAAAGTTTTACAGAATAATGTGCACAGCCAGTCATTATTCCTTCTCCAGAAGATTGATATTTTAGTGAAAAAAAAATGAAAAGCATTAAAAAAAATTTTTTCTTCTCTTTTTCCCTCCATCAAAGCCTGATTTAAAGTTATTCACATCTTCAAGTAGAGGACCACAATTAATTTCCATTACAGCATGTTTTTGCATGGTAAATCTATGTATCTGACACAGTCAAACTTTTGTTTTTTCCCCTTCTCCTTTTGTTTCCCTCAGTTTGGGCAACTGAAGAAGCAGAATGAGTTTCCTTTTCACTTTTTTTTAAATCACGGTTACCTACTTTCATACTCAATGCACAGAGGGTGCCTAGATAGCGCTTAAATAGGTATCTACTTTATATACCTACCATGAGCAAGGACAAATCTAGGCAAAATCATAGACTTTCCTTTTTCTTTTCTTTTTTATTTTTAGATTTTCTTATGCTAGCAAATAGGTACTTACTAGCTCTTAGTGTTTTTTCCCACTGTGATGGCAATGTCCTTGCTGGCCTCAAGAAGAACAGCAGCATGTCATAAGCACTCTGTTTCCTTCCATACATTTGGAAGGTGAGGCTGATCTTGTTAATTCAGTTTGACTCCCTACTCGTGACTGTAAACACCCTCAGATATTTGTCATAGTCCCTAGGTTTAGTCTAAAGCTGGTCGTCCAAGTTGTAACGCATGCTACAATGTAGAGACATGTGTATGAGCGCTTTTATCCTTGGCTTCATTTATACCTAGTTGAGAAAAGCACACACTTTCAGGGCATGATTTGTCATTACTTTGAGCTGAGATAAACTGCATACTATAAGTGCCTTTTTCTCTCCACTGATTATAGGGAGAGGAGGATGATTAATCCGGTTGTACTCATGTACAATGAAAAATGCGACCATCACACTCCAACTACTACCTGTGGAGAATGACAGGCACTTCCAGACGATCCCTTCTACCTGTCCTACACACTTGGTTTGCAAGTCAAGTGGCCACCCTTAGGTATCTAGTGCTGTCTTCTGGGATCCTCCAGCTCGTCCTCAAGGTGAATCCAGTTGTCCTATAGGTTTCTTGTCTTATCTGTCAAAACTCAGTGGCTGTCTCAGATACCCTGAAACATCTCAGATGGCTCTAAACACTTACACATGGGCAATTATATTATTGCCTACCACAGAAAGAGATAAATTGTCCCTTGGAAGAAAAGTTCTGGTTCTGCTGATCTTGAAAGTAGTTTAGATGGCCAGCATAACCCCACCATGTAATACTAATCCTTCCTAACTTTCTCATTAAAGTGATGTCAGAGAAACAAGAAAAGGAACGGAATAAAAATCTTGTTGAAGAAGAAGTTAGAATGTGACTGGAAAAAGCCTCTTGACTCAAAGAGTCTTGAGCTCAAACTATGCCTCCAATGTTTTCTGTGTGAGGATGTGACGTAGGTGGTAAAGTAACATGTCAAAAGTACATTAGCAAGCTTATTACCACTTAGCTGCTGTGGACCAAGCCAATCTGTTTTATTAGTCATTTTGGTTTTATTTTGTTTTCTTTTCTGTGAGTGAGTGGATTCAGTTAGACCTCTGCACCTCACCTGGATTTCTACAGACAATAAAGCTGCAGAAACCAGTTGTTGAAGAAAAGAAAGCATCATAAAATCAAGGCAACACAAAAGGTGACTCCAATGGCTTGCATTGATCCTGTTGAACACGAGACCCAGGTATGGCAGCCTGCAGTCTTGTGGGACCACGGCAGAGAAGAGAGAGGACAGAAGCCTGTGTTGTCATTTGATCTAAAGTTCACAGAGGGATCAGGGCTCTTATTGAAACTATTAAGGTTTGTTTTCATTTTAGTCTGCCATACTCTTTTCACAAGAAACACCATGGCTGCTGCTTGAATGGTCAGGACAGATTCCCAACAGGTTCTGGCCTCATTCCACTGCAGCTTTATCGTACTTTCACATGTGGGGATGAGCAGCCCCGAACACCAAACTGTTCATTTGTCCCATGACCCAAGAATTCCTCTTTTGCCAGGTTTCCATATTGGTTTCCAAATGGTGAGTAGATCAGGCATTTCCGATCAAAGGAAGACCTTCTTTCAATGTATCCAGCATGCAAGCAAAGCCAGGATGCTGGAACTGCATGTCCCACAACGGACGCACTGGCCCTAACTGCGCTGCCAGAGAAGAAAGTGCTTCGAATTTCATGTGCCACCTCAGCCAAGTCCAGAAGTGCTTTTAAAAAACAGTGTTAGTGTATCATTCAGAACAATCAAATACTACGTGCACAAAAAAGTAGTTTAGAGCAACATAAATTTTAAAAAGTGACAATTTCATCACACAATTACTGTACACTGCTGTTCTTAGGGTCGAATACTTTCCTCTCTCACGCTCTCTCTTTCCCTCTGTTTTAATCTTTCTCTATTTTCTTTTTTTTGATTTTTTTCTTTTTTTTTTTTTTCCCCCCCTTTTTTTGGGTTTGGTCCACTGGAGATAAATTGCCCTCAATGATATATATATTTAAAAAAAATATCAGCAGCAAGACTCTCTTGAAATAGATTCTGTTTGATGTAGCTAGTCTGTCTTTTCTGTTTTGCCCTCTTTCACAGCAGCCTCTGAAGTTTTCCGCAGGGGGGCTTTCTCCGAGTTGGCGTGTCCTTGGCCGGATTCCGCCGCTCCTCCGTTTTTGTGCGATGTGTGCTTTTCCAAGTAGTTCAGCATTTCACTGAGAACAGTTTGGAAAGTGCTTAGGGCAGCACATATTGCAGGAGTTCCAAAACCATGAGTGATCAAGCTACAAATTGGAAGGAGACAGAAAAAGAAATACACACACGCACATAAATATAAATGCACTCACATACATTGGAGAGTTTACAGTACACTCATTTTGCTATAGTGAAATTCATGATTTGCTCCCTAAACTATTTATTACCCATGGGAGAAACAGAAAAGAAAAGAGTAGGGCAGCAGAGTACATACAACTTCAAAGGTCGGTTTTGGTAGGAGTCTCAGTTCTGAAACACTGTGGGACAGATCCTTGGCTAATGTAAATTGACACAGAGTTACTGACTTCAGAGAGGCGAAGTGAGGATCTACGCCCTAGGTGTCCGGAGTTTTCCACTCCCAGAAGGTTTGGCTTTCCCCTTCTCAGGTAAATGAAACCAGTTCTGTGTGGTTTATTCACTCTCCTAGATCAGAGCCTTGAACAATAAGACCTGGTGATTCTCTGTGGATGTATGGCTGCATCTGTACTAGGAAATGAAGTAATTCCCAGTCGCAACCTCTGACCCTCAGCACAATTGGCATGGTTTGGCTGTATCTGTGCTGTGAAGCCCTCTGAAAATCCAACAGGGTGGAATCTGAACTGCCTGTTGGAAATAGTTCCTGGCCAATGTTAATGCTCAAGCCAAGTCCAGGAAATGTTTCACACAGGGCTAGTTCAGTCAGGCTAAATTCATGGACCATCCTAACCTATTAATAGTAAAAATAATGAAGTTCCAACAGTGTTGCCCTGGTGGTGTTGAATTTACTAGTATGAATACATCCTGTTGCACCTTTCAACTAAATAAGGTGTTTTCATGATAACACTGAATTTTTCTTGTTGTTTTTCTGCACCGCCTGGTAGCTGAAGTTCAGTGGTACTCCTCAGTGAACAGCTACTGAAAAGTTGTACTAATGCAGTTGCCAGGCAGAGCTATAGTGGGTTATTCTCGTCTCAGTTCAGAGGAGCATTTCAGTGCACACGTATGTATCTACACTCATTTGCGATGTTTTGAGCTTCCAGCCCGGCTTCCACCTCTGGATCCAGAAGTGTGCAGGTGTCCCACAGGTCTCATATCTTATGTACTATGTTTGTCAGGATGTCTCAGCTATGTTAAGATACCAGAAATGGCACTAGAGACCAGGTTTTAGGCAATCAACTTCAGCCCTATCTGCCTAAATAATATGTGTACAGTATAAGATATTCACGTAAGGACTAGGGAAACTCAAGTTGTACTAGACACCTTATTATCAGCAAACCAACTATTCTCATTGTTATAATGATGGATTTTGATAAGATTTGAATAAAAAAAGAGAAACAAACAAAGCCTCCATATTTAAAATTTTGACTTAGAAACATAAATGAAAAATTATTTCAAAGATTGAAATGTCATTGCAGTTTTTAAAAGACTGATTTCGGTTATCCCAGTTTGGCTCAGGACAGAAAGAAGGTGAGGAGAGGAACAGAGGCTGATTTCTGAGTTTGTGGACATTTTTGAGAAATCAATACTTTATGTTGCTTTGGGTGAGAAAAAAAACCCAACAAAACATTAGAGTGATTCTTATAAAGCAATAACTATATCCAATCATATGCTAATTAAGATCTTGTCCCTGCAGTATCTTTCTGAATGTCTTTTACACCAGATCAGTAAAATCTAGTCTAATGCAGAGAACCACGGGTAGGTCATAAATGGGAACATTTCACTTCAGTGAGAACCCTTCTCCTCTGCAGTTTGGCTTCTCAGTCTTTCCAGCTGTTTCAGAAAAAAGTGAAGAAGTAGAGACCAAGGGAAAAGAGGTTATACAGCCCAAGGACAGTTGGAATGGATTGCTGAACTAGATGCTGGAATTATAAAAAAAAAAACATGGGAAAGGGTCCAAGATACATTTTAGGGAGATCTTTCTGTGTGCTGGACTTGGGAACCCTGTTTACTAGGAAAGCCAGTATCCTAGGGAAGACACCAAACTTATGGGAGTCCTAATAAAAATGAGAGCTCACTTTGGAAATATCTTTCCATTTCAGACTGGGAGAGGCCCAGTCTTTAATAAAAGGTCTCCCAAAGGCTCATAACAAATAACTCAGTTTTAGAATGTTTATCCTTCAGTCTCCAGGCACTTTTCAAAGTAGGAATTGATGCTTCTCCACAGTTAGTAACGAGAGGAAAATTGTAATTAAATATTTACAAAGACTGTTTTGCAGACATGAATTAATAATACCACATGACTTCTGAAATTTGGACCATGGAATGTGGAAAGAGGGACAGGCCACTTGGGAAGAGTACAGAAACGTGGTGAGAGCATGCAGGGATGCGACGAGGAAGGCCAAGGCTCACCTGGAATTGAAGCTGGCAAGGGATGTCAAAAACAAC